>OHAU01001117.1_pt1 | contig 33219 bp, 29 predicted proteins | sample 1577181 | NCBI WGS metagenome assembly OHAU01 (sample SAMEA3541472, study PRJEB24748) | human gut metagenome | biome: human gut; feature: human-associated habitat; material: faeces | place: China | collected 2012 | reverse complement strand
CGACCTCCTGGTCCCAAACCAGGCGCTCTAGCCAAGCTGAGCCACACCCCGTTTTTTGTTTCCGTGTCGTTATCTCCGTGACACAAATAGTATTATACATAAGCCCCCTCTATATGTCAACAACTTTTTTAAACTTTTTTCAAAAAAATTCTTCAAAGTATCTTCCATACTTCGGAAAGCCCGTAAAATCGGGCTTTCCAGACTTATTGAGTTCATATCTTTACACAGTTTTAAGCTCTACTTCAGGCTGTTTTCCTTTTTCTAATTTCATCACCATGTAGGTAGCTTGTCGTCCCTGCTGCCTCGGATAAGTCAGGCTGCCCGGATTCAGCGTCACAAGATCAGCGTCTATTGTAAGTGCCGGCACATGTGTGTGCCCATACATCACAATATCCGCACCTCTGCGGCGCGCTTCTTCCTGCAAATGCGCCTCTCCCATGCTGACATAATATGCATGTCCATGCGTAATAAAGATATGATGTCCTTCCAGTTCAAATTCTTCCTCCCTCGGAAGTCTTGAAAAGAAATCATTGTTTCCCCCCACAATATGCGTTGGACACTCAAAAATAGCTTCTATGTAATCTTCATCATCTTCCACATCACCAAGATGGATCAGCATATCTGCATCCGGATTACACTCACAAACATTTTCAATATTCTTTCTGGAACCATGTGTATCACTTACTATCACAATTTTCATATTTCTTTTGTCTTCCTGTCTTTTCTTTTACTGTATTCTTCTAGCTGCCTTTTCTTTCGTCTGGTTATATCTTCTATTTGCTTTCCAGCTTTTCTTCCAATACTTTGCGCATTTTGCGAAGTCCTTCTCCGCGATGGCTCAGTTCATTTTTCTTCTCCGGTTCAAGTTCCGCACTGCTGCAGCCAAACTGCGGCAGATAAAAGATTGGATCATATCCGAATCCATTTTCCCCTGTGATCTCATAACCAATACGACCTTCCATCGTTCCTCGTACAACTTCCGTACTTCCGTCTGGAAGCGCCGCCGCTATCGCACATACAAATCTTGCCGTACGCTTCTCATCCGGCACTCCCCCAAGCCGGTCTATCAACGCCTGATTCTTAATATCATAAGACGTATCTTCGCCCATATAGCGCGCAGAATAGATTCCGGGTTCTTTATTCAGCGCATCGATTTCCAGCCCGGAATCATCTGCCAGAACAACTGCATTTTTATACTCTGGCATCTTCCGTGCAATATCCGCGATCGTCGTCGCCTTAATTAACGCATTTTCCTCAAATGTCTGTCCATCCTCTACTACATCCGCCTGGATTCCGGCTTCTTTCTGGGACAAGATCTTGCAGCCAAGATCTGCTAGGATCATACGGATCTCTATCATTTTATTTTTGTTACCTGTCGCAAATATAATTGTGTCCATCTTCAATTCTCCTCTGGCTTTTCCTACTTTTCCCTCGGCTTTTTTGGCGGTTTCGGTCCAAGGAACTGATAGAAATAGGTCTTCAACATTCCATTATAAATCTTACGATTCTTATCCGCCTTGCGTCCAAAATATCGTTCAGCTTCTTCATAAGAAGTTATCATATAGGCAGACCAGCTGTCCAAATGCTTAAAGCTCTCACCAAATGCTCTGTAAAGGGCCGGAAGATCCTTTTTATCCTCCAATCGTTCACCATACGGTGGATTGGTAATCACAAAACCATATTTTTTCGGGTGATGCAAGTCTTTGACGTCTCTTTCCTGAAAATGTATCAGATGATCCACTCCCGCCTCTCTGGCATTGCGTCTTGCGATCTTAATTACAGAACTGTCCAGATCGTATCCTTGAATGTCCACCTCGACATCATCCTGAATCAAATCATTTGCCTCATCAATCGTGTCATACCAGACCTTTTTCGGTATAATATTCATCCAAGATTCAGCTGTAAAAGAACGATTCATTCCCGGAGCAATATTGGCTGCCATCATAGCCGCTTCAATCGGAAATGTTCCACTTCCACAAAATGGATCTACCAGGATCCGGTCTTTATTCCAAGGTGTCAGCATAATAAGTGATGCCGCCAACGTTTCTGTAATCGGCGCTTTTCCAGACACTTCTCGATATCCACGTTTATGTAAAGATACCCCTGAAGTATCAATTCCAATTGTCACAATGTCTTTCATTAAAAATACACGTACCGGGTAAGATGCTCCATCCTCTGGGAACCATTCGATGCCATAATACTCCTGAAGTCTGCGTACCATCGCTTTTTTCATAATAGACTGAATATCTGACGGACTGAACAGCTTACTTTTTATCGAAGCAGCTTTCGCAACCCAGAATTTTCCGTTTCTTGGAATATATTCTTCCCAGCGAAGGCTCTTCGTTGCCTCAAACAGCTCTTCAAAGCTTGTTGCTTTAAAGCTCCCCACCTTAATGAGAATACGCTCTGCCGTACGTAGGAACACATTTGCACGACATATAGCCTCCTCATCTCCGATAAATGTGACTCTTCCGTCTTCCACTTCCGAAATCTCATATCCAAGGTCTATAATTTCACGTTTTAGCACTGCTTCCAGTCCAAAATGGCACGGAGCAATCAATTCCATTCTTCTCATATATCTCTCCAAATCATCATTTGCATTAAAAAAGTTTTTCTTTCATATTACTTTTATTACCGGGCACTGTCAATCATTTCCGTAAGTCAGACTCAACAAAAAATATTTTCAGATATCTCAAGCGATTTCGCAATCATTATCACTTTCTATTTCCGGCAACGCAAACAGGGACATGCCTTATGGCATGCCCCCGGTCGCCAGCAAAATTCACAGTATACCTGCAAACCACGCTGATCATCAGCTCTGATTAGTATCTGTCGCTCTCATCATGACAGTTGCGGTCAGATGCGTTAGATGCATTCTTGTTTGAAGAATTCTTTGCATTCTTGTTTGAAGTCTTGTTAGATGCGTTTTTATCCCCCATACTTGAATTTGTTTTGTTCTTGTTTGTTGAGTTGTAACCATCCTCGCCGTAACTGTTTTTGTTTGATGAACTGTAATTCTTAGCCATATTAATTCCTCCTAATCTTTTTTGCTGCAAAATTAGTATGTCCCGGCATCCGAATTTTATGTGATGTAAAATAGTTTTATTTTTTATATTTTTTCTATATTTTTGCTTTTAAATATATTATAATATTCTCATATAATATATTTAACCGGGAAACTGGAGGACGTGCTGCACCTGTTCCGAGCCTGTCGGAGGTGGTGCTACATGAGTACATATGAAGAATTACAGCTTATTGTATCCATAGCGATGCTTATTGTTGCAATACTTAGTTTTACCCATAAAAAATAGCCGTCCTGACTTTGGCGAGTTTGACGACTATTCTTTATAACCAATAAATTTATTCGCCGGAACGGGTGAGCTGCATTCACCTTCCAGCTTTCCTGTTAAGTATATTATATGTTAACATTTCTATTTTGTCAAACCAGCCGCCAATCGTTTTACAGCTTCTTTCACTGTACTTCGGGGGCAAGCCAGATTAAACCTTGCAAAACCTTTTCCAGCTCCCCCAAAGAAATCTCTGACATAGTCTATTTATATAAAAATCTCTGTATACCTTTTAATAGCAATCAGACGAAACACAATCCGAGAATGGTAAAAATAAAAAGCAAGATTTCTGGATGCTTCCAATGCGAAGAAGTTATACAAAAATATCTGACAATTAGAAATTATCTGCAAAGTACTGAACAAAACCCCTGATATCATTTTTAACTAACGGGTTCTTAACAGTTGCTATATTATTGTAGGCTTTCCTCTTCTTGCATTTTTACCATAAATTCTTGCAGCATATACAAAGGCTAATAAATTTTCTTTTGGTGTACCAAGCGGTATTTGACATCCCGCACTAAGTAAAAAACCATTCGGATTATCAGATGCTTTTACAAGACACTCTTTCACATTCTCGATTACCATTTTAGGATTCCCATTTTTTAATACATCCACTGGCGGTACATTCCCAGAAATAGCCATCGTGTCACCTAGACATCGCTTCAATTCCAATAAATCCTCACAATTATCCACACTAAAACCAGAGAATCCAATCTCTTGCAAATCAGTCCATACTTTTTTACTTCGACCACAAATATGGATAGAAGGACTTCGTCCAGTATATTCTCTCGTCCATTCTACTAACTCTTTTAAATATGGTTTAGAAAACTCATCAAACTGATTTTTCCCTATCAAATCCATCGAAGATGCTGGATCTGCAATTCCACATACACAACCGAACTCATCATAAACAACTTTCATCCAGGCTTTAATACACTCTAAACTAAATCGGAGCAATCGATGAACATCATCTGGATCTTTCCGTAAATCTCTCAAAAATAGTCCTGCATCTCTCAACGAAATTGCACATGACATAGGTCCACAAATGCTGCTTTTTATATTATCATAATTTCCAAATTTTTTCTTCAATGCGTCTAACATACTTAACATAATCGGTAATTTCCCATCTTTATATGGATTGATTATTTCTAATTTATCTAATACATGATATTCTGTTATTAAAGATTCGTTCACAAGATACATATTATTTGCCGGATAACGCATTTCTGCACCAAGCGCTTCTGCAATTCCTTTCAATCTTGGTCCAACTAGCATACAGCCAATCCCAAAGTCTTGCACCATCTTTTTTTCAAGTTCAATCACCGTTTCTGTATCGATATAGGTCTTTCGAATATCCATCCCATATAAAATTGCAGCCGCCTCTGTTCCGAGCAAGGAATAAGGAATATGATCCACTTCTTTTCCGGCATTATAAAGAGCCCCTCGTTCCTTAGGTGTCAAGGTTTCTCTCGGTATATTCTCAAACATTATCTTAGCTCCTTCTGTTATTTCAATCGATCATACAATTTATTTCCAACAAACTGAATTACTTGAACTAAAATAATCAAAATAATGACCGTTCCATACATAATAGTGTCATTAAAATTTTGATATCCATACATTAAAGCAACAGACCCAAGTCCTCCTGCCCCCACTGCTCCTGCCATTGCCGAAAAACCAAGAATTGAAATCACAGCCAATGTTAAATTCTGCATCAATAATGGCAAAGATTCTTTCACTATCACCTGAAAGATAATTTGAATATCTGAAGCTCCACATGCCTGTGCTGCTTCTAGAACCTCTGAATCTACACTTTCAAAACTTGTCTCAAAAAGCCTCGCCATAAATGGTGCAGATGCAATTGTCAATGGAACCAATGCCGCATTCTCACCAATGCTTGTTCCAACTAAAAATCTTGTAAGCGGAATAATTGAAACCATCAAAATCACAAATGGAAATGATCGAATAACATTAACTATCGTATTAATAAATGCAAAGATTCCCGCATTTGGATGTAAACCTGATTTTCTTGTAACATACAAAAGTATCGCTATTGCAAATCCTAAAATAGCCGAACAAATGGTTGCAATCATCACCATATACACTGTTGTCTTTAACCCAGGAATAATAATACGCATTAGCAACTCTGTAAAACTATGCTCCATTTTCATGTACCTCAAATAAAATATCGCTTTCCTTCAAATATTCAGTGAATTTTTGTTTGTCTTTAGGTAAAATTTTAACTGTGCCTAAAAAAACAGAACTATTTTTAAAATCGCGAATTCCACCTTCATAAATTTCATATGCAATATTTGTGTCATGGAATAAATTATAGAAAAACTTACGATATTTTTCTTCTCCATCTAATAGTATTCTGAAGAACAGTCCTTTTTTTTCAATTATTTCTTTTCCAAGTAAAGATCTTAATGGAGTTGGATTTTCTAAAAACACTTTCTGTACCTCTCCACTTAAAACCATTTTCCCATCCTGCAACAAAGCCATTCGGTCACAAATTTGCTCTATGACTTCAATTTGATGGGTCACGACAATAATCGTGACCCCTAATTTTTGATTGATTTCTTTTAATAAATTTAATATAGATATTGCTGTCTTTGGATCCAATGCAGATGTTGCTTCATCGCACAAAAGGATTTCCGGATTGGTTACCATTGCTCGTGCAATTGCAACTCGCTGTTTCTGTCCTCCTGATAACTGTCTTGGTCTATTAGCCATCTTATCCTCTAAGCCAACCAATTGAAGCATTTTTTTAACTTGCTCATCAATTTCCAAAGAACTCTTTTTACATAAATGCATAGGAAATGCAACATTTTCATACGCATTACGCCTTTCAAGAAGAGAAAAATTTTGAAAAATCATTCCAATATTTCTTCTAAATTCTCTGATTTCTGTTTTCTTCAAGTCTTTTACTTCAATACCATTCACCTTAAGGCTTCCTCTATCATAAGGGACAAGCCCATTAATGCACCTCAACAAAGTTGATTTTCCCGCACCACTGAGGCCTATCAGGCCGAAAATTTCACCTTTTTTAATTGTCAAATTAATATTTTTCAGTATCTGAACTTCATCATACTGCTTCTCTAATCCTGTAATTTCTATCATGACCTATTTCCTAAATTATTAATCGAAATATACATAACTTCCTTTATAGTATTCATCAATTTTATTTTTTGTATCCTCTGTTCTAAATGCTTTGATGAATGGTTCAATCCATTCAGCGTTTTTATCTTCTTCTCTTACAACAAGACCAATTGCAAATTTTGTATTATCTTTCTCAATTGCAATATAAGATGTCGGATCCTTTTCAGCAAGAAACATAGAAGTACCTTGATTAAAGCATCCATCAAGATCAGATAATCCAGTATTCAAACCACCCGTATCTAATGGAACTAATTCAATATTCTTTGGATTTTCTTTTATATCAAGTAATGTATACATGCCATTATTGGATGGTTCACCTAATGTAAATAAACCTGCATCCTGTCCAAGAACAAGTGCTCTGTGCTGATTGCTTGCATCCTGAAAAATACCAATTTTAGCATTCTCAGGAAGATTCTCAACTGAATCCCATTTTTCAGAATATAAAGCTGTAAATCCACCAAATAATGGCTCTACAAAAGTCAAATTTGTTCCATTATCCTTATTAAAAGAATCCAAAAAAGGTTTGTGCTGATACAAGTTTCCATCTAATGAGCCTTCATCTAACGCGACATTTGGCTGTTTGATATCATCAAACGCTACTACTTCCAACTTGTATCCTTCTTTTTCCAAACTGCTTTCCATTGCTTTTACAACTTCAACAACATTGGGCGAAGCGCCAATCTTTAATGTCACTACTTCTTTTGAGTTCTCCTTTGTTTCTTCTTTCCTTTCTCCTTTAACCCCACACCCCACAAGTGTCAAGCTCATTGTACAAGCCATAATCAACATTGTACTAATTAGTCTTTTTTTCATCATTTTCTTCTTCCTCCTATTTGTATATAATAACATTAAATATAATTTTCCCCCCCCCGTATTAGTTTGGCAAATTGTTTTTTTTAATATATAACGACGTTTATTACTTTTTGTCTATTCTTGATTTTTATCTTGCTTTTTATTATCTTGCATCTTAATCTCACCTTAAGGTTTTTTTAAGATTTTTCATTTTTATCTTGCTTTTTAGAAATTCCTATATTATACTTGAATTCGTAGGAAGCACAACTTTCTACAACCCCTTATTAATTATTTATACTCCCCTCAAAAGACTGATAGCTCCCCTATCAGTCTTTTATTTTGCCCTATTTTCCCAAACAAAAACAGATATTCTGGCAGGCTTGATTTTAACCCTGTCGGAATATCTGTTTCTTATTTCATATATTTTCTATATATAAATCATATTTATATGGCTGCCTGTCTCGCTTACCATCGCCGGCCGCTTCTGCCGATCAATCTAATAATTAGCATAATGATCACAAGTGGAATTAATATCGGTGCCAGAAGGCTTATAATTCCTCCTACAATTGAAACTACAAGCACGATGATTCCAATAATTCCAAGCACTAACAGAAGCTTCTTCCACCATGTATCAAAGCCAAATGTGTGCACATGTGTCTGATATCCCTGATTCTGATCATAATAATCCTCGCGTGTATAATCCCCGCCATCTCCATATACCGGATCACTGAATCCACTATTAGCAGTAGTATAGGAACTTCCAGCATTTCTGCCCGTGCCCCGCTTTGCTTCCTCCGCATCAATAATTGTCTGCGCGATTACCCACGGATCACCAAGATCCGCGGTCACCTCTTCTTCTGTTCTTCCAAGATTCACTTGAACATTGATATACCCATCATAATATGCAACATTTTCCTGCACAGTCTCACGATTCAGATCATTACCAAGAGCCTTTCTAAGCCCCTCCAGGAATTCATTTTTTGTCATATCTTCCATCTCCTTCCTTAATCTCTTATATCTAATATTAACACTTAATCTTTTCTATTATGTATCACGAACGCGCCAGACACCTTCACACTTTATTATTTAAAGATCCACAATGCATCTCTACTCCATACAACATTACTCAAATGCCATAGAAAAAGACCTTGAGCCTAGAATAGCACAAAGATGTGTCCATTCCAAGTCCAAGGTCCTTATAAAATCCTTAATTCTTTCTAAAGTTTCCGCAGTCTACAATCTCCTGTACTCTGCTATCGGAACATTTATCTTATACTTCAAACATCAGATCTCCGTAGGAAGGCATTGGCCATGCTTCTTTATCTACGATCATCTCAAGTTTGTCAACTGGTGAACGAAGCGCAGCCATAGCCTGAACAACTGTGAAGTGATAGTATCTAGCCTGCTCTTCTCCTTCTTCCATCTCTGCAGCTTTCTCTGTAACTTCTGTTAAAGCTTTCAGAGCGCTCTTGCTCTCTACAAGAAGAGCCGAAATCTCTGTCAGAAGCTCAGACTGTACAGAAACGTCTGCACCTGCTGCCTTTACAGCATTGATTGTATCTGCAAGTTCTTTTGTATATTTGATAACTGCAGGAATAATCTGTTTTGTAGCCATATCGATCATTGTGCGAGCTTCAATATTGATTGCCTTTGAGTAGTTCTCGTATTTGATCTCGGCACGAGACTCAAGCTCTGCCTTTGTAAATACCTTATATTTCTCAAAGAGGTTAATTGCTTTATCTGTTGTCAGTGCCGGAATAGCTTCTACCATAGACTTGATGTTCGGAAGTCCACGTCTCTCAGCCTCTGCAACCCACTCGTCAGAGTATCCATTTCCACCGAATACGATTCTCTGATGCTCTGTCGCATATTTCTTGATCAGATCATGTACTGCAAGATCAAAGTCATCTGCTTTCTCCAGTACATCACATGCCTCTGCAAATGCATCTGCTACGATTGTGTTAAGTACAACGTTCGGTCCTGCAATAGAATCACGAGATCCTACCATACGGAACTCGAATTTGTTGCCTGTAAATGCAAATGGTGATGTTCTGTTACGGTCTGTAGCATCTTTTGTGAAGTCTGGAAGTGTATCTACACCTGTCTTAAGGATTCCCTCTGCAAGACTGTGTGTAGCCTCTCCTGTGCTGATCAGCTGATTCAATACATCCTCAAGCTGTTCTCCAAGAAAGACAGATACGATTGCCGGTGGAGCCTCATTTGCTCCGAGTCTGTGATCATTTCCCGGATCTGCTGCTGACTCACGGAGAAGATCTGCATGATTATCAACAGCTTTCAAAATACATGTAAGTACAAGTAAGAACTGAACATTCTCGTGCGGTGTATCACCTGGATCCAGAAGGTTCTTTCCGTCATCTGTTGTCAGTGACCAGTTGTCATGCTTACCAGAACCATTGACTCCTGCAAATGGTTTCTCATGAAGCAGGCACTTCATGCCATGCTGACACGCAACTCTCTTTAACGTCTGCATTACGAGGTGATTATGATCCAACGCTACATTTGCCTCCTCGTAAATCGGTGCGAGCTCATGCTGTGCAGGCGCAACCTCGTTGTGCTGTGTCTTAGAAGAAACACCGACTTTCCACAACTCCTCATTCACATTTTTCATAAATCCTGCAATTCTCTGACGGATTGTTCCAAAATAATGATCATCCAACTCCTGACCTTTTGGTGGCATTGCTCCGAAAAGCGTGCGTCCTGTGTAAATCAAGTCTTTTCTCTGCATAAACTTCTCAGCATCTACCAGGAAATATTCCTGTTCTGCTCCAACAGATGGTACGACTTTCTTGGATGTAGTATTTCCAAAGAGGCGAAGCAGTCTCAATGACTGTTCATTGATTACCTGCATAGAACGAAGAAGTGGAGTTTTCTGATCCAGTGCCTCTCCTTTATATGAACAGAAAGCAGTCGGGATACAAAGTGTAGCACCTGCCGCATCATGTCTTACAAATGCCGGTGATGTACAATCCCATGCTGTATATCCACGTGCTTCAAATGTTGCACGAAGTCCTCCGGACGGGAATGAAGATGCATCCGGCTCTCCTTTGATCAGTTCTTTTCCTGAAAAGCTCATAAGAACCTTTCCACTCGGAAGCGGTGCGGAAATGAATGAATCATGCTTCTCAGCAGTTACACCTGTCAGTGGCTGGAACCAGTGCGTATAATGTGTAGCTCCCTTCTCAATTGCCCACTCTTTCATCTCATGTGCGATGACATCAGCTGTGGCAAGGTCTAATTCTTTTCCTTCCTCGATTGTCTTCTTCAAATCCTTGTATACTTTTTTCGGAAGGCGCTCCTGCATAACAGTGTCATTAAATACATCTTCTCCGAAAATGTCTGCTACATTAAAACGCTCGCTCATATCCTGCTTTCCTCTCTTTCACTTATTTTAAATTGTAATCATTCAATACCATATTCTTTCTTATACTTGCCGTTTGTCAAATACTAAACAATTACTATTTTTATATATACAGAAAAGGCACTCCAATTCAACATTGGAACGCCTTTGTTCTGTCTATGTCAGTTAGTATAACCCAATCGTCTGAAAAAGGCAAGTATAAATTAAATCTTTATTCAGCCTTACCAACTGAGCCAAATAATTCCATCTTTTCTTTGACAGTTTCAATAATTGCATCTGCACCTGGTTTGAGAAGTTTACGTGGATCGTATCCTTTTCCTTCCAGATCCTTTCCTGCCTCAATGTATTTACGTGTAGCTTCTGCAAATGAAAGCTGGCACTCTGTATTTACATTGATCTTAGCAACACCGAGACTGATTGCCTTTTTAATCATATCATCCGGAATACCTGTACCACCGTGAAGAACGAGCGGGAGTTTTCCAGTTAACTGCTGAACTGCATCAAGAGTCTCAAAGCTGAGTCCCTGCCAGTTTGCAGGATATTTTCCATGAATATTACCGATTCCTGCTGCCAGCATTGTAACACCGAGATCAGCGATCATCTTGCATTCCTTAGGATCTGCGCACTCGCCCATTCCGACTACGCCATCCTCTTCTCCACCGATAGAACCAACCTCTGCTTCAAGAGAAATTCCTTTCTCATTGCAGACTTTCACAAGTTCACGCGTCTTCTCAATGTTCTCCTCGATCGGATAGTGTGATCCGTCGAACATAATAGAGGAGAATCCTGCCTCTATACACTTATAACATCCTTCGTATGTACCATGGTCAAGATGTAATGCTACCGGAACTGTGATATTCAGTTCTTCGATCATGGCCTGTACCATAGCGGAAACTGTCTTGAATCCTGTCATCCATTTTCCTGCACCCTCAGATACACCAAGGATAATTGGAGATTTTGCCTCTTCTGCTGCAAGAAGCGCACTTCTTGTCCACTCCAGATTGTTGATGTTAAACTGCCCTACTGCATAGTGGCCTTCTACTGCTTTTTCAAGCATTTCTTTTGCTGATACTAACATATTAAATTCCTCCATTTAAATTGTTACCTTTGCTTTCCTCATTATAGACCATAACATTCTAAATGACAAGTATCTGGAGACATGTGATTTTGTCGAAAAATTCGGCCAATCCGGAGGTATTTTCGTCATATTTTTAACAATTAAATTCTACGCCTTTTGATACTTCAAATAAGTCATTTCCGTTTTCTGGACTAATACTTTTGTAAAATATCTTTTCCAGGTGAATACTCCTCAGACTTCGTTTCATCACGGATACAACAAAAAGATCCACAGAACAATCTGTGGATCTTAGTGACTCCGAGGGGAATCGAACCCCTGATTCCAGCGTGAGAGGCTAGCGTCTTGACCGCTTGACCACGGAGCCATATCAATTTTTTATGTTTTTCTGTACCCTCGCGTTCGGTACTTGCTTAGTATAGCAAAGGTTTCCCAAGAATGCAAGCACTTTTTTCAATTTTTTTAAACTTTTTTATTTTTTCATCAAATTCCGACATTTTGTAGGGACGCATCTGACATTCCGATGCACCTTTATACCGGAAATCATATTCGGTTTTCGGTGTATTGGCATTCTTGCTGCGAGGTGCGCGTCATGCAATTGCATGACATACTTCTACTGCGCACCTCTGCAAGTCTACACTCCGTTTCGGTCGGCGCAAAACCATTGTTTGTACGACATCGTAATCTAAAACTACGTTTTTTATGTCCTATCCTGCGATCAAGCCCCAATAACCCTGCACAAATATAAACAGCACGATCAGCGGCAGGATAAATGTCAGGTAAAACCGGATGGCTTTATGTGTCGGGAATTTCACTCCGGATCCGGTATTTGCTTCTTTTATGAAATTATCCCATCCCCAGCCATATCTTGTCATACAGAACAAAAGATATACCAGTGATCCAATCGGCAGAAGGTTATTACTTACAAGGAAATCCTCGATATCCATAATACTCTTTCCACCTATAGAGAATCCTGCCCAGTCTGTCATTCCAAGCACACAAGGCACCGCAAGAAGAATCAGCAGAACTCCATTAATAAGAACAGATTTCTTCAAAGAAATCCCCCACATATCTCTTGCGAATTGGATAATATTCTGGAACACTGCGATGATCGTGGAAAATGCTGCAAACGACATGAACAGGAAGAACAGAGCTCCCCAGATTCTTCCGCCAGCCATCTCACGGAATACATTTGGCAGTGTCACAAATACAAGTCCTGGTCCCTGACCCGGGTTTACATCAAATGCAAAACAGGATGGAAATATAATCAGACCTGCAACAAGTGCTACAACCGTATCCAGAACGGTGATGCTGATTGCCTCTCCAGTCAATCTTCTCTCTTTTCCAATATAACTTCCAAAGATTGCCAGTGCACCAATTCCGACACTTAAAGTAAAGAATGATTGCCCCATTGCCGCAAACACCGCTTCTTTAAATCCATTTTCGGCCATCTTACCAAAATCCGGAAGCAGATAGAACTTCAATCCATCTACCGCACCATCCAGTGTCGTTGCACGAACGACCAATATTAACATAATTACAAACAAACTGGACATCATGAATTTTGTCATTTTCTCGACACCATTTTGAAGTCCCATAGAACACACTATAAGCCCCAGCACGGAAATCAAAATCATCCAGAACAGCATTTCATTTCTGTTAGAAGTCAGTTCTCCAAAAATCGCCTCCACCTGCTTTGTGTCAGCTCCTACGAAATCTCCTTTTACCATCTTTACGAAATATGCAAGCATCCAGCCGCCGATTGTCGTATAGAACATCATCAGCAGATAATTACCTGCAATTCCGAAATAGCGGTAAATGTGCCATTTACTTCCTTTTGGTTCCAGTTCATTGAAAGACTTTGCAATACTCTTCTGGCTTCCACGGCCAACCGCGAACTCCATAACAATGATCGGAAGTCCTAAAATCAAAAGAAAGAACAGATACAGAAGCACAAATGCTCCTCCTCCGTACACTCCTGTGATATACGGGAACCTCCATACATTTCCCAGACCAATTGCACAGCCTGCGGACATTAATATAAATCCCAGTCTTGATGAAAATTTTTCTCTAGTCTCCACTTATTTAATCTCTTTCTATTTTATTTTTCTGCTCGCTCAGCTCCAGTACATGATTCTCCGGAACCATAATCTCCATTGCCTTCTGAACATTCTCGATTTCCACATAATCCTGTTCTCCGCCGAACTCTCCATCCAGTGTCCACGGAATCTCTTCAACAGAATCAAAGGTAATTTTTTTTGTCTTAAATGTGTACATATGCTTTGTATCCACCTGCTCGATCAGGAGTGCTGCAATAATCTCCTGCAAAGCAATCGGATTCTTCGGGGTCTTGATCAGTGTCACTTCAAACAATCCGTCGTCAAATACTATATTTTTCCCGACCATATTAGAAAAACCGCCAACGGAACGAGAATTCGTCACCATACCGAAGATAAATTCGTCCTCGATAACTTCCCCGTCATGCTCCACCTTAATTTTATAGGAAGGAATGTTAAAGATTCTCTTTGCACCTTCCAATATATACGCCATATGACCAAGTACATTTTTCACTGCCTGATCTGTCTCGTAAGACACATCTGTAAAAATTCCAAATGCTGCAATATAAACAAATACGCTGTCATTGAACTTTCCAATGTCGCATGGAAATGGAACTCCCTTCACCGCATTGTCTGCTGCCGCAAGGGGTTTTCTCGGAATGTGCAGACTCTTGGCAAAATCATTCGTCGTTCCTGCCGGAATATATCCTACCGGAACAACATCTTTTCCCATCTCACGGCGCTTCATCATTCCAGTCGCAACCTCGTCAATCGTTCCATCTCCACCGCTACACGCAATCAGATCATATTTGCCAACTTCGTATTCCTTGATTTGATAATAAGCGTCCCTGTATGCCTGTGTCGGATGCACTGTCACTTCATATCCCGCTTTCACAAAGATATCAAGAACATCTGACAATCTTGGCTTTAGCATCTCTTTTCCTGCACGTGGATTGTATACAAATAGAAGCTTTTTCATCTGACATTTCCTCCATGGTTTTACTTAGACTTTAGCTCGTCACGGATTCCAAATCTTAGAAATGCAATAGCATTTCTGAGATTGTCTGCGGTCGCCAAGGTCCTGAGCAAGCTCGGACTTTGGCTCGTCGCAAGTTCCAAAAAGAGGGCATGTGAGATGCCCTCTTTCGATTCCTCAATTATCTATGTATGTTATTGATTACTGTGCAAGCAGAAATGATTCCACTCCACTTACAGCCTGCTCCTCGTCGTCTCCCTCAGCAATGAGAGTAAGGTTGGTTCCTTTTCCCGGCTGGTGTGACTGTAATGCCATCATCCCCATAATACTTTTGGCATTAATCTTCATGTTGTCCATCTCAATGTACACCGTACTGTCATACTGACTTGCCTCCTGCACAAGATGTGCGATTGGTCTGGACTCCATGTCCAGGTCTGACTGAAGTGTAACAGGTTTCTTAATCATATAAATCCTCCTTAAACTAACCCCTTAACTTATCTGCTATCTCGCTAATCTTTCTCAGCCGGTGATTCACCCCTGATTTTCCAACCGGGTCTGCCATAAGACTCCCCAGCTCTTTCAGAGTTGCATCCGGATTCTCAAGCCGTGTAAGGGCAACGTCTCTTAATCCTTCCGGCAAATAATCCAAGCCAACTGTATCTCTGACATACACAATATCTTCCATCTGCCTTACGGCCGCCGATACGGTCTTGTTGATATTCGCTGTCTCACAATTAACTTTTCGATTCACTGAGTTACGCATCTCCTTCAGAATGCGGACATTCTCAAGTTCCATGAGGGCGATGTGCGCTTCCATAATGTTCAGGACATCCACAATCTGGGATCCTTCTTTCAAGTATACGACAAATGTCTTCTTACGCGTTACGATCTTAGCATCCAGGTCAAAGCTGTTGATCATATCTCTCACATACTCTGCCTGTGCAAGTTCCCCACACACAATCTCAAAATGATAAGACTTGCTCGGATCACTCATCGATCCTGCTGCAATGAATGCCCCCCTGATATAAGCACGCTTACAGCATACAGCCTGCACAAGTGCATTCTTTACCGCCAGCAGTTCCTCCCCTGCCCAACGCATAAAATAGCTTGTGCTTCCATTCGTCATATTCTTTCGGACTACGATGTCAGCTTCTATATTAAATGTTTTTGACATTAATGTAAAGCACTTTCTCGCTACCAGATAATTTTCTGATCGGAATCTAATCGTACATATACCATTTTTATCTTCTTCAAATTCCCCGCACATATGTAAAATCGCAGTCAGTTCTGCCAGATTACAATGCCGTGCTTTCGCGACATGCTCTGCGAGTTCTTCTTTTATTTTCCCCGAAAACGACATGATACTCACCTATTTTGCCTTCGTGATCGCATCTTTTCCGATATCACGGTGCTCAATGCGAACTCCATAGCTGTCTGTTTTTTTCAGCGCCTCATACAATTCATTTGCCAGTGTAACGGAACGATGCTTTCCTCCCGTACATCCAATTCCGATCACAAGCTGTGTCTTTCCCTCGGAAATGTAATTCGGTATGAGAAATTCTACCATATCCGTAAGCTTTGTCAAGAACTGTTTTGCTGTGTCGTTATTCATCACATAGTCTCTGACCGGCTGATCATTTCCACTCATAGGACGTAACTCTTCTATATAATATGGATTTGGCAGAAAACGTACATCAAACACCAGATCTGCATCATTCGGAATTCCATACTTAAAGCCAAATGACAACACCGTAATGTAAAGGTTCTTATATTCCTTGTTCTGGACAAATATCTTGTTCAGCTCAGCTTTCAGTTCTCTTGTAAGCATATGACTGGTATCTACAAGATAATCCGCTTTTTTCTTCAGAAATCCAAGAAGTTCTCGTTCTCTCTTCAGACCATCTTCCACACGTCCGTCACTACCTGCCAGCGGATGAAAACGTCTCGTCTCTTTATATCTCTTTACAAGTACATCATCGCTGGATTCCAGATAAAGGATCTCATACTGGCAGCCGCCTTCATCCAGAACTTTCAGTACATTCGCAAGCTCCTGAAAGCTCTGTCCGCTCCGGATATCTACTCCAAGAGCTGCTTTATTCATCTCCGTACCCGGCACCGCCAGAAGTTCTGCAAATTTCGGGATCAATGGGACCGGCAAATTATCCACACAAAAATATCCCATATCTTCCAGCATCTTAAGTGCCGTACTTTTTCCGGCACCGGACATTCCAGTCACAATTACAAGTCTCATCTTATTCGTCCCCTAATCTCTTCACTTCCGGTTCCAGATCCACGCCGGAATTCTCCTTCACGCGGATCTGTACCTGTCTCATCAGTTCCATAATATCTGCTGCCGTCGCATGATCCCGGTTAATCACAAAACCACAGTGCTTTTCGGACACCTGTGCTCCTCCGACCTGAAATCCCCGAAGTCCGGCATCCTCAATCAGTTTTCCTGCAAAATATCCTTCCGGACGCTTAAACGTACTTCCGGCACTTGGATATTCCAACGGCTGTTTCGTCACACGCTTCTCCTTCAGCTCATCCATATAAGTTTTGATCTTCTCTCCGTCTCCGCGCTCAAGCTTCAACACCGCCCCAAGCACAATATAACCTTTCTTTGCAATCACACTAGTGCGGTATCCAAGCTCCAGTTCATTACGGCCCAGTTCTATAATCTTACCTTCACCTGTAAGCACTGTCACAGATTCCAGTACATCCTTCATCTCTCCGCCGTAGGCTCCTGCATTCATCACACAGGCACCTCCGATTGTCCCCGGAATTCCGGAAGCAAATTCAAAACCTGAAAGCTCTGCCCCCAGCGCTTTAGCCGCGATTCCTGAAAGCAATGCTCCAGCCTGTGCCTTTACAAGATCACCTTCTACCTTCACTTCATTCATTTCCTTATAAATCTGAACGATCACACCGCGGTATCCTGCATCAGACACAAGAAGATTACTTCCATTTCCTATAATATAATACGGCATTCCTGCTTCTTTACAGATACGGATCACATCTCTTACTTCTTCCTTCGCCTTTGGTGTCACGAAGAAATCTGCCGATCCACCCACACGAAATGTAGTGTGACGGCTCATCGGCTCATCGATCAAAATGCTATCCTTTGCTATCACATTGTTCAATTTATCATAAAAGTTCTGATTCATAAAAATCTGCTCCTATACTGAAAGTTATTCTAAGCACCGCAAAGAATATTCTTATCATACAATAAAAAAGCCACAAGTTCAATGTTTACCGATACACTTTAGGCACCTTGTCTCATTTACGTTCCCCGATACTTCCTTTCTTCTTGCAAAATCTCCGTAAATGCTGTATATTACTCTTAATTACACAATTATCAAAAAGGAGTGATTTATCATTGGACTCGAATGATACTATACTATTTATTGTACTGATTGTACTGTTAGCACTATCTGCTTTCTTTTCTTCCGCGGAGACTGCACTTACAACAGTAAACCGAATTCGAATCCGCAACCTTGCCGATGAAGGCAACAAAAACGCAAAAATTGTATTAAAGATTACGGATGATTCTTCAAAGATGCTGACCGCTATACTAATCGGTAATAACATCGTGAACCTTTCTGCTGCATCACTGACCACAACCCTGGCTTACAGTCTCGGAGGCTCCTTGGTCGCAATCGCTAACGGAATTTTAACTGTAGCGATTCTGCTTTTCGGTGAGATTACACCGAAGACAATGGCTACTATCCACGCCGAGAAAGTATCTCTGGCATACGCACAAATCATCCATATATTTATGAAGATCATGACACCGTTCATCTTCATTATCAATGGTCTGACCAACGTTGTTCTTTTCATCTTACGTGTAGATCCGAACGACCACAAACGCGCCATGACAGAGAACGAGCTTCGTACAATTGTAAATGTCAGCCATGAAGACGGAGTTATCGAATCTGAAGAGAAAGAAATGATTTACAATGTGGTAGATCTCGGGGATGCAAAAGCAAAAGATGTTATGGTTCCCCGCGTTCACGTAACATTTGCAGATGTAAACTGCACATATGAAGAGCTGATTGACATTTTCCGTGAAGATAAATTCACAAGGCTGCCGATTTATGAAGATACGACCGACAATGTGATCGGTACAATTAACATGAAGGACTTGTTGCTTTACGATTACGGAAACACAAAAGAATTCCATATCCGGGATATTATGCGAGAAGCTTATTTTACTTATGAGTATAAGAATATTTCCGAACTTCTTGTGGAGATGCGTCAGGCATCCTTTAATATTGCAATTGTTCTGGATGAATATGGTGAAACTTCCGGTTTGATCACACTGGAAGATATCTTGGAAGAAATTGTCGGTGAAATTCATGACGAATATGACGAGAATGAAGAAGATTTTGTTCACAAAATTTCTGACAAAGAATATCTGGTAGAAGGTTCTGTCAATCTGGACGACTTCAATGACCATCTGGAACTGAATCTGGAATCTGAAGAATATGATTCCCTCGGTGGATTTATCATCGAGCATCTGGACCGGCTTCCGGAACTCGGCGATTCTGTCACAACATCTGATGGTATTCGACTGGTTGTAGAATCTCTGGATAAAAACCGTATTGAGAAAGTTCATGTGTATCTGCCGGAGAAAGTGGAATATGATGAGGATTCTGAAGAATAATAAGTAGACATATCTACAAATTCTGTTCCGAACGGTTTTTGTAGGTATATAATAATTAAAAAGAAAAGGCAAGTTCTTAAAATTTCATGTCAGAACATGCCTTTTCTTTATATCTTTTGATGTAATTCAAATTCAAGAATGCCTCGGCATTCTTGCTGCGAGGTGCGCGTCATGCAATTGCATGACATACTTCTACTGCGCACCTCTGCAATCCTGCCGGAGGCTATATCAGCTGGGGGATTGACTCCCACCACTGATACCAGCTTGTTTCTCACCACCTATAGAGGTTGGAGTCATCTCCCAGCTGATATCTTCTATTAAGCCTCTATAATTTTTAACTCTTATAACTGTTTCCCGTTATGTCTGTGTATCAGGAATAAAAATCCACCGATCACTCCGCCGATCACTCCGGCATAAACAGCAACACACATTACATTTGCTATACAGTCAATCAATGCAATTTTTCCGATTGCCGTGCAGAAGAATATTCCAACTATAAATGTTGTAACACTCCACAGCAATACATTTGCTGATAAAAATGTTCCGTCCTGTGCTTCCGCTCCAAATATTTTTCCTGTCATTTCCCATAAAAATCTCATATTCATTCCTCCCTGCATATGAAACAACTTTCAAGAATGCCTCGGCATTCTTGCTACGAGGTGCACGTCATGCAATTGCATGACATACTTCTACTGCGCACCTCTGATATCTTAGATGCTCTCACATCTTCATGTGGTCCGCACCATCTCTTTCTTTTCTTCATGTACATTATAGGAACTGCATGTTAAATCAGTTTACAGAGAAATGCTAAATCTTTGTAAAATGTACTCGTTCAGAGCCAGGCAGAATTTTATAAAACAACTGTAAAATGATTACATTTTTAAAGTTGTTTTTAAAATTCTATCTGGCGGATACGCCACACGTCACAACTGCTTCTTAGTTGCAACGTTGGGCTCTGAACGAATATGGGAATAATTCTATCTGGCGGATACGCCACACGTCCCAATTGCTCTTTAGTTGGGCCGTTGGCTCTGGGCGAGTATCTGAATAATTTTAGTTGGGAGGCTGGCTCTGAATGAGCACCTGAACAATTTTAGTCTGGGCGTTGGCTCAAAGCGAGTACCTGAATGATTATTGTATCAAGAGCGTCTCAAATCCGGCTCTCTTAAGTCTTCTCTGTGCCGCCACTGCTTCGTCCAGCATATCATATTCTCCGGAAATCACCCGGTAATATTGTTTCCATTGATCTATATATGCCGGAAATCCACGGTCTTCCAGTGTTTCCTGCTGCCTCGCTGCATTGTTCCGGTTCCGGAACAGTCCGACCTGAATACGGTACTTCGTCTGTTCCACCGGCGTTTCCGGTTCTTTCAGAACTCCGGCATTTTCCAATGTATCCAGGACTCCTGTTGCAATTGCCTGTGCAATATCCTGAAAATTAGAATCAAATAATTCATTATCCGTATCTGAATTGATAAATCCAGCCTCTACAAGTACAGCTGGCATCCGTGTCCGCTTCAACACTACAAGATTCGGTCTTGCTTTCACCCCCAGATCTACAAACCCCACCGTCTCCAATTGTTCATTGATTTCCTGTGCCATCTGATATTTAAGTCCCGACAGATCATAGATCAGACTTTCCACTCCCATTACTTCATTATCTGTCGGATAAGAATTTCGATGGATCGACAGGAAAAAATCCACTCCTGCCTGATTTGCCTCTACCGCCCGCTCATATGGGGACAAATACACATCTGTTGTCCTGGTGTAAAGTACCTCAATTCCATTTTCCTGAAGAATCTCTCCCACTGCAAGCGTCAACCTTAATGTATCATCTTTTTCACGGCGCCCCCGATAAACTGCTCCAGGATCACTTCCCCCGTGACCACTATCTAACATCATAGAATATGGCATATTTATTCCTCAAAATCTTTTTATATTATAGTATGATTCAAAAATCAGATAGGTGATTTTTCTAAAATGCGGAAATGTACAGATTTCCAAAAAAATTTTCTGCACAGATAAACTTTCACTGGCAATTTCCTTCGAATACTTTTATAGAGCTAAAAAAGGTCCACCGGACCTTTTTGTCGCATGCTTGGCAACAAAAAAACTGCTGCTTCGTCAGATTATCCTTCACAAAGCAACAGTTTTGTTTACTGATTATTTTTACTGATTATTTTTTGCTTATTTATTCTCAATTGCTGTAATCATATCTACTCTGGTCTGGTGTCTTCCACCTTCGAATTCTGCGCTTAACCATTCATCGATGATCATCTTTGCAAGCTCAATTCCGATTACACGGGCACCGAATGCCAGAATATTGGTATTGTTATGCTGTCTGGAAAGTTTTGCAGAATATGGCTCTGAGCAAACAACTGCACGAACACCTTTTACTTTATTTGCTGCCAAAGAGATTCCAACTCCTGTACCACAGATCAGGATACCAAGATCTACATCTCCTGCCGCAACAGCTCGTCCGACTTTCTCGCCGTACTCTGGATAATTACAGCTCTCATATGTATCTGTACCAAAGTTCACAACTTCATATCCTTTTCCTTCCAGGTACTCTACTACCTGATTCTTCATGTCTACTGCAGCATGATCATTACCAATTCCGATTTTCATGACGTTATAGCCTCCTCTTTTCATTGTCGTCTTTTCTTTGACGTCTTTTTATATTATAATAGATAAGATTTCTATTATCAACACAGGTACATCAATTAATACAGAAAGATAACATAAGATTTTTTACACAAGCTTACTTTTAAGCAAGTGCTTGACTTTAATCCTCTTACAACTCAGAAAGAAAGGAACTATTATGATACAATATATTGCCAGCGATGTAGACGGAACTTTACTTCATGGTCACGCAACCACTCTGAATCCAGAATTATTTGACATTATCCGCCAGTTAAAAGAACATGGGATACATTTTATTGCAGCCAGCGGCCGCCAGTACAAAAATCTCCAACGTCTATTTGCCCCTGTGAAAGATGATATCTCCTATGTTGCAGAAAATGGATCTATGTGTGTACATGATGGCAAGATCGTCTCATTAGGACATATTGATACTGATCTCATCTATGAAATCGCAGACGCTGCAAAAGAATATGGTCATTGCCACACTTTAATTTCTACAGCCCGAACGGGATATACCGACTCACAAGATCCTGACTACATCGATCATATCCGTAACGATGTCGGTTATGACATGGACGTTGTTCAAAATGTGCGTGATATCAAGGAGCCTTTTATCAAAATCGCAGTATGTGATTTTGATGGAACCGAAAAACGTCTTCGCGCCTATTTTCAAGAACATTTCGGTGATCGAATCAAGATTGTAACCTCCGGGAATATCTGGATTGATTTCATTGCACCGAATGCCAACAAGGGTTCTGCTCTTTCCAATATCGTATCTTCCCTTGGCATGGATCCAAAGAATGGTATCACATTCGGAGATCAGTACAATGATTTGGAAATGTTGCAGCTGTCCAACATAAGCTATGCCATGACGACTGCTGCCACCGGAGTAGCGGATTACGCCACACATACGACAGATTCCGTGGAAAAAACGTTGCGGAAATTTCTTCAAACACTATAAACAATGAATTTATCTAGAACAACCCTTTCACTGCCGGATACAATTTTCTGAACTGCTGATACCGTTCTTCGTATTTCGCTACAAGTTCTGGTTCCGGTTCAATTGTATCCACAACTTTTACAAGCTTTTCGGCAATCGTCTCTACATCTGGATATTCTCCACATCCAACTGCTGCCAGCATTGCTCCGCCAAGTGCCGGTCCTTCTTCGCTTTCAATCACATCTACTTTTAAGTTCATGACATTTGCAATAATTTTTCTCCACAGTGGGCTTTTTGCACCACCACCGCAGATTTTCGTCCGGTCAATCTGAATGCCAAGACTTTTTGCCACTTCCAGCGAATCACGAAGTCCAAATGCTACGCCTTCCAACACTGCCTGTGTCATGTCTGCCCTTGTTGTGTCCATGGACATACCGATAAACATGGCTCTCGCGTCTGGGGCATTATGTGGAGAGCGTTCTCCCATCAGATATGGAAGATAAAAAACTCTGTTTTCTCCAAGATTTTTTATGTCCGTCTGCTCTGCGGCATAATCTTTTGTTCCGAGAATTTCTTCATTCCACCACTTATTGCAGGACGCCGCGCTCAGCATACATCCCATCAGATGATAATGACCATCTGCATGTGCAAATGAATGAAGGGCATTATGCTTATCTACTCCGAATTTTTCACTGGAGATAAAGATTGTTCCTGATGTTCCAAGGGAAATGTTACATCTTCCATCTCCGACCGTTCCTGTGCCGACTGCTGCCGCCGCATTGTCACCAGCTCCTGCAATCACCTTTACATTCTCGGAAAAGCCCAGTTCTTTTGCTACTTCCGGCTTCAATGTTCCGACTACCTCATAGCTTTCATAGAGCTTCGGAAGCTGTTCTTCTGTGACACCGCAGATTTCCAGCATATCTTTTGACCAGCATCTGTTTTTAACGTCCATAAGAAGCATGCCTGAAGCGTCCGACACATCTGTACAGAACGAACCTGAAAGCCAGTAAGCCAGATAATCTTTTGGCAGCATAATCTTTGCGATTTTCTTATAATTTTCCGGCTCATTTTCCTTCATCCAAAGTATCTTTGGCGCCGTAAAACCTGCAAACGCAATATTTGCTGTATACTCGGATAATTTATCCTTTCCGATGACCTGATTCAAATAGTCAGTCTCTTTTGTAGTTCTTCCGTCATTCCATAAAATTGCCGGACGAATTACCTGATCCTCTTTATCAAGTACAACCAGCCCATGCATCTGACCACCAAAACTAATTCCTGCCACTTGACTTTTATCACATTCAGATGTCAGTTCTTTTATTCCTTCCATTGACTGCGCAAACCAATCCTGTGGATTCTGTTCTGACCAGCCCGGGTATGGAAAATATAATGGATATTCTTTTGATACAATTTTCTGAATATTGCCGTTTTCATCCATCATTAACAATTTTACCGCTGAAGTTCCAAGATCAACGCCAATATATAACATCACTTTGCCTCCCTCGCATGTTGTTACATCTAACTTACCTCAATTTATAGAACCAGACAACCTTCTTTCTTTGCAAAACGATTGAGCAATTTCCTTTCAAATAATCTCCGCCCGACTTCCTCCGGCTTTTTCCTTTGTCACTATAATTTGTCTGTCAATTCTTTCCTTCAATTCTCCTACATGAGAAATAATTCCAACAAGTTTATTGCCTTCCGTCAATCCAGCCAGGGCTTTTATTGCCTGCTCCAGTGATTCTTCGTCCAACGATCCAAAACCTTCGTCCACAAACATCGTATCTAGACGGATTCCTCCGGCTCTTGACTGAACTTCATCCGAAAGCCCCAGCGCTAATGAAAGCGAAGCTTTGAAAGACTCTCCTCCAGACAATGTCTTAACGCTTCGTCTTGTGCCATTATAATGATCAATGACATCTAGTTCCAGACCACTCTGGCTTCGATTATTTCCAGCCACAACACTTCTTGCGAGTTCATATTGTCCCTCCGACATAACCATAAATCTTACGTTTGCCCGCTGTAAAATCCGTTCAAAGTACGCCATCTGAACATAAGTTTCCAGCATGATCTTTTCTTTCCCGGAAATGTTTCCATTTGCCGTATTTGACAGTGCTTTCACCAACGCCCATTTTTGTTCCAAAACTATGATATCTTTCGACTTCTGTTCAATATTCAAAAGAGCTTTTTGATTTGTCGCCAGCCGTAGTTGAAGCTCTTTTAATATCCTTTCATAATCAGCTCTTTGTTCCACTAATCTTGTCTTTTTTTCCTGTTCGCACTCCACAAAAAATTCTCCAAGATTCTCAAGCTGCTTATGGCATTGCTCCAGTTTTCCTTCTAATTTTCGCATATCGCCATTCCATTTTTGCAGATTTTTCTGTGCCGCTTCATATTCCGCCTGGCTGTTTCTTTTCAATGTCTGCAGGTTCTGAAGTTCTATTTCAGCCTGTTTCCAGTCTTCATACCTGAGATTCTGCTGTTGCTCTTCAAACTGTTTGCTTTCCATATCTATCTCTGCTTTTAAAGCTGCAATCTGACCAGATATTTTTTCTCGTTCCTCACGTTTCGTAGCAATCTGCTCTTGTATCTTCTGAATTTGATTTTGGAGTAATTGATATCTTTCAACCTTTTTCTTATTACTTTTCATTTGTTCTTGAAGTTTGTATTCTTCATCTGTGAGTCTTTTTTCTTGCTCCTCAATCTGCTTCTGATCCGCCGCCCGTTCTTTTTGAGCATTTACTTTTCCCAATAGTTCAGCCGCCTCCTGGCTGGAAGCCTCCATCTGATTCCTTGCCTGTTCCCATTTTCGCTTAACTTCTTCCAATTCCTTCTGTGACGGGATATATTCCGTACCACAAGCTTTCTTAGGATGCTCTTTGGAGCCGCACACTGGGCACGCTTCTCCTTCTTTTAAATGCTTTGCCAGCACCCCTGCCTGTCCATCTAAAAATGTCTGATATGCGAGATCATACTCTGTCTTTCTTTCCTTTGCAATCTGAGCTTTATCCACATACTGCTCCTGAATCTCGGAAAGCTTTCCACAAAGTAAATGATACTTCTTTGTATTTTCCACAACCTGTTTTAGTTCTTCTTTTTCAGAATCTAATTTTTCCTTTCGAAACAGTAATTCCGTCTTCCGTTCCGGCTCATTTTCCAATTGTATTTTCTCGCTTTCATCATCCTTCAGACGCTTTTGTAACTCTTCTCTTTCAATGTCCTGCGTTTGTAACCTTTCTTTCTCCTCTTTTAGAAATTTTTTTCTTTCTATTATTCTCTTTTTCTTTTCTTCTAGTTCTTGATAAATCGATATCTGTGTCTGAATTTGAGCAATTTTTACTTCCAGCTCCTCTCTATTTTCCTGCTTTTTCTTTTGTCCTTCCCACTCCTGTTGAATTTTTTCACCTTGTTCCTGCACCTTTATATAATCAGCTTCAGCCAATTCAAGCGTACGAATCGTCTGCTCTCTCGTCTGCGCTTTTTGTAAATGCTCTTGTATCTGCTCCAACTCTTTTTGTAGATTCTGAAGCTTGCAATTTATATTTTCCGCTTCTTCCTGATCTAATCCTATCAATTCTTTTATCGCAGCAATTGCTTCTTCCATAGGAAGTTTTGCAAAGTTGATCTCTTCTTTTCCCAACACACCTTCTAAATATTGATTTACGCTTCTTCTTGCAAATTCCAGCTCATCCGAAAGTTTACCTGATTCCGCTTTCAATTTTTCCTGTAAAATCTGATAACCGCCTGTCTTAAAAATCTCCCGGAAAATTCCCTGTCTTTCTTTTGTATCTGCCAGTAATAATTTTTGAAAATCTCCCTGTGCAATCATCGCGATTTGAAGAAATTGATTTCGATTCAAACCTAAAATTTCAATAATTGCTTTATTCACTTCTTTTTGTTTTGTAACTACACGGCCATCCGGATATGTCAATTCGGCCTCTGCTCTCTGAAGTGTCATTCCTCCACCTTTTTTTGCCGGTCGTTCATACTCCGGATTTCTCCGGACTTTATATTCCTGCCCCCCATTTTCAAAAAGAAGTTCTACCTCTGTCGGAACCTGCGCATCTGCATATTTTGACCGAAGCATTGCCGGTTCCCGATTCTCACCACTGGCCGCACCATATAATGCATAGACAATACCATCAAAAATTGTCGTTTTACCTGCTCCTGTATCTCCGGTGATCAAATACAATCCACCTGTTCCAAGCCTTTCCATATCTAGTTCCTCGCAACCTGCATACGGTCCAAATGCAGATAGTTTTAATTTTTTCGGTCTCAATTCTTATCCTCCCAGATTTTTTCAATTAACGAATGAATCAATTGCTTCTGTTCTTCATTCATTTCCTGATTATTCTGTTTTTCATATAAATCTTCAAATATATCAAACGGTGTTTTTTCTTCTACTTCCTGCACATCCGCAAATGATTTCCTTCCACGCGTCCTTTGATTGTCATAATCCAATTTCATAAGATTCGGATAAATGACTTGTAATTTCCGTACCGCGTCTGGTATATCTTCTTCATCTGTCAATGTAATATGCATATAACAATTTCTGTCCAGACTGTCATAATAAGATTTTTCCGCCACTTCCATATAGCTTCCTTTTATCTCATACCAGTCATGTAAAGGATTCAATTCTTTTGTTCGAATAACTACATTTCCCTTTTGTTTCATTTCTACGATTGTCACAGACTTTTTGTGGTGAATCTCCGAAAAAGAATATTTTAACGGAGTTCCACAATATCGCACTGTCTCTCTGCTAATCTTCTGCGATCCGTGAATATGGCCCAGTGCTACATAATCAAAATTTTCGAATACATTTACATCTACATTATCTGTCCCCCCCACAGAAATCTCTTCCGACTCACTTCTCTTCGCCCCAGTTACAAACTGATGTGTCACGATTACATTTCTTTCATCCGGATTTACTTTCATCTGCTCCACTGCAACGCGCAAAGCATCTGTATAGTTTTCCACCTGTTCCTCTTCAAAAAAATGCTTTACGTTTACTGGCTTTACAAATGGTAACAAATAAATATTAACCGGTCCCCATTCATCTGTCAGTACAATCGAATCTGTATTTCCAGAATATGCCGGTGCAACATACACACCACTTTCTCTCATCAATCGACCACCAAATGCAATTCTCTCCGCGCTGTCATGATTACCACTAATTATGAATGTCTGCACTTTTTTTCTTGATAACTGACACAAAAAATCATCAAATAACTGGATTGCCTCTATAGGCGGTATTGATTTATCGTAGACGTCTCCAGCAATGAAAACTGCCTCCGGCTTTTCTTCATCAATGACAGTAAGTATTTTCTTCAAAATATCTCTTTGATCTTCCAGCATCGAAAACTCATTCACACGTTTTCCCAGATGCAAGTCCGATATATGTATAAATTTCATGGCAGCCACACCTCATTCTTATTTTTAATCTCATGTGCTTTTATTATATCGATGTTTTTTTCTGTAATCAACCATTCTCTCTCCTGACTATATCACTCAAAATCTTTCCTGTGTAATAAATACAAAACCCCAGAGTCCTAAAACTCTGGGGCATATATCATATGTGATTTTCATCTTAATTTTTCATCTTAAATTTTCATAAGAACATCTTTTCCTGAAATACCTGGTTCTGTCATATGAATTGGATCAAGAATTCGACTCAGTTCCTCTTCATCCATAATATTTTCTTTCAAAATCAAGCTTCTTACAGATTCATTGGAATTAATTGCTTTTTTCGCAATGTCTGCTGTTTTTTCATAACCTACATGCGGACAAATCGCTGTAATGATTCCTACACTGTTTTCTACCAACTGACGACATCTTTCTTCATTGGCCGTAATTCCTACGATACAATTATCTACGAGTGTCTCAACTGCATAGCCAAGCGTATCGATAGACTGGAACATACAATAGAAAATGATCGGCTCAAATGCATTTAATTCTAACTGTCCTGCTTCGGCTGCCATTGTAATTGTCATATCATTTCCAATAATATTAAACGCTACCTGATTAACTACTTCCGGAATAACCGGATTTACTTTACCAGGCATAATAGAGGAACCATTCTGTTTTGCCGGAAGATTAATCTCTCCAAAACCAGCACGCGGACCGGATGACATAAGTCGAAGGTCATTAGACATTTTTGAAAGTGTTACGGCACATGCTTTCACTGCACCGGAAACAGCAACAAAGGAATCCAGATTCTGTGTTGCATCTATCAGATCAAATGCCTGTATAAACTCCATTCCTGAAATTTCTGAAAGGTTAGGAACAATTCTTCTCAAATAATTCTCATCTGCATTGATACCTGTTCCAATGGCGGTTCCTCCCATATTGAGAGTACGCATCTCATCCATTGCCTTGTCCATTCTGTGGATATCTCGCATGATCGCTACTGAATATGCTTTAAATTCCTGTCCCAGACGAATCGGCACTGCATCCTGCATCTGCGTACGTCCCATCTTGATTACATGATCAAACTCTTTCGCTTTTTCATTAAGCGCATCATAAAGACGCAGAAGTTGTTTCTTTAAATTCTGCAACAGATGAAGTGAAGTCATCTTTCCGGCAGTTGGTATGACATCATTTGTCGACTGGCCACAGTTCACATCATCGTTCGGATTTACAATTGTATAATCTCCTTTTTTTCCTCCAAGAATCTCAATTGCACGATTGGCAATGACTTCATTGGCATTCATATTTAAAGAAGTTCCTGCTCCCCCCTGTATAGGATCTACTATAAAATCTTCATGAAATTTTCCTTCAATAATCTCATCACAAGCCTGTACAATAGCCTGTGCTTTTTTCTTCTCAAGAATACCGACTTCACAGTTTGTAATAGCTGACGCTTTTTTGATATATGCAAGACTGTTAATAATCTCCGGATGCATATTCAGACCTGTGATGTGAAAGTTTTCTGCTGCACGCAAAGTCTGCACTCCATAATATACCTCCTCCGGAATATCCTTTACCCCAATAGAATCTTTTTCTACACGATAATCCGTTTTTTTCATATCGTCCATAGTTACTCTCCTTTTATCATTCATTCTCCCAGCGAATCATTTTGGTTCGTTTCTTTTAGTTGTCCTTATTATATATACCTGCTATAATATAATCAAATACATATATTTTTATAGATTATATAGCTTAAAAGTTATATTTTCAAAGGGGGATAATATGTTTCAAGGAATGAAATATGTCTATGAAGTATATAAAGAAAAAAGTTTTTCAAAAGCTGCCGCCAGCCTTTTTATTTCGCAGCCTTCTTTAAGTGCAAATGTAAAACGAATAGAAAATCGCATCGGTTCTCCTATCTTTGACCGAAGCACAAAACCCTTACAACTGACAGAGGTCGGCGAACATTATATACAGGCCATTGAAAAAATTATGGATATTGAAAATAATCTGGAAAATTTTATTCGCGATTTAGGAGATTTAAAAACCGGAACACTCAACATAGGCGGAAGTAACTTTTTTTCTTCATGGGTGCTTCCTTCTCTTATCGCTGATTTTTCCCAAAAATTTCCTAATATCCAGATTTCTCTCGTAGAGGAAAGCAGCGCGAATCTTTCTCTGCTCCTCCAAGCAGGAAAACTAGATTTAATGATCGATAACTGTATTTTAGATGAGCAGATTTTTGATCACTATGTTTATCAAAAAGAATATCTTTTACTTGCCGTTCCCAAAAGCTACTCCGTAAATACCCGACTGCAAGAATATCAGATTCCTATTGAGACCATTCATGACGGTAGTTTCCTTTCTCCGGAGGTTCTTTCCGTTCCACTAAACAGTTTTGCAAATGAGCCCTTTATTATTCTACGTTCAGATAACGATACCGGTAAGCGTGCTCTAACGATTTGCCAGGAAAACAACTTTACTCCGCATACAATTTTTCGACTAGATCAACAGATGACCGCCTATAATATCGCCTGTTCTGGAATGGGGATCACTTTTATCGGGGATCTCCTGCTCTCAAGCGCACCGGCAACTTCAGAACTTATTTTTTATAAACTTCCCGGCAAGAACTGTAATCGAAATGTATCATTTTACTGGAAAAAAGGACGCTACATCAGCAGAGCTATGGAAGAATTTCTGAAAATTGCTCTCCCTCAATAACACTGGAAATGGAATTTCCTATGAAATAATAAAATCAGGAGCACCCGCCTCACAGATGATCCTGATTTTATTATTATATTTTTACATTCTATATAGCAAGAAGATTCTTGATTGCTTCCATATAAATCAGAACAGCTTCTTCCATCTCGGATACAAGAATATATTCGTCTGAACCATGGATACGATAATCTACTCCTAGTTTTTCCGGTCCAAATGCAATAATATTTTTCAATGTTTTTGCATAAGTTCCCCCACCAATTACCATTGGCTCATTTTCCGTATCTCCTGTCACATCAACATACGCTTTGTATAAGGCCTCTACCAGCGGTGACTCTCTTGGGAAAAACAATGGATTCCCGATACTATTAATTTCAATTCGTCCATTTTCATCCTCTAATTTTCCTTCACACATACTGCGGATATCTTCCTCTTTAAATGTAACCGGAACACGGATATCAATTGTACAAGAGATCACACCATCTTCTGTTTTCACAATTCCGTTACAAAGTGTCAATTCTCCATATGCATCTTGGCATTTTAATCCAACTCCAACTCCATCACAAGAAGTTCCAATATGTGAATTATAGAATTTTACAAAGTCATCTTCGAATCCAACTTGCTCCAGACATTCAAATATCACGCCTGCTGCATTCACACCAAGTGTCGGTGTACTTGCATGTGCCGGAACACCTTTCGCTTCAATATGGATTTCTCCATTCTCTTCTGTAACTTTATATTCCTGAAGTTTTGTGTTAGCAAAAGCGGCTTCCAATTTTTCTTTCAGACCATCTTCTGCCGGAATAACTGCTGTGCAGTTATCACATACTGCATTAGATACAAAACCACCATTCATAGCAATAATCTTTGTGTTCTTAGAATACACAGTCATACCCATATGACCTTTTTCTCCATGAATACATGGGAAACTTGCATCTGGAGTAAATCCACAGGATAACTCCTCAGCTACTTCATTATAATGCTGCATACATCTAGAACCTGTTTCCTCATTACATCCCATAATAAGACGAACACGTTTATTAAGTTTTACGCCTGAATCACGCAGTAATTTCATCGCATAAAGAGCTTCCATCACAGGTCCTTTGTCATCTGTAGTTCCACGTCCATACACATAATCACCTTTACGTGTCAATTCGAATGGATTATAGCTCCAATCTCCACCTACAGGTACAATATCAAGATGTCCGGCGATACCAACAATTTCGTCTCCTTCTCCCATCTCTGCATAACCACAATAATTGTCCAAATTCACTGTACGGAATCCCATCTCTTCCGCAATTTGAAGTCCTACGCTAAGTGCTTTAGCTGGTCCTTCTCCAAATGGCTTTCCTTCTTCCGGTGTGCCAAGCTGTGAATCAATTGCTACCAATCTTCCCAAATTAGCAACCATCTCTTCTGATAATGCATGAATCTTTTCTTTCATCTTAATTTATCCTCCAATTTTTTATTATTATTGTTAAAATTTTTAATTCTATAACGTATATGATCCATGTAGGATCACGTAATAGTCCCCTCGCTCGTTGCATCATCTTTACGCATCAAAATCGGCTTCAAATACTCCTTCCGGTGTGCGCATTGTCAAAATACCAAGATTAAAATCTTCATCTCGGATTGTAATATGATATTCAAAAACAACTTCCTCATCAAATTTAGACAATAACAAATACTCTCCATTTTCTTTTCTAGCCAACTATTATTATCTTATCATAACTTCCTGTAGAATACAATTTATATGCTACAGCGTTCTCACTTTTCTATTATATTAAAAACCCCAGAAGCCTAAGCTTCTGGGGTATATATTTGAGTTAATATTCTGATAACAGATTATAATTACTCGATGATTGTAGCAACACGTCCTGATCCAACAGTACGTCCACCTTCACGTTTGTGAGGTTCTTAAAATCTCATTATTTTCTGTGATTTTCGTGTCTTTATTGTCCTGTGTTATAGGATTTCTACGCTATATTTCTGTTCTCTTCATTTTTTAGTATCAAAACGGTATCACAGCCAGATTTTCATGAGCTGTCAACTTTCCGGTTG
>OHAU01001115.1_pt1 | contig 33225 bp, 28 predicted proteins | sample 1577181 | NCBI WGS metagenome assembly OHAU01 (sample SAMEA3541472, study PRJEB24748) | human gut metagenome | biome: human gut; feature: human-associated habitat; material: faeces | place: China | collected 2012 | reverse complement strand
GTTCAGTACGGTAGCATCCTGGCTGTATACATACACCAGACTGCCGTCGATCACACCATATCCGGTGATAACACCATCTGACGGGGTTTCTTTTGCAGATAAGTTGAAATCTGTACTTCTTGCAGTAATCTGTCCACCGATTTCAACAAAACTGTTTGCATCAAGCAAAGAGGCTATCCTTGTGCTTGCTGCGCTTTGTGCTGTATTGCTCATACTTCAGCCCTCCATTTTTATAAAAAATTTAAGTGAAAACAAAATTTCAGCCGATTATAATTCTACTATTTTTTGTTTTTTTTTTCAATAACTTTTTGACAAAAGCCTTCAGAAAAACTTAATAAAGGTACAAATGTTTCGGAATTCCGTTTTCGTAGATTATTTCTGTCTCACCATGGATCAACGGTTTTAAATATTCCATCATCTTTTCTGTCACATCATTTCCTGCCTCATTAATATAATCGTCCGGGACTTTTTTCTCCTGGTTAGACACTTCACAGACAGGAACTGCAGTATAGCGTACCTGATATGGATGACTGCCGAGTCTCTCCACAGAAGCCATCAGTCCGCTTTTTCCCTGCAACGCACAGCGGCAGGCTGTCATACCTAGCATCTTCGACTCCTGGATATCTGTTTTACTCGCAATATGGGAGGCGCATCGCTGCATCAGATTCAGTTCGATGGATCTTACTTTGCAGCCAATCTCTCTTCTCACAATGTCTTCCAATACTCTGGCACTTCCTGCGATATAACTGTGTCCAAAATTATCCACGGCCCCGCTTTGTACCTGCTCGGAGATATAAACACCATTTTTATCCTTGATTCCTTCACTGATCGCTACCAGTACGCTGTCCTGCTGTTCCAGTTTTTTCTTCACATCGTCAAGAAAACTTTCCACTGAAAAAGCCGGCTCACAAAGATAAATCAGGCTCGGACCCGCTGCACCGTTATTTCTTGCCAGTGCAGATGCTGCTGTCAGCCATCCTGCATTTCTTCCCATTACTTCCACGATGGTAACAGCCTTGGTATCGTATACATGACAGTCTCTTTCAAGTTCTGAAAATGTAGTTGCTATATATTTTGCTGCAGAACCAAATCCCGGGCAGTGATCCGTTCCCACCAGATCGTTATCGATGGTTTTCGGTGCTCCCATAACATGAATATCTTCAATTTTGTGTTCTTTACAGTATGCCGCCAGTTTATCTACTGTATCCATGGAATCATTTCCACCTGCATAAATAAAATACATAATTTCATGTTTGCGGAAAATCCGGATGACTTCCTGAAACTGGCTGTCGTCTTCTGCCGGATTTTTCAGTTTTACCCTGCAAGAACCCAGTGCTGCTGCCGGTGTCTGACAAAGAATCTCCAGTTCATCCTCACCGGGTACTTTCTCGCTCAGATTAACAAACCGTTCTTCCAGAACACCTTTGATGCCGTTTACCGCACCGTAGATCGTATCAACCTGATCGGATGCATGCGCTTCCATGATCACTCCTGCGATCGTCGCATTGATTGCTGATGTGGGTCCTCCGGACTGTGCTACTAAAAGATTTCTCATTGATTTCCTCCTTAAGAATGCATAAAGAAAGGGATGTTCTTTGTGTCATCGCAACATCCCCTTTTTTTCTTACCTGTGATTTTCTGCTGAAAACCTCATGGTCAGTCTGTACTCATAGATTTTATCCTACCTTCTCAAACTGACTATTATATAGATTAGCATAAAATCCGTTCATTGCCAAGAGTTCTTCATGATTTCCCTGTTCTATTATATCTCCGTCTTTCATCACAAGGATGACATCTGCATCTTTAATTGTCGATAACCGGTGAGCGATCACAAAACTGGTTCGTCCTTTCATCAGGTTATCCATTGCTTTCTGAATCCTCTCTTCGGTTCTGGTGTCTACCGAAGAAGTTGCTTCATCAAGGATCAGCAGCCGGTTATCTGCAAGAATCGCTCTCGCGATCGTCAGAAGCTGCTTTTGTCCCTGTGATACATTGCTGGCTTCTTCATTTAACACGGTGTTGTATCCTTCCGGCAGTGTCTGGATAAACCGGTGTGCGTGTGCTGCTTTCGCCGCTGCGATCACTTCTTCATCGGTGGCATCCAGTCTTCCGTAACGAATGTTTTCCATGATCGTACCGTTAAACAGCCAGGTGTCCTGCAGCACCATACCGAAACACTCTCTCAGATTTCTCCGGTCAAATTCCCTGATATCGTGTCCGTCGATCAGTATCCTTCCACTGTTGACATCATAGAAACGCATCAGCAGTTTCACCAGCGTGGTTTTTCCGGCACCGGTCGGTCCAACGATGGCGATTTTCTGTCCCGGCTGTACCTGTTCAGAAAAATCTTTGATAATGATCTGATCAGGCCGGTAGCCAAAGCTTACATGTTCAAAGGTTACGTGTCCTTCCACACCATTTTCCAGTGTCACCGGATGTTCCACCGTCTGTTCTTCTTCCTCTTCTTCCAGGAATTCAAAGACACGCTCGGAAGCTGCGGCTGCGGACTGCATCATGTTGGTAACCTGTGCGATCTGCTGTACCGGCTGGGTAAAGTTTCGGATGTACTGGAAGAAAGACTGAATATCACCGACTTCAATAGCTCCTTTGATAGTCATAAAGCCACCGAGAAGAGCTACCATTACGTATCCGATATTACCTACAAACTGCATGATCGGCATCATCATGCCGGAGAAAAACTGTGATTTCCAGCCGGATTCATATAACTTTTTATTCGTCTCCTCGAAAGTGGCCATCACGGCATCTTCCTTATTAAACGCTTTTACAATATTTTGTCCGGCATAGACTTCTTCCACCTGCCCATTCACATCACCCAGATATTTCTGTTGCTGCCGGAAGTATTTTTGTGACCGTTTCATCACCTTGCTGATAATAAACATCGAGCAGGGCAGAATCAGCAGTGCACATAAAGTCATCCATACATTAATGCTAAGCATCATGATAAATACACCAATCAACGTTGTAACAGAAGTAATCAGCTGTGTAATACTCTGATTCAACCCCTGCTGCAGGGTATCCACATCGTTGGTAATTCTGGAGAGCACCTCTCCGTATGTCCGGCTTTCATAATATTTCATCGGCAGTCTGTTCATTTTTCCGGAAATATCTTTCCGCAGAGAATAACTGACATCGTTGGAGATTCCCGTCATGATAAATCCCTGCACAAAGGAAAAGGCTGCACTGCACAGATACAGTCCCAGTGTCCACAACAGAATCTTTCCGATTTTATCAAAATCAATCCCTCCGGTTCCGTTGACCTTTGCCACCAGACCGTTAAACAGTTCCGTGGTCGCTTTACCAAGAATCTTTGGTCCCACAATATTAAATACCGTACCGACAATGGCGAAAATCATCATGCCAATCAGACGAATCTTATACTTACTCATATAACGCAGCAATTTTTTTACTGCTCCGGAGAAATCCTTTGCCTTTTCTCCGTTCATTCTTCCCCGTCCCATAGGTCCCCGGGAGGGACGTCTGCTATTTTCACTCATAATCCAGTTCCTCCTGTGACAGCTGTGAACGTGCAATCTGCTGATATACCTCGCAGGACTGCAGAAGTTCTTTGTGTGTTCCCATACCGACAACTTTACCCTCATCCAGTACCAGAATCCGGTCAGCATGAAGAATCGTGCTGATACGCTGTGCAACGATCAGGGTTGTGGCTTCTTCGGTTTCTTCTTTTAATGCTTTTCGAAGTGCCGCATCTGTCTTAAAGTCCAACGCAGAAAAACTGTCATCAAAAATATAGATTTCCGGCTGTTTTGCAATGGCTCTTGCAATCGACAGCCTCTGTTTCTGGCCACCGGACACATTGCTTCCTCCCTGTGCGATCGGGCTTTCCATACCTTCTTCTTTCTGCTCGATAAACTCTGTTGCCTGAGCAATGGCTGCTGCCTTCTCCAGTTCTTCTCTGGTCGCATGCTCTCTTCCATAACGAAGATTAGAATCGATGGTGCCGGAAAACAGTACACCTTTTTGCGGTACGTAACCGATCCGTTCCCGCAGATCTCCCAGTTTCATCTGCCGGATATCCACGCCGTCCACCCGGACACTTCCTTTGGTCACATCAAAGAAACGCGGAATCAGATTCACCAGAGTACTTTTACCACTTCCGGTACTTCCGATAAAGGCAACGGTTTCTCCTTTCCTTGCTTCAAAGGTAATATCGGACAGCACTTCTTCTTCCGCTCCCGGATAAGCAAAGCTTACATGGTCGAAGACTACCGTTCCTTTCTCCTTTTCTTCCGGTTTTACACAGTTTTCAGGATCTTCAATAGAAAGTGGTATATCCAGGACTTCCAGGATACGATTGGCAGCCACACCTGCACGGGGCAGCATAATAGACATCATCGTGATCATCAAGAACGACATGATAATCTGCATCGCATACTGGATAAATGCCATCATATCACCCACCTGCATATTACCGGCATCGATACTGTGTGCACCGGTATAAATAATCAGTACACTGATCCCGTTCATGATCAGCATCATCAGCGGCATCATAAAAGTCATCGTACGATTGACAAACAGGTTGGTCTTCGTCAGTCTCTGATTTGCTTCTTCGAACCGTTCCTCTTCATGTTTTTCCCGGCTGAACGCACGGATCACCGGAATACCGGTCAGGATCTCACGGCTGACCAGGTTCAGACGGTCGATCAGATCCTGCAGCTTTTTAAACTTCGGCATAGCAACTCCGAAGAGGACTGCCACCAGAATCAGAATCGCTGCTACTGCGATGCCCAGGATCCATGTCATCGACGCATCTGTGTGCAACACTTTCAGAACACCGCCAATACCAAGGATCGGCGCATATAAAACGATACGGAACAACATGGTATATACCATCTGTACCTGCTGGATATCATTTGTACTTCTGGTGATCAAAGATGCAGTGGAAAAGTTATCCATCTCCTGACTGGAAAAAGATAATACCTTTCTATACACCTTATTTCTCAGATCATGACCAAGTTTCGCCGCGATCCGGCTGGAAAAGAACGTTACACAGACAGAAGCGATCATGATCAGTGCTGCCAGAAGCAACATCTTAATTCCGGACCACAGCACATACTGCATCTGAATCTTGTCCAGATCTTCGCCTATTTCCTGATACTCATTTTTCAGATACCGGATGGCTCCCTGGGTTACGATAGATTCCGGCATACCATCCAGTTTTTCTGTCATTTGTTCCATTATCTGCCTTCTCGCCTCTTCCGGAAGCTGTGCGATTGCCTTCGGCACATCCGCACCGTCCGGAAGCTGCATCTTCTCTGCCAGAGCATTCTGTGTATCTGGCTGCTGCAGACTGCTTACTGCCAGCATCGACTTTCCGAATATAGTATTCAGAGAATCTCTTTCTTCTTCTTTCAGCTTTTTATGGGTATATAACCCATCTTTCAACGTATAATATTCTTTGACCTCTTGCTGCTGATCACTGTCCATGAATAAAAACAGCTGATTCATGGAGCTTTCCCGGATCTGATCCGGCACACTGTCCGGAATACCACCCTGCTGTACACCCACATTTATAATATCCGAAGTGTACGATGGCAACGCCAGATCACAGAATGCCTGTCCGAACAGCAGTGCAAAAATCAGTACGATATAACGATAAGAACCTTTCAGTTCCCTAAACATTCGTAACATACCTATTCTTCTCCTTCTTTAAAATATCCGTAACTGTTCGCTATATTCACAGTTACAGGTAATCCTTAATCTCAGTACTTCCCGGCATTTTTTCCATATTCTCCTGCATCTGAAGGATCTGTTTTTTCAGATGATCTACCTCTTCCGGAGTCATTCCCTGAAGCATCACACTACCCACTTCTTTTCGGATCTTTTCCACTTCCCGGTGAATTTCTTTTCCGGAATCCGTCAGGTAGATCCTCTGGATCCGCTTATCCTTCGCATCAGCCACCCGGTAAATCAGCTCTGCTTTTTCCATTCGCTGCAGGGACACCGTCACCGTAGACGGTTTGATACACAGACGGCTGCAGATTTCTCTCTGACTGAGCCCCTCCTGCTGATAAAGAATATTCAGCATCGGCATCTGCCCCGGATGCAGATTCACATGAGAAAGCTGATGAAATATCTTTGCCGCATACACATGGAGCAATTTTATCATCAGAAAATCTACGGAATGTTCTTTTTCACTCATTCGATTTCTTCCTTTCTTATTAGTTAGTCAGCTAATATTTCGTCGACTAACTAATAATATCACTTATTTTGCCGGATGCAAGAGTTTTTATACTTTTTTCATAATTTTTCTGACAATAAAAGAAAAACTCCTGAAACAGATGACCACACACCGTGTGTTTCTGTTTCAGGAGTTTCCTGTCTTTATTTCTGTTACTGATTCAGATTATGTGCTTTCTCATAAGCTGTGATCAGTTTCAGATTTTCAATTTCAATTGCATTCAGATATGAATTATCAAACTGATCTGCTGATACACTTGGCGTATACCAGCTTTTGGATGCAAAATAATCTGCCAGATCATCCGACTTGAAAATTCTTCCGTGACGGGCATAAATCTCGTTTCTTGCGATACGCATCTGCCATTCGGAAAGACCGGTCAGATCTGTGTTGGTAAGATAACGGGTACTGCTGTCCGGTATCACGTAATCACTGTTTCCGGTATCACTTGCAGTTTCTGCTTCATTGACTTCCGCTTCCCTATGCTGTTCCTGAACCGCAGCCTCCTGAGTCGGTTCCGGCGTGACCTGCTGTGTCGGTGCTGCAGTCGTTTCTGCTTCCTGCGCCGGTGGTGTTTCCTGAGTTGGCTCCGGTGTGGCTGTCACTTCGGGGGTTACCGTCTCCGGTTCTTTCACTGTTTCATCCGCAACTGACGCATCCGCACTCTCTTCTGTATCTTTTTCATCTCTGTCCTGAATCTTCTGCATATCTTCTTTCATCTGTTCATTCAGCTGCGGCACTTTTTTCGTATCTCCGCTTCCTGCACCTACCAGCTTTACAACACCAAATACGATAGCTACCACCAGAACAACGATAATAATTCCAAGAATAGCAAAAGTGATCTTCTCTTTTTTTTCTTCTCTTTCCCACTCTTCCTCATCATCGTCATCATCGTCTTCCGGATGTTGCTCCATCTGATAACCATATCCCATTCCTTCTGTCATACGATTATCATATTCAGGTTCCGGCTTTTTCTTTTTGATGCGGGGCACTTTCTCTTCCTGTTTTTTATAAGAATCCTCATTTGCAGTCTCCTGCATCGGTTTCTCTTCTACCGGATGTCCACATGCCCCACAGAAACGATCCCCGTCCTCCAGACGGTTTCCACAATATTTACAAAACATACTGTTTCCTCCATAATCTGTGTTGCTGTTTTCTCTTCTTACAGCATTCTGTCGTATGGAAAAATTATATAACGAACTTTCCGAAAACACAACAGGCAAAAACTGTCTATCTTCTTACATTTTCCATACATTTTTGTCTGTGGTGGAAATTGCTACGGCACCGGCCTTCAGTGCAGCCACAATATCTTCTTTTTCGCTAATGAGTCCGCCAGCGATTACCTGACATCTTACACTCTTTTTTATTCTTTCGATTACTCGCGGCATCAGCCCAGGAAGAATCTCGATCACATCCGGACGATACCCTGCTGTCTGTTTCTGAATATTATCATATGCCATGGAATCAATTACAAAAAAACGAAGCACAGTGAACATCCCCAGTTCTTTTGCACACTTTATAAGAGCTGGTTTCGTGGTAATGATACCATCGGCACGGGTATATGTCTTCAAAAATTCCACTGCTGCATCTTTTCCGCTTAATCCCTGAATCAGATCAATATGTACCACAGCGATTTTTCCCTGATCTTTGATCCTTTTTACGATCTCACCGATCGTACATACCGTTCCATATAGAACAAATACCATACCTACATCCATATTCAGGCACTCTTCCAGTCCTTTTTCGTCTTTTACTGCCGCAATCACCGGACAGTCTTCCAGTTCTTCCATTATTTTTCTCATATTTCTTCCTTCCTGTCAGGCACAGTAAGCTGCCCCTATCTGTTCCAGACACCAGTAATAATCTCTCACATCCACCTGTTCACCTGCATATATCGGATATTCCTGCAGCAGCTCCTTGCCAAGAAAATACTGCGCCACTCCAATCTGTTGTCCCTTTCGGACCGGAGCTTCCAGCTGTGGCGGCAATTGATAGTGAACTGTGATCTGTTCATCTTTCCGTAACAGCAAAGACAGATGCATCTGTTCTACATCGGATCCGTATTCCAGACTGGTCGTTGCCACTTCATCGATGGTCGTCCCCTGTTGCCGGCCATTCAGCACTGCGATCCGACCAAGATCTTTCTGTTCAAACACATCCCGATATTCATAATTGGTCAGCCCATATGTCATGAGTTTTCTGGTATCTTCCCACTTATATCCACGGTTATTCGGCCATCCGCATGCAAGCAGCGATACAATCAGAGTTTTTCCCTCCCATTGTAAAGCACCCACATAACAATATCCTGCATTTCCTGTAAATCCGGTTTTTCCCGTCAATGCTCCATCCATCATTCCAAGAAACGCATTATGATTGGTGCATTGATAAATCTGCGTCTTACTATAATTCCAGAATGTATAGGCAGGCATCTGCGTAATTGCAAGAAATTCCGCTTTTTTCGGAGACTCCATGATGCAGTATCGAAGAATTCTTGCCAGATCTTTTGCCGTTGTACTGTGGATCCCATTTTTATTCTCGGCATCCAGACCGTTCGGTGTAATAAAATATGTATCATCGCAGCCGAGTTCTCTTGCTTTCAGATTCATTTTTTCTGCAAATCCTTCTACTGATCCACCCACCTGCTCTGCAATCATTACAGCAGCATCATTATCTGAATTCAGCATCAGCGCATACAAAAGATCCTGCAGGTAAAACTGTTCTCCTGTTTTTGCACCCATATGTACTTTCGGCTGACTCGCTGCGTAGGCAGATACTGTAACCAGATCATCCATCCGTCCGTCTTCCAGTGCAAGAATACAGGTCATAATCTTTGTAGTACTTGCCATCGGAAGTTTCTGTTCACTGTTTTTAGAATACAAAACACGCCCGGAGTCTGCATCCATCAGACATGCCGAACGCGCATAAAGTTCTGATTCACTCAGCTGCATGCCATATCCTGTCATCGGTGTTCCCACCAGTGCCAAAAGCAACAGCAACAATCCCAGCTTTATTTTTCCCATATAGTATCCTCCCGTTTTTTATCACAGTTTTCCAAAGATACTATATGCATTTTTCTTTCTTTTAGAACCGGTTTTTCTCTTTGTTACAGATCCAGCTGCAGCTGAATCTCTTCTTCCGCCTCTGCCTTAAAATCTTCCATTTTCACCGGACTGATCGTTGGCAGATCCTCTGTCGACTGTACTCCAAAATTCCTTAAAAATTCTTCCGTTGTCCCAAAAAGAATGGGACGTCCCGGGGCATCCAGTCGTCCAAGTTCCTGAACCAGATTATATTCCACCAGCTTATTGATCGCATGGTCACATTTTACACCACGGATTTTTTCAATTTCCTGTTTCGTTACCGGTTGTTTATATGCGATAATTGAAAGTGTCTCCAGCATTACATCCGTCAGTACTGCTTTCTTTGGCTGCAATGCAATCTCCACCAGATATTCATAATATTCCTGTTTAGTACACAGCTGAAATGCTCCATCCAACTCCAGGATCTTGATTCCACGGTCTCTGGCATTATATTTCAGCATCATATTCCGGATAATTTTTTCCGTTGTAGTTTTATCCTGTCCGATTGCTTTCGCGATTCTTCCGGTTTCCACCGAATCGCCTGCGGAAAATAAAATCGCCTCAATCGCTGCTTCCAGTTTCTCCATCTGCCTGCTGCTCCTCGTATATTAAAGATGTAATCTGAATATCATCAAATAAATGTTCCTGTTCTATGGTAATCACGCCGGTTTTCATCAATTCCAGGATAGCAAGAAAAGTAACGATCACCTGGATCTTACCGGACTGTCGTTCCAGAAGCCCACGGAAAGAAAAATAATGATGTGTTCCGGCATATAATTCCAGATCACTCATTTTGTCTTCCAGACTAACTTCTTCTTTCTCAATCTTGCCAAATTTGCTTCGAATCGGATCTACCTTGTTTTCCTGACGTTTAATGATAGAATTGAAGATATTCTGAAGCTTGGCCAGTGTCAGATCTCCGATCAGTTCCCGGATATCCACCGGTGGCTGATAATCCAGTACTTCTTTTGGCATACTCTCCGCCCGATATACACAGCGGGAAGCATCTGCCATACGATCTCTTAACTCATAGGACATGTATTTAAACATCTTATATTCCAGCAGCTGCTGCACCAGTTCTTCACGGGGATCCTTTTCTTCTCCTTCTTCAGTTACTTCTTTGGGAAGAAGCATTTTACACTTGATATCCAGAAGAGTTGCTGCCATGACCATAAACTCACTCATGATATTCAGGTTTTCTTCCTGCATCTGCCGGATATATTCCATATACTGTTCTGTGATCTCCACGATCGGGATATCATATATATCGATCTTATTCTTTTCGATGAGATGCAAAAGCAGATCCAACGGACCCTCAAATGCTTCCAGTTTTACCGGTATTCCCATGTTTCTTCCTCTTTTTTCTTCTCACTCTATACCTGAATTTTTATTTTACAGGCATTTTCTCATTTTGTAAAGCAGAGATTCGAACGATAGTCAGTTCTCTGGGGTTATGGATTCTTACCGGGATCGTATGTTCTCCCAGACCTGCACTGACAATAACTGCACATCCGTTTTTCTGATGCATTCCTCCACATTCACCCGGAAAGATCCGAAAATCAGGTGCGATTGCTCCCCGCTTTTTCCCAAGCATCATAACTCCTCCGTGATAATGCCCGGAAAATGTCATCGATGCTCCCCAGGAAAGATACTCTTTTTTATAGCGTGGATTATGTGCCAGAAGAATCGTCAGCCGATCCGTATCCGGAGTTCCAAAGTGCTTCTTCAGCTCTTTTATCATACCATCCTTTCGAAATCCCTTATCATAAAACTGCTCCTCCGGTTCAAGGCCATAGACAGTGATCGGTATTCCTTTTTTTTCCAGCTGTACTTTTTGATTACGCAACCGTATCAGCGGCAGCTCTTTCAGCGCTGCCTCATAGTTTTTCCCGATCTCCCCGTAAATCTCCGGATGTTCTGAAATACGTTGTTCATGATTCCCACTGGCATAAAATACCGGATAATTCTCAGACAACCTTTTCAGAAATGCAAACGCTTTCGATGTGTCACATCCTTTTTTACCCACTATCACATCACCACCAACCAACACCAGATCCGGCTCCTGTTCCTTGAGAAGATGAAAAATCCTCTCCCCATCCTCACCCGTAACCTGATCATGAAGGTCCGTCAGAAAAGCAATCGTCAGTTCCTGTTTTCCTTTGATACAGGATGATGGGAGCTGATACTCCCGCACTATCGTTTTCTTCATTTTTTATTCCTCATCGGGGTAATTATTGTTTCGTTTCTCACCTGGTACATCGTCTTCAAATAACTGTACCAGAGATTTGTTGCCCGTACTAAAAAATCCCCGGTCTAAAACTTTCGTTTTACACCGGGGTGTTGTTGACTTTTCTCGTCGGCCGGATGCCACAAAAATTATTTTGCGTAATCTACAACACGACTTTCACGGATTACACTGACTTTGATCTGTCCAGGATATTCCAGTTCAGCTTCAATCTGCTTGGAAATATCTCTTGCCAGCAATACCATGTCAGAATCGTTGACATGATCTGGCAATACCATAATTCGAACCTCGCGGCCTGCCTGAATCGCATAGGATTTGTCTACTCCCTTGAAGGAGTTTGTAATATCTTCTAACTGTTTCAATCTGTTGGTATATGTTTCCAATGTCTCTCTTCTCGCACCCGGGCGGGCAGCTGAGATTGCATCTGCAGCCTGTACAATTCCGGCAATCAATGATTCCGGCTCTACATCACCGTGGTGAGCTTCTACTGCATTGATGACAATTGGAGATTCTTTATACTTTCTACATAAGTCAACACCGATCTGAATATGGGATCCTTCCACTTCATGATCGATGGATTTTCCTATATCATGTAATAAGCCGGCACGTTTTGCCAGACGGATGTCCGTACCGACTTCTGCCGCCAGAAGGCCTGACAGCTGTGCAACTTCGATGGAATGCTTTAATGCGTTCTGTCCATAACTGGAACGGAATTTCATACGTCCAAGAAGACGAATCAGTTCCGGATGGATACCGTGAACACCTACTTCCAGAGCAGCGTTCTCCCCCTCTTCCCGAATCATGGTTTCTACTTCTTTCTGTGCTTTCTCCACCATTTCTTCAATACGAGCCGGATGAATACGACCATCCACAATCAGTTTTTCAAGAGCAATTCTTGCCACTTCACGGCGGATTGGATCAAATCCTGATAAAACAACAGCCTCCGGTGTATCGTCAATAATCAGATCTACACCGGTCAGTGTTTCCAGTGTACGGATATTTCTTCCTTCACGACCGATGATTCTTCCTTTCATCTCATCGCTTGGAAGCTGTACAACGGAGATGGTAGATTCTGCCACATGGTCAACCGCACATTTCTGAATGGCTGTTACCACATATTCTTTTGCTTTCTTTGCAGCATCTTCTTTTGCTTTGCTTTCCAGTTCTTTGTAAAGTTTTGCAGTATCAATTTTCACTTCATCTTCAACAGATTTTAAAAGATAATCCTTTGCCTGTTCGGAGGTCAGTCCTGAGATTCTCTCAAGTTCCTGTACTCCCTGGTCATGTAATTCGTCAACCTTTTTCTCTTTCTTCTTTAACTCTGTCTCTTTTGCTGAATACTCTGCTTCCCGTCTTTCCAGCGCATTCGCCTTACGATCCACAGATTCTTCTTTTGCCAGCACACGCTTTTCATACTTTTGCAGTTCGCTGCGTCTCTCTCTGGTCTCTTTTTCCAGTTCGTTCTTGGTTTTCAGAGATTCTTCTTTGGCTTCCAGAAGAGCTTCGCGTTTCTTAGTTTCCGCCGTTTTCAGGGCTTCATCTATGATGTTTCTTGCTTTTTCTTCCGCAGTGCCAATCTTTTCTGCATCCTGCTTTACTTTCTTGGCAACGGCAAGCTTACAAGCCACAGGAACCGCTATTACCAGCGCAATGACTACAGCAATAATTGGAATTAATATATTGATTCCGTTTGCCATAGGAGCACCTCCTTATTTAGTTTTCATTGTACGTTTACAACAGTATAATTCTATAATGATTTCACAAATTTGTCAACGGATTACCTGTTTTTTTGTAGATATAGTTACCGTTCCTATTACTGTTCACTGATAATATCCCGCAAGGTGTTTTTTGTGAGCGAAGAGCACAGTTACACCTCTCATTCCCTCTGTGAAAAATATTCCCGGAACACCGACTGAATCTCTGAAGAAGAAAAACCTTTCCTCATCAAATACCCATAATGTCGTCTTTTTTCTTTTTCATCTGCCTCTTTCGGATGTTTGCACCGTTTTTCCAGAAGCTGACGAATCATGTCAGTTTCGTCCACACATCCTTTTTCGTCGTCCAGTGCTTCCTGTCTTCGTTGGATCATCTCCCGCGGAATCCCCTTTCGTTCCAGTTCAAACTGCATCTGGCGTCTGCTTTTCCTGCCCTGATAGGCAGACAGATATCTCGCTACGTACCGTTCATCATCAAGATAATGGTACGAACGCACATAATCCATGGCAATTTTTACCGCCTGCGGTGTATATTCGCCCTTCATTAGTTTCTTTTCCAGTTCTGCTTCCGTGTAATCCATCCGTGTCAACAGATGCATCGCCCTTAATTTTGCCCTTTTCACCAGAATTTCCCTGAAGATTTCCTGGAAAATTTCTGCTGATAGTTCACCATTTTCTTTCAATCGATAACGGGAAAGCTCGCCCTTATATAACATAAAGGCGAGCTGTTCATCTGTCACAACACGATACTTTGTTTTTGTTACAGGGACAATCTCTACGATTCTCATACTTCATCATCTGATGCATCTGTCAGAACATCCTTTGCTTTATCCACATCTTTTTCTGCATCCTGTGGACCATCTTCTCCAAGTCCGTAATGGGCTCTTACCTGACGTTCGATTTCTTCCGCAATCTCCGGATTCTCTCTCAGGAATATCTTTGCATTCTCTCTTCCCTGACCGATCTTGCCATCATTGTAGGCAAACCATGCACCACTTTTCTGGATAATTCCCAGATTTACAGCCAGATCCAGAATATCACTTTCTTTGGAAATTCCTTTTCCGAACATGATATCAAATTCTGCCTCTTTAAACGGGGGCGCCACTTTGTTCTTTACGACTTTCACACGGGTACGGTTACCGATCACCTCTCCACCCTGTTTGATAGTTTCTGTTCTTCTCACATCCATACGTACAGACGCGTAGAACTTCAGCGCACGTCCACCGGTAGTTGTCTCCGGATTACCAAACATTACACCGATTTTTTCACGCAACTGATTGATAAAGATTACAATACAGTTAGACTTGCTTACCACACCAGTCAGTTTTCTCAGTGCCTGAGACATCAGTCGCGCCTGCAGACCCATATGAGAATCTCCCATATCGCCCTCGATTTCAGCCTTTGGCACCAGAGCTGCTACAGAGTCTACAATGATAATATCCATCGCACCGGAACGCACCATTGTCTCAGTGATCTCCAGAGCCTGCTCACCGTTATCCGGCTGTGAGATATACAGTTCATCAATATCTACTCCGATATTTTTTGCATATGCCGGATCCAGTGCATGCTCTGCATCCACAAATCCGGCAATCCCGCCACGTTTCTGTACCTCTGCTACCATATGTAACGCTACTGTTGTCTTACCACTGGACTCCGGTCCGTAGATCTCGATGATTCGTCCCCGCGGAACGCCACCAAGTCCAAGTGCAATGTCCAGACTCAGAGATCCGGTAGGTACAGTCTGCACATTCATGTTCTTACCGGAATCTCCCAGTTTCATTACAGATCCTTTTCCAAACTGTTTTTCAATCTGTCCCAAAGCCGCATCAAGGGCTTTTAATTTATCTTCTTTTGCCATAATGTCTCCTTTTTTTGCATGCGAACTTATGTTCGTTTCACTGTTTACATACTATTACAAATTAGTTTTGTTGTCAACTGCTATTTTTGTTTTTAAAAATTTTCTGAGAATTTCGGCGATCTGCCGGATGAATAAAAAAAGATCGGGAATGTGTCCTGCCACGTTCTTGCGGATCGTTTTACCTTTGCATGGGAACAAGCTTCCTCTAAAGTAAGAAAGCAGGTAACTATTCAGCAGGTAGTATCCCGCGAGGCGTTTTGGCATGTTTTTTGCCAAACTCCCATCACTGAAGGTGATTTTAAATGCGTTTTGGCTCGTAACTGTGAAAGACTGAACAGTTACGAAAACAGGATATTTCACCGGCGGAAGCTCCGCCGGTGTTTCCTGTATTGTATTTTTCTTTTGTTTCGGAATATCGGATGTTTTTCACATTTTCTCTGCCTGTGTCAGAGTATCCCGATAAATTCTAATAACCTGCCAGCCAGGTGTACATCTCTTCATACTGCTTTGCAGAATTGTTCCAGGAATAATCCTGTGCCATGCCACGATCAACGATCTTGTTCCATTCGCGTTTGCGGTCATAGTATACCCGTTCAGCATAGCGGATCGTATTTAACATCTCATGGGCATTATAGTTTGTAAAACTGAATCCGGTTCCGGTTCCTTCAAACTCATTGTACGGCTGTACAGTATCTTTCAGACCACCGGTCTCTCTTACGATCGGCACGGTACCATAACGAAGGCTCATCAGCTGGCTCAGACCACATGGTTCAAACAGAGACGGCATCAGGAATGCATCTGCCGCCGCATAGATCTTATGTGACATTGCTTCTGAATAATAGATATTTGCTGAAACCTTTTTATCATACTTCCAAGCAAAATGCCGGAACATATTTTCATATTTTTCTTCTCCGGTTCCGAGAACCACCAGCTGGATGGCATCCTGGCACAGTTCGTCCATCATATAGGCAATCAGATCAAAACCTTTCTGATCTGTCAGGCGCGATACCACACCAAGCATCATAGCCTTCGGATTCACTTCCAGTCCCAGTTCTTCCTGAAGAGCTGTCTTATTTTTCACTTTTTCTTTTCGGAATGTCTTTGCATTATAATTCATTGCGATCATGGCATCCGTTTCCGGATTGTATTCGTCATAATCGATTCCGTTTACGATACCACGCAAGCTGTTGCTTCTCGCCTGCATCAGTCCATCCAGACCTTCCCCATAGAATGGCGTTTTGATTTCTTCCGCATAAGTGTTACTTACAGTCGTGATCGCATCTGCATATACCAGACCGCCTTTCAGATAATTGGCATCTTTATTCGCCTCCAGTTTGTCCGGTGTGAAGAAGTAATCGGACAGACCGGTTATACTTTTTACAGTCTTAATATCCCATACTCCCTGGAATTTCAGATTGTGGATGGTCATAACTGATTTGATACCACGGTAGAAATCACTTCCCTGGAAACGTTCTTTCAGATATACCGGGATCAGTCCGGTCTGCCAGTCATGACAGTGGATGATGTCCGGTCTGAAATCGATCACCGGAAGAATCGACAATGCCGCTTTGGAAAAGAATGCGAATTTTTCCAGATCTCCCGGCATACCATAATATGGCTTGTCCCCGCTGAAATGTTCTTCATTATCGATAAAATAGAATTTGATTCCTTCATATTCCATCTCGAAGATTCCTACGTACTGCTGTCTCCAGTTCAGATCCATATAAAAATTAGTTATGTAATGAAGCTGATCTTTAAATTCCTGTTTCATACAGGCGTATTTTGGAATAACAACTCTTACATCGAAATATTCTTTTGGAAAACATTTAGGTAAAGAACCCACAACATCCGCAAGCCCTCCGGTCTTGATAAACGGTACTGCTTCCGATGCAACATATAATACCTTTTTCATGCGAATAACCTCCTGTTTTTCCTAATAACAACATCTGCCTTATATTATATCGCATTTTCACCAAACAGAAAAGGGGTTATGCCTGTTTTTTTATGCATTTTTCATCTCATTCTATCGATGAAGTGTACCATTTTCATATTCCAGCCGGATTTTGTCCGCAATCAAAGCGATAAACTCCGAATTCGTCGGTTTTCCCTTCCCATTGCTTACTGTATAACCGAAAAGTGCATCGATCGTATCCATCTTTCCGCGGCTCCAGGCCACCTCGATGGCATGACGGATCGCTCGTTCCACACGGCTCGGTGTAGTCTGATGTTTCTTGGCAATAGTGGGATACAGGATCTTGGTAATAGAATTGAGCATCTCCATATCTTCCACCGACATCATGATCGCATCCCGCAGATACTGGTATCCTTTGATATGCGCCGGCACACCGATTTCATGAATAATATCGGTAACATCAATCTGCAGATTTTTTTCCGATATTTCTCCCGCTCTCCCCAAATTGCCCGTTCCCCGGTTCTCTCTGCGGATTCCTTTCCCAAACTTGCGGAACTGTTTGATCCGGTTTAGCACCATGTCGTTATCAAAAGGTTTCATAATATAGTAACAGGCACCCAGTCGAAAAGCATCTTCGATGATCCGTTCCTGGCCGACTGCCGATATAATAATAAAAGCCGGTCGTTTTCTGACAGACGGATCTTCATTCAGCTTTTCCATAACTGTAATCCCATCCATCTTGGGCATGATAATATCCAGCAATACCACATCCGGCTCTTTCTCTTTTATAATTTTGTATATTTCCTGTCCGTCGGCTGCCTGACCGACAAGTTCCAACTCTTTATCTCCTTTTACCAGTGTACTGAGAAGATCTACCATTCGTTCATTATCATCTGCTATGGCTACGTTTAATTTTTCCATTCTAACTAACTCCTCCATCTACTTAGTATTTTGGAAATTATGGGCCCTACCACAGATTACTGTGTTCCAAATGTTGATTCTATTATAAAAAAAATCTTTTTTTGGTTCAAGATATGACAACAGAGTTTTCCCATTTTTCGTTCGACAAAGGAACACATAAAATGACGATTTTCTGTATTCTCACCACATATTCATATGCAAAGAGCTGTTATCGACAGTTTCACGTCCTCTTTCCCGGTATTCCAGACAGTTCTGTATAAAAATACACGAAAACGGACTGCAGCTTTCACAGCAGTCCGCCCGTCTTTTATAATTTATTCTGTAAACAATGGTGTGGAGTAATATCTGTCACCGGTATCCGGAAGCAGTGCAACGATTGTTTTGCCTTTGTTTTCCGGACGCTTTGCCAGTTCAATAGCTGCCTGAAGGGCTGCACCGGAGGAGATACCTACCAGGATACCCTCTTTCTTTGCCAGCAGTTTTGCTCCTGCAAACGCATCGTCGTTTTCTACGGTAACAACTTCATCGTATACCTTGGTGTTCAGTACATCCGGTACAAATCCTGCACCGATTCCCTGAATCTTATGAGCACCGCTCTTACCCTGGGAAAGCACCGGAGAAGTTGCAGGCTCCATGGCGATCACTTTCACGTCCGGGTTCTGGGACTTCAGATATTCGCCGGTTCCCGTCAGTGTTCCGCCGGTTCCCACACCGGCAACAAAGATATCCACTTTTCCGTCGGTATCCTTCCAGATTTCCGGACCGGTTGTCTCACGGTGTACCTTCGGATTGGCAGGGTTTACAAACTGCCCCGGGATAAAGCTGTTCGGAATCTCTTTGGCCAGTTCGTCTGCTTTGGCGATAGCTCCTTTCATCCCTTTTGCTCCTTCTGTCAGCACCAGTTCTGCACCATATGCTTTCAGGATGTTTCTTCTCTCCACACTCATGGTTTCCGGCATGGTCAGGATGATACGGTATCCCTTAGATGCTGCGATGGATGCCAGACCGATTCCGGTATTACCGGATGTAGGTTCAATGATTACGGAGCCTTCTTTTAAGAGTCCTTTTTCTTCTGCATCTTCGATCATTGCTTTTGCGATACGGTCTTTGACACTTCCGGCCGGATTAAAATATTCTAATTTAACCAGAAGAGTAGCTTCCAGACCCAGTTCTTTTTCTACGTTTACCACTTCAACCAGTGGGGTGTTTCCGATCAGTCCTAAGGTTCCCTTATAAATATTTCCCATAATACATTTCCTCTCTTTTCTTTTTTTATTTCGCAACTGTTCGATCCCCTTGCAGCTACGGAACTTGTTTTGTTTTGTTGAGTGTATTATAATTCCCTTATACCTACTTGTCAACTATGTTTTTATGTTTTTTTGAAAAATTTATTTGCTCGTTAACGCGGCAGTCGCCAAGGTCTCGTGCAAGCACGGACTTTGGCTCGTTGCTCGCGTAAATAAAAAGGCTTCCGCAGGTCGGGTGCATTGCATTACCGATTGCGAAAGCCTTTTTACTATTATTCATTTTATTCAGGTAAATCTCTGTCCGATTATGCCGCTTTTTCCTGTGGTTTTTCGAACAGTTTCTTAATGCCCTGTACTGCTACGATCACACCAAGGATCAGAAGCAGAACTGCGAAGATCAGCTGCAGGGTATTTCCAAGATCCAGACCTGTGGTCATCAGAGCACCGGCCAGTTTGTAGATAGTAAGACCCAGTGCACTGAAAGTAACAGCCATCATGAATACTGCAGGAGCCCACAGCATAATTCCCTGACGTTTTGTTTTCTTCAGGAACACGGCACATGCTACCAGCGCAAGTACAGACAGCAACTGGTTGGCAGAACCGAACAGTGGCCAGATCTCAGCGTATCCTACTTTTGCCAGCAGGTAAGCCAGTACCAGTGTCAGGATTGTTGCAAAATATTTGTTTACCATCAGTTTACGGAATGGTGTGTAATCTTTTTCATCCACATCGTTATCCTGGAAGAATTCCTGGAAAGACAGACGTCCGACACGGGCTACAGAATCCAGAGATGTCAGTGCGAATGCAGATACTGCCAGATTGATCAGGGTAAATACCAGAGTATGCGGCAAACCGATCACTTCCAGGAAGTTTGCAATTGCTCCTGCGAAGATCTGAGGCTGTGTGGTCAGACCCTGTGCTGCTGCTTCACCTTTTGCAAAAGATGCTACAGCAATCAGAGCGATGATAGCCAGCATACTTTCCATCAGCATGGCACCGAAGGATACCGGCAGCATGTTCTTTTCATTTTTAATCTGTTTGGATGCGGTTCCGGAAGATACCAGTGAATGGAAACCGGATACGGCACCACATGCGATGGTTACGAACAGGATTGGGAATAAAGTCTGTCCGTCTACGTTAAAGGAAGTAAATGCTTCCAGATGGCACTGTGGGTTTGCAACAAACACACCTACGATAGCTGCGATGATCATAAAAATCAGCAGGTAACTGTTCAGGTAGTCACGAGGCTGCAGCAGACTCCATACAGGAGCTACGGATGCGATCAGGATGTAGATGAAGATGATCACATGCCAGGTGGTTCTCGGCAGATACATCGGGAAATTCATACCCAGTGCTACTGCTCCAACCAGCATCACGATAGCGATTGCTGTGTTGACCCATTTATGCAGTTTTCCGTAACGAAGAATCATGCCCAGGCATACAGCTTCGATGATGAATAACATGGAAGTTGTTGCTACTGCACCATTTGCAGTGATCTTGGATACGGTTCCGTCATCTGCTGTCAGGAATCCGTTGAAAGTTCCTGCTACAACATCAGCGAAAGCAGCTACAACCAGGATACAGAACAGCCAGCAGAACAGCAGGAACAGTTTCTTTCCTGTCTTTCCGATATAAGTTTCAATGATTGATCCGATGGAACGTCCTTTATTTTTTACAGAAGCATACATTGCAGAGAAATCCTGTACTGCTCCGAAGAATACACCACCGATCAGGATCCATAACAGTACCGGCAGCCATCCGAAGATTGCAGCCTGGATCGGTCCGTTGATCGGACCCGCACCTGCGATGGATGCGAACTGATGACCAAATACGATATTGGTATCAGCCGGCACATAGTCTACGCCGTCTTCCATTTCATAAGCCGGAGTTTTCGCGTTGGGATCAATGCCCCATTTTTTCTCGAGGTAACGGCCATAGAAGATATAGGCTCCGCCTAATACCACAATGGCAATTACCATCATCATAATACCACTCATGTTTTTTTCCTCCTTTTTCTGACTCATTCAGAAAACATGAACGACTTCCCCATCGCATAAAGGATACCCTGAGTTTTTCACTCTTTCAAAATAAAAAGCCCTGCAGCTTTATTTGCTGCAGGGACGAATCTTTTCCGCGGTACCACTCTGCTTTATTGTCATAGCGACAATCTCTTTTGTACTGTCAGCCGGTTTTCCGGTGATAACAGTTCTCCGATAACGGTGAGTGCCGTCTGCTCTTACTCTATTTTCAGAGCGGATACTCCGAAGGGATATTACATCAGGTTTTCTGTTGTCTTGCACCAGCCGGCAACTCTCTGAAAGAAATCTTCCTGTGTAATCTGTCTTCATCAATGTTTTTCTTTATCTGAGCTTATATTAGTTTTACCACTTTTGTTTTTTTCACACAATTGTCGGTTTTTACAAAATTCATGTTTTCTTTGTAAAGATTTTATACATTTTTTATTTTTCTGTCGTTTTTCCGTCAGATTCTGCAACGCATTCCACATCCGGTGGGTGTTCCCGCGCATCCGCCGATGGCTGTTTCACGCAGTTCAAACGGAATGCTCTTTCCTACTTTGTACATCGCATCCACCATCTCATCAAACGGAATCGGATACACCACGCCGCTCAGTGTGATCTCCGCACAGGTCACAGCATTGACCGCACCTGCCGCATTTCTGCTCTGACAGGGAACTTCCACCAGGCCTGCCACCGGATCACAGACCAGACCGAGCAGATTTGAGATTGCCATAGCTGCTGCCTGCAGACACATCTGCGGTGTACCTCCCATCAGTTCCGTCACAGCTGCGGCAGCCATCGCCGATGCAGCACCAACCTCTGCCTGGCAGCCTGCCTCCGCACCTGCCACAGAGGCATTCCGCATCATCAGATAGCCGATGGCCGCCGTATGAAACAATGCATCTGTCATCTGTTCATCGCTGAATCCTTTTTCCTCCTGCAGTGCCAGAAGCACTCCCGGAACCACACCGGAAGATCCTGCAGTCGGTGCCGCAACGATGACCCCCATCGAAGCGTTGACTTCCAGAACCGCCATGCTGTAAGCGATCAGTTTGTTCATAAACGTTCCGCAGACATTTGTCCCGCTCTCTCTGTATCCGGTAATCTGCTTTGCCTCCCCGCCGATCAGTCCGCTCATGGACGGTTTCGGGTCTTCCAATGGCTTTCTTACTGCCTCTTTCATGATGGCGAGGGCTTTTCGCATCTTATCTTCCACTTCTTTTTTTGTGGAGGATGTGCCTTCGATCTCCCGCTGTTTCATCACTTCGGAGATCGAACACTGCTTTTTCTTACATACTTCTAATAATTCCTGTCCGTTTTTAAAATCTGTCATCTGTCCGTCTCTCCTATATCTGAATCAGCAATATTTCCTGCACATACGGGTTCTGTCGAATCTCTTCCAGAATCTCATCCGGGATCCGCTCATCTGACTCCACAACAGAATAAGCCGTTTTTCCCTTGCCCTCACGGAACAGCCGCATGAAAGCAATATTTACATTCTGATTGCTCAGACACTGCGTAATATGTGTTACCACACCCGGTTTGTCGATCTGTTTTACCACCAGCGTACTGTATTCTCCGGTAAATTCCACATTAATACCGTTAATCTGGGTGATCTTGATCTTGCCGCCACCGATGGACTGTCCCTGCACCTGCATCTTGGTGCCGTTTTCTCCTGTCATCCGGATATCCACAGTATTCGGATGATCCGGAACAAACTCCTTATCAGCGATATACTGATATTTCACTCCCATCTTCTCTGCCCAGGAAAATGCATCCCTGATCCGCAGATCATCGGTTGCAAATCCAAGCACGCCGCCAAGCAATGCCCGGTCTGTACCATGCCCTTTATACGTTCTTGCAAAAGAACCATACAGAGTGAATGTCACCTCTGTCACTTTTTCTTTGAAAAGCTTTCTTGCCATCTTTCCGATAGATACTGCTCCCGCTGTATGGGAGCTGGACGGTCCCACCATATTGGGGCCGATCACCTCAAACGCACTGATAAAATTCATCGTTTCCTCCTAGTTGTCTTTTCGCGATACAAAAATGCACACGATTGCCGTGCCGATCATGGACAGTCCCAGACCGGTTGCAAGCATTGCCTTTATTCCGGCAAAATCCACAAGCACACCACCGGACAGACTGCCAAATACCCCTCCCATGGTACTTGACGCAATCAGCAGCGACTGCCCCTTCACTCTGTCCTCCACAGCCATCGTTTCATTTACATAGTATACCGCAGAAGGCAGACATAATGCAAATGATAACATCTGCAGCATCTGCACTACATACAGGAACGATATACTGCCACACACCAGATACCCCATTGCTTTCACAGAAAACATTACCGCTGCAAACCGAATCAGTTTTCTACTGTCCCATTTGCCAACCAGCCTGGAAAACAACAACATCGTAGGAAGTTCGCTCATTGCAGATACTGTCAGCAGTGTTCCCATCCGTTTTATATCTCCCCCGAGGCTTACCACAATATTGATCAGATAATTGTTCACATATGTACTTTCTACATAGATTAATATCATTCCCAGCAATACCAGCATATAATTCCGATAGCGACATGCAAATTCCAGAATCCCGCCACCTCTCTGTCTGTTTGCAGTATTTTTCTGTTCTTCTTTTTTACTTTCATTCGGATCCTTTACAACCGGCATGGAAATCAAGGTAACGAACATCACCGCAAAAGACAGACATCCAACAGCCATAATTGCCAGACCGTAATACCTGCCGATCAGAATTCCCAAAAACGAAGCTGCCACCGCATAGGATGCAGAGCCCACTCCTCTTCCAATTCCAAAATCCACATAGATACCATGATTCACATAATACAAACTGATAGAATTGATCAGTGGCTGTACCACCTGTAATAACATATTAACAATCAAAAATGACAGCACGATTCCCGGTACCATTTTGGACATACACTGCATCAGAATCAGCAGCAGGATTATGGCAATTGCCATCCCTGCAGTCATCTGTTGTAAAGTTACCCGTTTTGCACGGTCCGCCGCCGCTGCAACAAACGGCTGTAATATAACTCCCAGAATATTTCCAAGAGCCAGCACGACTCCTATCTGAGAACTTTTCAGTCCGATATGTAATAAAAATACCGTTGCAAACCCATTGATCGCACAGACCGCCACCCAATAACTCCCCTGTAATATAGCACACTGCGCAGTTAATTTTTTTGAATTCATCTCCTGTTCAATCCTTTCCCGTCTGAAACCTGTCTTTATTTTGCTGTTATCCCCATAACAGAAACAATCTCAGTATACTATTTCCAGCTAAAAGTGACAGTGTCAATTCCGACTTTATTTTCGGTCAAAATCGACTTAACTAAAAAAGGTCCACCGGACCTTTTTGTCGTATGCTTGGCAACGCAAAAAAAGCTATCCTGAACAGACTGTTGCTGTCAGAATAGCTTTTTTCTTAATATATTACAACAGGAAACTTATACGACACAATATCATATAATTCTTTTACTTTATCCAACGGTGTATTCACACACCCATGAGATCCATTATCCAGATACGCAGTACTGCTCCAGTCACTTCTGGTTGTCAGATCATGGAATCCAATGGTATCTTCGGCTGCAAAAGGTATCCAGTAATTACAGTGTACCTGATACGACCAGTTACCACTGGCATTTTTCTCACCGCGCATGGTATAATCTGTGGTTTTCCCCTTGACTTTATACACACCTTTGGGCGTTTCCGTTCCTTTATTCCGGCATCCGGTCACCACTTCTGAGTCCATAACCTGTTTTCCGTCCACATAGACCCAAAAATGCTGATCGGACAAACTCAGTTCTACGTAAGAGTTTCCGATATCATTCTCATTTCTGCTCAACGCAGTGGATGTATACACAATTTCAAAATCACCCTGTGTTCCGTCATTGATTGCCTGCATCAGATTTGACTCTGTACCGGACTGATCAATCTCCCATCCATAGTCTCCCGGTGTCAGCGTTACGGTATTACCGGCTGTTGTGGTAAATGTCCTTTTGCTGTTGACCGTATCATATTTTTTTGCAAGACCGGCCACATATTCTTTCACTTTTTCTTCATCTATGGAAAAACTTCCATCTTCTGCTTCTGCAACCCAGTCTTTTAAGGTATTCTTATCCAGTACCTCTTTTCTGTCTGTTCCAAAGTCCATGGTGAGGTTTGCAGATAATTTCTGATTAATTGCATCTGCTTTTGCCTTTAGTTCTGCATCATCCTGCATGATCTCCGGTTTCACATAACAGTCACCGGCATCCAGATCAAAAGTTATCTCCCCGTTCGTCAGAGCCTGATGAAGTCCGGCTATTACTTTTTCTTCGTCCAGGGTTGTTCCTTCTTCCTCCGGAATCACCGCATAGCCGTCATCTGTTATGCCCACACAGGCATCCTTCGGAGCCTGCATATTCCCCGGCTGCATACAAGTCAGTCCTTCCACTGCCTGCTTCAATGCTTCTTCATTGACCGCCACCATGTTCTCTAACTGTACATGAACACCGGTAAACGCATGAATCACCCACGCCCAGGGCCGCTGGTCTTCCATCAGTTTATCAATTTCTCCATCATCCTGGTAGGTCAGTTTTAGCTGTTCTCCTGTCAGTGTTTCTTCCTGCCCGTTTCTTTCTTCTATTGTAATCTGATAAGACGGTATCTGATCCGCGATTTTTTTCTTCACCTGCGCAACGGTCATCTCCCCGTAATCAGTACCGTTGATCTCCGTATGTGAATAAAAATGACTGCTGTAATAATATGCTGCCGCACCATAGCCGGCTGTCGCAGCCACCAGAAGCACACCGGCAATTCCTCTCAGAACTTTTTTCTTCGTTGTCATCGTTTTGTCATATCTCTCCCCTGTAACGTTCCGACTACTTCCTTCTGCTATCTTTCATCGCATCGTTACTGCTTTTTACTTTCATGTTATATCATATCATCTCATGAAAGATTTTCAATTATGACCTTGTATAAAAACGACAAAGTTTTCCTTGTTTTTTTGTCTATTATTTCAGTTTTTCTTCTACCTGCTTCAAATACTCCTCCGTGTGAGCACGCAATACGCAGTCTGCCCGATGCAGATATCCGAAGCAGACTTTTGTACGGCTTTTTCGGATCGGGATCATACGGATCAGGCTGTCCCTTTCTTTTTCCTTCTGCAGATTGCAACTGAGATTGGCAAGATCCGTCTTTCTTAAAAGTTCCTGCATCAGTGAGCTGCTGTTTACCGTGACGATCTGTTGAAAATCTCTGCTGTCAATCAGATCTTCCTGCAGATGTCCGGAAGTATGCAACAGGGAAATCTGGTCTTCTTCATGCTGTACATAGCGAAGATTTCGCAGTTCTTCTTTTGTCACATACTCCTTTTCATAATATGGGTGGTTCGGTCCCACATACAGTGCCATATCTTTTTCTTTTAACGGTGTGAACGTCATTTTTCTTTTCTGTATCATCCGTTCAAAAGCCTGCCGCTGCATCTTGGAGATAAACACAAAACCAACCTCCACCTGTCGATGACAGATATGATGAATGATCTTCTCCAGTGTTTCCTCATAACACACCGCATGCAGCTTCGGATGTTCTGCAAGAAATGTGGCAAATTCTTCACTCAGAAGACTGCTTGGCATAGATGCGATACGGATCGTACTCTCCTGCGTCTCCATCTGAATTCTCTGGATTTCTTCCATGGAACTCAACATTTTTCTTGCCTGATCGTATACTTTTTCTCCCTCTTTGGTAAGTTCCACACCTTTTTTGCTTCGTTCGAGAAGCTGGTATCCAAGTGTCCGCTCCAGCTTTTTGATCGTTTTACTTACATGTGGCTGCGTCGTATACAAAATCTGCGCAGCCTGACTCAGACTCCCTGCATCCACACTTACAACAAAGAACTGTAATTCTCTTAATTCCATACGATACTCCCATCTTTTCCAACAGGTATGCCCGGAGTCTTATATTTCCTGTCCCGGCTGTTTTTCCGGATGCATTACCTGTTTTTCTGTAATTTTCTTCTGCTCTTATACCAGAATAATCCGATAAAAGACAGACCTGCCACGATCCAGGAAGCAATATAGATCCAGATGATACATTCCATCGTCTCAAACTTCGGAAGAATCACCCAGATACTGCATACCCGGAGCAGACAGATGCTGAGAAGCGTCGTAATCATCGGTGCAACGGTCTCCCCTAAACCGCAGCTTGCACCGGATAATGCTTCCGCAATCGCATAAAACAGATAAAACGGCGCCATCATCTGCATATATTTTACCACAAGTGGAATCAAAAGTTCAGCATCTTTTTTATCAATAAACCACGGGCCGACCCATCCGGAGCCAAAAAACAGGAACAGACTGACGGCTCCCACCGCACAGACCGAGATACCGGTTCCGATAACCGCTCCTTTTTTGACTCTTTCTGTCTGTTCTGCACCAAGATTCTGTGCAACATAAGTCGTCATCGCCGGTCCCATGGAGTCGGCAAGCAGCCAGATCAGCATACTCAGCTTATCGCAGATGCTCCAGGCTGCGATGCTGTCGGTTCCCATCGTGTTGACACTCGCCTGCACGATGGAATTGGCGATTGGAAACAGCATGGACTGCAGGGCAAGCGGAAATCCGGTACGGATCATCATCGTCATATGCTCTCTGCCAAAATGCAGATGCCAGACATGCACTTTTCCGCGAAGATGTTCTTCTCTCGCAAGGAACAGAAAGGTCAGAACCACGCTGACGATCTGTGCCACAACCGTGGCAGCAGCAGCACCGCCTACTCCCAGGTGCAGAACGCCTACCAAAAGAAGATCACCTAAAATATTCATGCAGCTGCTCACAAGCAATACATACAGCGGACGTTTCGAATCCCCAAAGGCACGCAGGATCCCAGCTGCCATATTATAAAGGATCAGAGACCACAGACCACCGAAATAAATCGTGCAGTATGTCAGCGTATCCCTGTAGATATCCGCCGGAACACGCATCAGTTTCAGCAGTTGCGGAGCAAGCAGTACGCCTCCGAAAGAACTGATGATTCCCAGGACAAATGCGATCGTGACCGCCGTACGGATCGAACGATGCAGATGCTCTGTAGCTTTCGCTCCGAAATACCTGGAAATAATAATCGTTGCTCCTGCCGCCAGACCATTCATAAAGTTGATCGGGAACTTAAACAGCGTATTGATCGAATCGATCGCTGCCAGTCCCACTTTTCCTGCAAACCGTCCTACAATGATCGCATCTACTGTCACATACAACTGCTGGATCAGGCTTCCCGCGATCAGAGGCAGTACAAAGAATAAAATTGCTTTCCCAATGTTTCCTTCAATCAGACTGTTACTCTTATTTTCTTTCACCTTACTTTTCTCCTGTTTTATTTATTTCTGCATATTTTTTGTATACAGATGACAGGCGACCTGATGATCCGGTGTAAGGCTGACCATTTGCGGAGCTTCTTTTTTGCAAATCGCCATACATTTGGTACATCGACCCTGGAACGGGCAGCCTTCCGGCAGCTCCAGCGGGCTTGGCGCTTCTCCTTCCAGGTTCTCGATCGGTTTAGAAAAATCCATGTTGATATCGAAGACAGACCCCATCAGTGCTCTCGTATACGGATGCACAGCATCTTTGGAAAGCTGTCCGCCCGGAAGTACTTCCACTACATTTCCCAGATACATGACTGCGATCTGATGGGCACACTGCTCGATCAGTGCAATATCATGGCAGATAAATCCGATCGTAATATTCTTTTCTCTCTGTAATTTCGTGATCAGCTCGATGATCGTCTTCTGCACCGATACATCCAGTGCGGAGGTTGCTTCATCCATGATGATCACTTCCGGTTCCAGAGCCAGGGCACGGGCGATCGCCACACGCTGTCTCTGGCCACCGCTCATATTGTGTGGATACCGATCCGAAAATTCTGCCGGCAGCTCTACCAGTTCCAGAAGTCTGCGACAGTTTTCTTCTTTTTCGGATTTTTTGATTCTCCCGAAGTTCAGTAACGGTTCGCATATGATATCACGGATCTTCATTTTCGGATTAAAGGATGCGGTCGGATCCTGAAAAACCATCTGAATATTCTGGCGGTTCTGACGCAGTTTTTCTCCCTTTAATTTTGTGATATCTTTTCCACGGTACAGGATCTCACCCTCGGAAGGGATATCGAGAGATACCAGAAATTTCATAAAAGTACTTTTTCCACAGCCGGACTCTCCTACCAGTCCCAGTGTCTCTCCTTTATAAAACTTCAGATTGACATCGTTGTTGGCAAGCAGTGTCCGTCCGTCTGTAGTACGAAAACGCCGGGTCACATGTTTTGCTTCTAGGATTACTTCTTTTGATTCAGACATATCTCTCACCTCCCACGGAAGGAACGGCACCCAGAAGGCTTCTGGTATATGCATTTCGGGTCTCATGCAGAATATATTCTCTCGTTCCCTGATCTTCCATTTTTCCGTCTTTCATAACCACGATATAATCAGACATATACGCTGCGATTCCGAGGTTATGCGTCACCACGATGATACTGGTTCCGTAATCATCGCGCAGTTCCATCATCTGGCGCACGATCTGTGCCTGTGTTGTCACATCCAGTGCGGAGGTCGGTTCGTCCGCAAGCAGCAGTTTCGGCTGATAGGACATGCCCATCGCGATTCCCACACGCTGGCGCATACCGCCGGAAAGCTGGAACGGATAGGATTTCATCACGTTATCCGGGCTTGGAAGATTCATTTTTTCCAGCATCCCACAGCCTTTTGCCCAGGCATCTTTTTTTGAGATTTTTTCGTGGGTGCGCAGATATTCAACAAATACATCTCCAACCTTTCTTGTCGGGTTCATCATCGCACCGCTGTCCTGAAAGATCATGGAGATCTCACTGCCGCGCAGGTTTCTCCACTCTTCGCGGTTATAGGAAAGCAGATCCTTTCCCTCAAACGTAATGCTTCCCTCGGAAACCATTCCACCTCCTGCCAGAAGTCCAAGAACGGCACGGATCACGGTAGTCTTTCCGCTTCCCGATTCACCTACCAGTGATACGATCTGTCCCTGTTTCATATCCAGGTTAAAATTCTGCACGGTAGGTACATTCTTATAGGAAACGGTCACATTTTTCAACTGTAACATATTTGCCATGTTTGCCCTCCTTACTCGTCTTTCGGATCCAGAATATCCCGGAGAGAATCTCCCAGCATATTAAAGACTACAACTACAATAAAAATCGCCAGACCGGGGAAAATCATCATCCATGGTGCAGACTGAATACATGCTCTTCCTTCATTTAGCATATAGCCCCATTCCGGTGCCGGAGGTTTTGCTCCGAATCCCAGGAAGGACATGGCTGCCAGTTCCAGCATCATACCACCGATATCGGTAGCTGCCGTGATGATCAGTGTCGGCAGTGCGTTCGGCAGCATATAACGTAAGATCATATACGGTGTTTTAGAACCGGTTACGATCGCTGCTTCCACATAGTCACAGTGACGGATCTTCAGAACCAGGCTTCGTCCGAGACGGGCGTATTTTGTCCAGTTTACTACGACAACGGCTACAATTGCATTTTTCATGCTTGCTCCCATGATACCGGCTACAGCAAGTGCCAGAACCAGACCCGGGAAAGACAGCATCATATCAGCGATTCGCATGATCACGCTGTCCACGATACCGCCAAAATATCCGGCGATCACGCCAAGTGTTGTTCCGATAAAGAAAATCAGTGCAACTACTCCAAAAGTTGCTGTCAGAGACGCTCTCGCTCCGTAAATCACACGTGCAAAGATATCACGTCCCATCTTATCGGTTCCGAAGATATGTGCCTTGCTCGGAGCCAGAAGGGCTTCATCCAGGCTTCCTTTCAGCGGATCCACACCCCCGCTCACAACCGGGGCAAATACTGCAATCAGAATGATCACAACAGCCAGAATAAGAAAAAAGGTAAACTGCTTATACTGTGCAAAAAAATTCTTCTTTTTCATACTCATTACTCCTTTAATCTCATTCTCGGGTCAATATATACATAAGAAGCATCCACGATCAGGTTAATCACCATATAAATCAGCGCCAGCCACAGTACATAACCCTGAATCAGGTTATAATCGCTGGAAGTGATCGCAGACACTGCAAGGTTACCAAGGCCCGGATAGGAAAAAATAACTTCTACTACTGCCGTACCACCAAGCAGAGATCCGATGGACAGACCAAACATGGTGATCAGAGGAAGCAGAGAGTTCGGGAATACATTGCACCAGACGATTCTGGACCATTTTACTCCTCTCGCCTGGGCGCCGATCACATAATCCTGGCTCAGTTCATCAAGAACTGCGGTACGCACCTGACGGGTGTATTTGGAGGTCATCGCGATCGCCAGTGTCAGTGCCGGAAGGAACAGACTCTTAAAGTCTCCCGCAGAACTGATTACCGGAAAAATCTGGAAATAGACACAAAACGCCATCATTAAAAGAAGTCCCACCCAGAAGTTCGGCATCGCACAACCGATAAACGTGATCCCCCGTACCAGATAATCAATCCAGGTATCTTTTTTCAAAGCAGATGCCATACCGAGGGGAATAGAAAGTACCAGCATCAGCAGTATCGCCATCAGTGTCAGTTTTAAGGTCGGCCACAGTCTCTCTGCCAGAAGTTCTGTTACCGGTTTGTTCAGGGAATAGGATTTTCCGAAATCTCCCTGCAGACAGTTGCCAAGCCATCTTCCATACTGTACAAAAAACGGATCATTTAATCCCATCTCTTCTCTTGTCTGCTCTACCATCTCCTCGGTCGGCATTACACCGTTGGCAGAATACATGTTTCGCACCGGATCTCCCGGTGACATATAGGTCAGACCGAATGTAATAAAACTGATACCGAACAGTACCACGATGATCTGCAGCAGACGCATGAGTATTTGCTTCTTATTCAAATCGTTCACACCTTTCTTTTTACTAAAAATACATGTTATCTTGTCATGCAACGGCATAACGCCCGGTTGTAAAAACAACCAGGCGTTTCCAGATTTTTTTATTCCGCCGGAACAATCTCCGTACTTAACCAGTAGTAATCTGCGGTATGAATCTTCGCATATCCTACTTTTTTGGAGTAGATCATACTGGAGTTGTAGTATCCGTCGATCAGAACTGCCGCATCATCGATCAGAATCTGCTGCATCTGGAAGATCAGATCTGCACGTTTGTCCTCGTCCATCTCACTTTTCAGTTCCTGATATAATGCATCGTATTCCGGATTGGAATATGCACAGTAAGTGCTTTCTGTTGCCCAGTTTGCCATGTAAGCGAACGGATCTCCGGTTCCTACGGTAATCCAGTTGTTGTTGTTAAAATCATAATCCAGTGCTGCCAGCTTACTCCACTGATCATCAGAACTTCCGTACTCGGAAGTAACACCGATTCCGATCTCTGTCAGATACTGGGTATGTGCATCAGAAAATTCATTCAGCAGACGGTTTTCATAAGAAATATAACGCAGATTGATATTTTCTCCATCAATCTCACGGATACCATCTCCGTCTGTATCTACAATCCCCGCATCATCCAACAGTTTCTTCGCACCTTCCGGATCATAGGTGTATGGGTTGTTCAGTTTCTCATATCCATAGGACAGGTTGGATGGAAGTACAGAAAATCCCGGTGTATACAGTCCTCCGATTGTCTTGGAATTACAAATAGTATCATAATCGATCGCCATCAGAATCGCCTGGCGCAGTGTCTTGTTACCCAGAACGCCATCAAAGTTCATCCAGGAGAACCCGCAGCGCACACCTGTTGCGATGTCTACGGTATAATCATCAGAATCCTGGAATTTCTGGATATCTGCTACGTTGGTGATGTTCTCTACCAGGTCAACCTGTCCACTTTCCAGTGCCATTGCTTTCGCAGAGTTATCGCCCATGTACAGCAGGTTTACTTTATCATAAGGAACTTCTTCCCGGAAGTTCGGGTTTGCGACCAGTGTATAACCGACACCCACACCGTTGAAAGAATCGATCATGTACGGAC
>OHAU01001092.1_pt1 | contig 33541 bp, 27 predicted proteins | sample 1577181 | NCBI WGS metagenome assembly OHAU01 (sample SAMEA3541472, study PRJEB24748) | human gut metagenome | biome: human gut; feature: human-associated habitat; material: faeces | place: China | collected 2012 | reverse complement strand
TATCAGCGACAGCTCTTCTTTCATTAATAGAAATTGGGAGTAATCCATGTTATTTGGTGATTAGTGATTAGTGTTTAGTGAGTGGCTAATAGGTTGACTACCGGCAGCACGCTGTCTCCAATCATGTTGCTTATCCACAGCGGAGCAAGACCCAGTCCGGCTACGCAGGCAATGAGGATGATTACGGCGGTACGTTCGTCCCAGGTGGCATCGGTCAATGTCAGGTGGTGCTTGTTGGTACAGGTTCCGTAGAGGATTTTACCGACAAGGCGCAGGATGTAGACTGCGGTAATCACGATACTCGTACAAGCGATGACGGTCCATGCGCGGTGGAAGGTATCGGGATGCTGGAAAGCGCCGTTGAAGATTGTCATTTCGGCAATGAAACCGCTGAGTCCCGGCAGACCGAGGTTGGCCAGACCGGCGATGACGTAGGATACGGCCAGGAAGGGCATAATCTTCATCAGTCCGCTAAGCTCGCGTACGTCGCGTGTGTGCGTCCGTCCGTATATCATACCGATAAGGGCGAAGAACAGGGCGGTCATCAATCCGTGGGAAAGCATTTGCAGCACGGCACCCGTACAGGCCGTCCGGTTCATCATCAGGATGGCGAAAAGCACCAGTCCGCAGTGCGATACGGAAGAGTAGGCGTTGATGTACTTCAGGTCGGTCTGCACGCAAGCGGAGAATGCGCCGTACACCACGGAGATACCCGTCAGTACGAGGAATATCCAGCCGAGTTCCTGTGCGGCTTCGGGCATTAGGTACATGGCGATGCGGAAGCAGCCGTAGCCGCCCAGCTTCATCAGTACGCCTGCATGCAGCATGCTGACGGCGGTAGGTGCGGATGCGTGACCGTCGGGGCTCCAGGTATGGAACGGGAACAGAGCGCCCAGCACGCCGAAACCGAGGAAGGTAAGCGGGAACCAGATGCGTTGTTGCTCCACAGGGATATTGTGCAGTTGGGCTATCTCCAGCAGGTTCATGGTGGTGGCGCCGCTACCGAAGTAGATACCGAGGATACCGATAAGCAGGAAAGCGGAACCGCCCATCAGCATCAGCGTCAGTTTCATAGCAGCGTATTCCTTGCGTCCCGAACCCCATACGCCAATCAGCAGGTACATCGGGATGAGCGCTACCTCGTAGAACATGAACATGGTGAACAGGTCGGTAGAGATAAAGAAACCGAACACACCCATCGACAGCAGGGTAAACCACAGGAAATATTCTTTGGTCAGTGGTTGCAGACGCCAGGAAGCGAATGTACCCGTAAACACGATAATGGCCGAGAGCAGCAGCATGGCTACCGAGATGCCGTCCACCCCTACGGAATAGTGGATGTTGAGGGCGGGATACCAGGCTACATCGGCACGGAACAGCATTTCATCCGTAGCGCCGCCGTGACGGGCTTGCAGGTAGACGACGGTCAGTCCGACGGCTGCAACGAGCAATGCCGAAGCGCCGGCTACCATCACCGCACGTATCTGTGCGATATTACGGCTGAGCCAGAGGCCCAACAGCATCAGCAAGGGGATGAGTACGAATATGGATAAGAAATTCATCTTTATAATATGGTATTAATTGTTATTGTTCTATATGGTTGATACATCACTATCAATTTCCGTTTCTCGTTTACAGCAACAGCAGCAGTATCAGTGCAAGCGTACCCAGCAGGAATACGAAGGTGTATTGCTGGATGCGTCCGCTTTGCAGGCCGCGTATCTCGTCGCTGGTGGCATTGGCGCCCCAGGCAAGGAAATCGAAGAAGCCGTCCACCACATGACGGTCCCACCAGGCAATGGGGCGGCTGATGCAGCCGAAGATGATGCGGTGGGTGATGAACTGGTAGACTTCATCGATGTAGAAGCGGTGATAGGCTGCTGTCCACAAGCCGTTGAAGCGGCGGGCAAGCGCATCGGCAACCGGCTGTTTTTCGCCTTTATACATAAAAGTGGCCACGGCTATGGAGATAACCGCAATGGCAATGCTTGTTCCTGCCACGCCCCAGTCGAGGTGGATGGTATAGGCTTCGCCGTTGGAGCTGACGAAGTGGCCGAAAGGAATAAGTCCGGCAACTATCGTAACTGCGGCAAGGAACATCAGGGGAACGGTCATGGCAAGGGGCGACTCGTGAGGCGTGTGCTGATGGCTGTGGCTTTCATCGCTTGCCGACTTCTGCCCCGGCTCCGAACTGCCCCAGAAAATGCCGTAATACAGTCTGAACATATAGAATGCGGTCATGGCGGCAATCACCGTCATAATCCAACCCATGACGGGGCTGAACCGGAAGCAGGCCGTCAGTATCTCGTCCTTGGAGAAGAATCCGGAGAACGGGGGAATGCCGGCAATGGCGAGGCAGGCTATCAGGAAGGTGATGTGCGTAACCGGCATGTATTTGCGCAAGCCGCCCATGGCGGACATCTCGTTGCTGTGCACCGCATGGATGATGCTTCCTGCACCGAGGAACAGCAACGCCTTGAACATGGCGTGCGTAAACAAGTGGAACATGCCTGCCATATAACCCAGTCCGCCTTCGTGCGGGTCCGTGGATGTACATACGCCGAGCGCTACCATCATAAAGCCTATCTGCGAGATGGTGGAGAAGGCGAGTACACGCTTGATGTCACTCTGCACACAAGCCACGCTGGCGGCATAGAATGCGGTGAATGCGCCTACATAGGCCACGAGGTGCAGCACGTGGGGCGCATAGTCGATGAACAGCGGGAACATGCGTGCCACCAGGTATACGCCTGCCACAACCATCGTAGCGGCATGAATCAGTGCGCTCACCGGAGTAGGACCTTCCATGGCATCGGGCAGCCAGATGTGCAGCGGGAACATGGCGCTCTTGCCGGCTCCGCCGATGAACATCAGTCCCAGCGCCAGCGGAATCATGGCAGCGCCGCCTTTCAGCAAGGCCATTTCATTGGGTTGGAAGGTGTAGGTTCCGGCATAGTAACCGTAAACCAGGATACCGATAAGGAAGCCCAGGTCGGCAAAGCGGGTCACGATAAACGCTTTCTTGCTGGCGGCGATTGCTGCGGGTTTCGTGTAGTAGAAGCCTATCAGCAGGTAGGAAGACACACCTACCAGCTCCCAGAACAGATACATCTGGAAGATATTGGTTGCCACCACCAGTCCGAGCATGGACATCGTAAACAGCGAGAGGAAAGCGTAGTAGCGTTGGAAGCCGCGTTCGCCTTTCATATAGCCGAAAGAGTAGAGGTGCACCATGAACGATACGGTACTTATGACAATCAGCATCATTACCGATATGGGGTCGAGCAGGATGCCCAGGTCAATGCTGAGTGTCGGCGTAAACGGCAGCCATGTGCAGTTGTAAGGCATCAGTGTGGCAAATGTGCCGTCTGCCAGCCGCGGGGCGGTGAAATAGTGTATTGCGGTGAGGTAGGAGAGTACCGCCACTGCACCCAGCACAGCCGTGCCGATAAGTCCGGCAGTGCGGTGCGACATCCATTTGCCGCCCAGTCCCAACACAAGGAACGAGAGCAAAGGAAGGAGAAGGATTAGAATCGTATATTCCATAATTATTGAATTGAAAATTGAAAATGGAGAATTGAGAAATGCTGCTCAGTCTCTCTTTTTGTTTTTATTGAATGGCTCATTATGCAGGCGGTCTGCACAACTCTATGCAGGGTGTCTGCACAGTGCTATGCAGGACATCTGCACAGGCTTATGCAGGATGCCTGCACAGGCATCTACCATTTGAGTTCGTCCAGCTTGTTCACCTGTATGCTGCGGATATTGCGATAGATGTTAATCATGATGGCAATGGCCACGGCCGTTTCGGCTGCCGAGATGGCAATGGAGAACAGGGAGAAGAAGTAACCTTCCAGTCCGCCGGGAAACAGGAAACGGTTGAATACCGCGAAGTTGATGTCCGTAGCATTCAGTATCAACTCAATTGAAATCAGTATCGCCAACGTATTGCGGCGGGTAAAGAACCCGTAGATGCCGGCGAAGAACATGATAGCCGAGACTATCAGGTAATATTCCATGTGTATCATAAATCTTATCTTTTACGTGCTATTAACAATCCGCCTACGATACATGCCAGCAGCAGGATGCTGACGGCCTCGAAGGGCAATAGGTAACCGTATTTGTCGCCGCTCAGCATGTGGTGGCCGATGGTCTTGATGTTGACTTCGAGCGGTTCGATGTCTGTGGTGGCGATGAACTTATGTTTCAGGGTTATGAACAGTACGATGACGGCTCCTGCCACGGTAGCGCCCAGTCCGGCAAGGAACTTGCTGCGTTTCAGCTTGGCCGCCATGTCGCCTTCGCCGCTGGTGAGCAGAATGGAGAAGACGTAGAGCACGACGATACCGCCCGCATAGACCATAATCTGTACCGAACCGAGGAACGTATATCCCAGCAGGAAGTAGATGCCTGCCGTGCCGAAAAGCACGAACAGCAGGTATGTGGCCGAACGTACCATGCGTCTGGTGGTTACCGTCAGTATGGAGAATACGCTGATGAAGGCCGCAAGGAAGTAAAATACTATTGTTTCAAGATTAAATTCCATGTTATTGATTACTAATTATGAATGACTGATTACTTCGCTGCTTCAGGCTGGGGAGCGGCGGGTTTCTTCTTCTCTTCTACGTGACTGCCCGGATGGTTCAGCGTCAGTACCAGTTTGCTGCGGTCGAATACGGCATGCTCGAAGTTCTGGTCGAACGTAATGGCGTTGTGCGGGCAGGCATTGACGCAAAGCTGGCAGAATATGCACGAACCGAGGTCGTATTCGTACTTCGCCAATATCTTCTTTTTCTTGCCGTCTTCCGTTTCTATCGTCTGGCTCGTCACCTTGATGGTGTCGTTGGGGCAAGCCGTCTGGCCCAAGCCGCAGGCCACGCAATGGTGTTCGTTCTTCTCGTTGTGGGGCATTGTCAGCGTGCCGCGGAAACGTTCGGAGAGTTTCAGCGTCTTCCGGTTTTCCGGATACTGTTCGGTGGTCTTCTTCCGCCAGAAAACGGTCATGGTGGTTTTCATGCCCGTCAGCAGGGAAGTGATACCGTGTATGAGGCTGCCTATGTAAGAATTATGTTCTTTTTCTTTCATTGTTGTAATTATTATTTAGTGTTGCCCGAAAGGAAATATTGCTCCGGTGCTGTGCCGGCTTAGAAATGCAATTCAAATACTACGATTAATACCATTAGAATCAGGTTCACCATGCTGATGGGAACCAGATATTTCCATTCGAGGTTCAGAATCTGGTCGATACGCAGACGCGGGAATGTCCATTTAATCCACATCAGCAGGAACACCACGAAGAATGCCTTGCCGAAGAACCATACAAAGCCCGGAATGTAGTCCATTACAGCGTTGAAGCCGTCCAGGCCCACGATGTGCAACGGCATCCAGCCGCCTAAGAATATCGTGGCCGCCACACTCGCTACGATGAACAGGTTCAGGTACTCTGCCAGGTAGAAGAAGCCGAAGCCCATACCGGAGTATTCCGTATGATAGCCTGCCGTCAGCTCGCTTTCGGCCTCGGGCAAGTCGAACGGACCGCGGTTGGTTTCCGCATTGCCGGCAATCAGATAGATGATGAAAGCTATCAGAGCCGGGATGTGTCCTTTGAAGATGAACCAGCCGTCGGCTTGTCCGGCTACGATTTCGGAGAACTGCATCGTACCCATCAGGACTACCATCGTCAGGATGCTCAGTCCGCACGAGAGTTCGTAACTGATGATTTGCGCACCGCTTCGCATGGCTCCGATAAGCGAGAACTTATTGTTGGAACTCCAGCCGGCAAGCAGGATACCTACCACGCCGATGCTCGAAGCGGCAAGCAGGAAGAACACGCCCACGTTGAAGTCCAGCACTTCCAGGCCTTTGCTGACAGGCAGGCAGGCGAAGGTGAGGAACGAGGCTATGATGACCATGAACGGCGCCAGGTTGTAGAGGAATCGGTCGGAGAACTTCAGGTCGATGATTTCCTTGGTCAACATCTTGATAACGTCGCACGGTACTTGGAGCAACCCCCATTTTCCTACACGCATCGGACCGAGGCGGCATTGGAAAAAGGCGCATATCTTGCGCTCCATGTAAATCAGGATAATGGCAAGCACTGCATACATCAGGATGATGCATACGCCTATCACTACACATTCAAGAAACACCGCCAGACCTTCCGGCATGAGGGAGGTCAGCATCTGGTGAATCCAATTGGTTACTATACTAAAGTCAAACATCTGTTTATTTACGGTTTTACGATTTACGATTTGATGTATGTCTGCTGTCTGTTATTGACGTTCTTTTTGCTTTTTACCGTTATCGGTCAATATCGGGTACTACATAGTCCAATGTACCGCCGATAGCGATAAGGTCGGCAATCTTTGCACCGCGGCAAATCGTATCTACGGTAGATACCAGCGGAAGCCCCGTGCTGCGGAAGTGCAGGCGGTAGGGTGTCTTGTCGCCGTGGCTCTCAAGGAATACGCCGAACTCGCCGCGGCTGCCTTCTACGGAAACATATTAGGTACCTTCCGGTACGCGGATAATCGGTTTCATCTTCTCCTGGTATGCACCTTCGGGGATATTGTCTATCAGCTGTTCGATGATTTTCAGGCTCTCCATGATTTCGTCCATACGGATGAGGTAGCGTGCCCAGGAGTCGCCCTCGGTGCGGACAATCTCTTTGAAGTCCACCTTGTCATACACCCCGTAAGGCATGCGCTTGCGTACGTCGCACGCCCAGCCGCTGGCACGGCCCGTACCGCCGGTGGCTCCGAACGCTATGGCATCTTCACGGGAGAGTACGCCTACGCCTTTCAGACGCTGCTGCGCAATGATGTTTCCTGTAAACACGTCGTGGTATTCGTGCAGGATGCCGCGCAGGTATGGGATGAACTCTTTGACTTTCTTCTGGAAGTCGGGGGCGATGTCGGCTTGCACGCCGCCAATCGTGTTGTAGTTCATGATGAGGCGTCCGCCGCAGGTCCCTTCGAAGATGTCGAGAATCTTTTCACGGTCGCGGAAGCCGTAGAAGAAGGCGGTCAGCGCGCCGAGGTCCATTGCCAGGCAGGAGTAGAAAAGCAGGTGCGAGTCGATGCGCTGCAACTCGTCCATGATGGTACGGATGTACTGCACACGTTCGCTTACCTCTATGCCCATGGCTTTTTCGATACACATACACAAGGCATGGCGGTTCTGGTGAGCGCCCAGGTAGTCCAGACGGTCGGTCAGCGCCAGTGTCTGCGGGTATGTAAGGCTTTCGCACATCTTTTCGATACCCCGGTGGATATATCCGCAGTTGGCATCGATTTTTTTGATGATTTCTCCTTCCAGCGATACGCGGAAACGCATTACGCCGTGGGTTGCGGGGTGTTGGGGACCGATGTTCACCACATATTCGTCGTCGCCGAAGAGTTGCGTTTCCTTGTTCTTTACCGTTCCGTCCGGGTTCAGTTCCAGTTCGGTGGTGATATCAACCGTTTCCTCATTGTCCATGCGCAGCGGGTTCTGTGCTTCCGGGTCATCGTCTTTACGCATCGGATGCCCTACCCAGTCGTTGCGCAGGTAGAGGCGGCGCATGTCGGGGTGCCCTACGAATACCACGCCGTAGAAGTCGAACACTTCACGCTCCAGAAAGTCTGCCGCTTTCCAGATGTCGCATACAGAGGGAAGTTCGGGATGCTCGCGGTCGAGTGTGGCGGTGCGGATGGCAGTCCGCTTGCCGGTAACGGTGGATTCCAACTGATACACCACGCCAAGTCCGCGCGGAGTGTCGGGAGTGTCTTTGGCGGCATCCGGTTGGCCCCAGTCCATACCGGTGAGGCATTCCAGAAAGTCCATTTGTTCTTCCTGCCGCAGGCGCAGCATTTCGTCATGCAAGGCTGCGGGTTCTATATATCTTATTTCCATACTCATATTCATATTCATTCTTCCGGTCGTTCTTCTTTTTGGTTTACACCGCCAAAGTATTTCTCTATTTTTACTTTACGCTGCAACTGCATCATTCCGTAGTAGAATGCTTCGGGGCGGGGAGGGCATCCAGGGATATATACGTCCACCGGCAAAATCTTGTCTACTCCGTTCACAACGTGGTAGGACTTCTTGAACGGGCCGCCGCTGACAGCGCAACCGCCTACGGCTATCACATATTTAGGGTCTGCCATCTGGTCGTACAAGCGTTTCAGCACCGGAGCCATCTTGTTCGTGATTGTTCCGCACACCATAATCATATCTGCCTGGCGCGGACTGGCACGGGCTACCTCAAACCCGAAGCGCGCCATATCGTAGCGGGCTGCACCGAGGGCCATGAATTCGATACCGCAACAGCTGGTTGCAAACGTAAGCGGCCACAGCGAATTGCTGCGTCCCCAATCGATGAAATCGTCCAGAACGCCGATAGCCACATTAGCGCCGCCGGCATTAAGTTCCCGAACCAACTTCTCCAACGTTTCGTTGTCTGTAAACTCCTCATAAGGGATGGATTTTATTTTGGGTTTCTTCGTTACTTCCATTCCAACGCTCCTTTCCTCCAGGCATATGCAAGGCCCAGAACCAATATAATAAGGAAAAATAAAATACTGAAAAGTCCGGTAGCTCCCAGCTCGCGTGCTATGACTGCCCACGGAAACAGGAACACCGTCTCCACTTCAAACATCAGAAACAGGATGGCAAACAAGTAGTAACCTACCCGAAACTGCATCCATGATTTACCGCGGGTGGGAATACCACATTCGTACGGCTCCATTTTCTGCACATTGTACGAACGGGGGGCTATCGCATTGGACAATGCGATGACGATACCCACGAAAGCAATTGCCGTCAGCAAGACGGCTACCAACAAAGTAAAGTTCATAAATCCGATAAGATTTTAGATATATAAAATATAGATATACTGCACTAAAACAAGGATAAAGCGATAAGGCGACAAGGTGATAATGCTTTGCCCTTTCCTTAAATGATAATCTTCCTTAACCCGATTATGTAATAATGCGGACCGGGCACGGTAAGACAGCGTACATTCGGCATACGGTCATAGCTTTGCGCACGCAGCAGTTGCTGCATACGGATAATGTCAGTGCGCAACAAGAAGCTTTTGTTGTTTGGAACCTGCTGGCTTTCCACATGTTCCAGACAAGAAGCGGCGGATGATGTATGTCTGTAATAATTATGAATGATCTGTTGGGGGGTAGGCGCCTGCGTCAAAATGCAACTCTCTGCTTTGCAGCCGGCCGGAGCGCACAAAAAATCCGCAGCCTCTATTGCACCGTTGTGTAATAAAACCGCGAGTATGGCTATCATACAATATTTTATGCACTGTTTCATACCTCCCTATCTCTTTTCAGGGCGCAAAGATATAACAAGTATCTCTCATTTTGCTATCTCCGCATAACAAAATAAGGCTATTTTTACACTTTTTATCCTAAATCAATTCCGTTTCCAGAATTCCGGGGTGAACAAAAGTAAGACGGTGAACAATTCCAGACGCCCCAATAACATGAGGAATGACAGTAACCATTTGGCCGCATCGGGCAGGGCATTCCATGAATATGCCGGACCGGTGTCGCCCAATCCGGGACCCATATTACCAATGCTGGATACAACGCAACCGATGGACTCTTCGGCACCTATGCCCATCCCCATCATTATTAATATGCTGACAATGATGATGATGATGTATAAAAAGAAGAATGCCAGTACTGTAGAGACGATGGAAGGCGATATCACCTGTTTGTTTACACGAACCGGCAGTACGGCATTAGGGTGAAGGATATGCTTGAATTCATTGCGCGATACTTTGGCAAGGATTACCATCCGGATACATTTCAGTCCGCCGGTTGTACTGCCTGCGCAAGCTCCTATTACCATGACAATGGTTAGCAATCCCCAAAGCACGGGTGTCCACAGCATGTAGTCGTCTGTGGCAAAGCCGGTAGAGGTATGCAACGATATGACCTGGAACAGTGATTTGCGGAAGGCCTCTTCCGCTCCCATCGGACTGGTATAGTAGAGCACAACGGCAATGATGGCGGTAAAGCCCGCTACCGACCAGAAGTACCATTTTAATTCGGCATTGTCAATGACTTTTTTGAACTTCCGGTTGACGAAGAGTAGCAGCAATGTAAAATTGATACCGGAAATGAACATGAAAACAGAGATGACATATTCTATATAGGGAGAGTTGTAATAGGCTACGCTTGCCTGCTTGGTGGAGAAACCACCCGTTCCTGTGGTGGCGAAGGCGTGGCACACACTGTCGAACCAGTTCATGCCTCCCAGCATTAACAGGACTACGAGAATCAGAGTAAGGCCGGTATAGATGCTCCATATCCATTTGGCTGTGATGCCGATGCGCGGATGTACCTTGTCGTGCGTGGGACCGCTGGCTTCGGCGGCAAACACCTGCAGGCCGCTGACCCCGAAGATGGGTAATACGGCAATCGTAAACATGATAATTCCCAAACCGCCTATCCATTGTGTCATACCGCGCCAGAACAGCAATCCGTGAGGAAGCGATTCGATATTATCCAGCACGGTGGCTCCCGTACTTGTAAAGCCGGACATGGTTTCGAAGAAAGCATTCGTGATGTCAGGGACATATCCGCTGATGTAGAAAGGCAACATACCGAAAAGAGAAAAAGCCACCCAGGCAAAGCTGACCAGGACGTAACCGTCGCGGCGGGTAAGTTGTTTCTCACCGCCTTTTCCGGCGATAGCCATGAGCAGGCCCACTCCTGCTGTGATACCTGCCGATTTCCAGAAATCGAGGAGGGCTTCGTCATTATAGTAGAACGATATTGCCGAACATGCCAGGAACATGACTGTCTCCAGCAGTAGCAGAATACCGATAATCCGTATAATTGTCTTAAAGTTAATCACGCTTGTTTGGATTTTGAGTCGTTAATTCTGAATTATGGGACGGAGCGCAGGCGCAGCCAATTCATAATTCAGAATTTATAACTCCCGATTAATTAAAGTATTTTTCGATTTTCTTAATCATCATGTTCAGGCAGAATACCACCACGTGGTCGCCGGGCTGTATTTGCGTGTTACCCATAACTACCACACCCTCGCCGTTGCGTATCAGTCCGCCGATGGTTGTTCCTTTGGGCAGGCCGAGGTCCTTTACCGGATGTTTGGTTATCTTTGAACCTGCCTTGACGGTAAACTCCGCTACATCGGCATTGGCAAAGGTGAGGCATTTTACATTGCTCACATCGGCATCCAGCATCATCTGGTAGATATGGCTGGCGGCAATCATCTTCTTGTTGATAACCGTGCCGATGTCGAGGCTTTCAGCCATGCCTATATAGTCGATATTTTCTACTTCGGCTACGGTTTTTCTTACGCCCATGCGTTTTGCCGCCAGACAGGCAAGAATGTTTGTTTCCGAGTTTCCGGTCAGTGCCACAAAGGCTTCGGTATTCTTCAATCCTTCTTCTATGAGCAGGTCCATATCCCGTCCGTCGCCGTTGATAATCATTGTCTTGTCATCCAGCAGTTCGGTCAGGCGGTTACAGCGGTTCAGGTCGTTGTCCACGATTTTCACCTGCATATAGTCGGGAACATATTGTGCGGTACGTACGGCGATGCGGCTTCCACCCATAATCATGACATTGCGTACGTCGGCATAATCTTCTTTGCCTGCTATCTTGCGGATATACGGTACGAACTTGCGGGTGGTCGTGAAATAAACAATATCATGCAGTTTCACAACATCATCGCCGCGGGGAATCAGTGTTTCGTTACCGCGCTTGATGGCTACCACGTGATAAGGCAATTCCGGTCCGCCCAACTGATGCAGGGGGATGTTCAGGATTTCTGCTTTTTCGCGCATCTTGGCGCCTATCAGAATCAATGCGCCCCCGCAAAATTCCCACCATTGGCGTACCCAGCTCATACGGATAGAAGATACAATCTCTTTTGCCGCAAGCATTTCCGGGTAGATAAGCGAATCTACTCCTAACTTCTGGAAAAATTCCTTGTTTTTGGGCAGCAGATATTCGTAATTGTCAATGCGCCCTACGGTTTTTACCGCACCCAGGTTGGTTGCAAGCATACAGGCGGTAATGTTACGGCTTTCGTCGGGAGTAACGGCAATGAACAGGTCGGCCTCTCCCGCTCCCACCTCTTTCAATCCTTTTATGGAAGTGGGGGAGGCGTTAACGGTCATCAGGTCGAAGTTGGAACTGAGCGTGCTCATCCTTTCTTCGTTGTCGTCTATTAATATGATGTCTTGCTTCTCGCGCGACAATAGTTTGGCCAAATGTGTGCCTACTGCACCGGCACCTGCAATGATTATTTTCACAATGCTTTAAGAAATGAAGAATAAAGAATCAGGAATGAAGTACGGAGGCTTGCATAATGCAGCCCGGTTCTTCATTCATCACTCATCATTCTTAATTAATATATTATAGATTCCTTCTTCGTCCATTCCGCACAGCCGGTGCAGCTCCTGTACCGTACCATGTTCTATGAATGCGTCGGGTACACCGATGCGCTCGACGTGCGGGGTATAGTTGTTGTCTGCCATGAATTCCAGCACGGCGCTTCCCATACCTCCTTTCCGTGTGCCGTCCTCTATGGTGACGATGCGTTTGAAGTTACGTCCTGCTTCATGCAGCAATGCCTCGTCCAGCGGTTTGAGGAAGCGCAGGTCGTAATGGGCTATGGAGAGCCCTTTTTCCGCTTCTGCCCGTTCGATGGCGTGTGCGGCAGTATTTCCTATCGGTCCGATGGTGATGACGGCAATATCCTTTCCGTCCTTCAGTTTGCGTCCTTTGCCCACGGGGATTTCTTCGAGCGGACACTTCCAGTCCACCAGTACGCCTCGTCCGCGGGGATAACGGATTACGAACGGACCTTTGTCCGGCAGTTGTGCCGTGTACATGAGACGGCGTAATTCATGTTCGTCCATGGGCGAGGATATGGTCAGGTTCGGGATAGGGCGGAAGTAGGCAAGGTCGTATACGCCATGATGCGTCGGGCCATCCTCTCCCACCAGTCCGGCGCGGTCCAGACAAAGGACAACGGGCAGCCTCAGGAGGGCAATGTCGTGTATCACATTGTCGTATGCCCGCTGCATGAAAGACGAGTAGATGTTGCAGAAGGGCTGCATGCCTTCCTTTGCCATGCCGCCGGAGAATGTGGCTGCATGCCCTTCGGCAATGCCTACATCGAATGCACGATCGGGCATGGACTTCATCAATAGGTTCATGGAGCATCCTGTGGGCATGGCAGGAGTAACTCCCACTATCTTCGGATTTTTCTCTGCCAGTTCTACCAACGTCTCTCCGAACACGGTCTGGTACAGAGGGGGCAGGTTGCTGGTGTCGGTGGTGATGCGCTCTCCGGTTTCGGGGTCGAATCTGCCCGGTGCATGCCAGATGCCCGGGTCTTTTTCGGCAGGTTCGAAGCCTTTGCCTTTTATGGTGTGCAGATGGAGTATTTTAGGACCTTTCAAGTCCTTGATGTCCCGTAGGATGCGGGCAAGATTCTTCACATCGTGTCCGTTTATGGGACCGAAATAACGGATGTTCATCCCCTCGAAGATGTTCTGTTGTTGGGCTGCCATTGATTTCAGGCTGTTGGAGAAGCGGATGAGCGCTTTGCGCCGGTCCTCGTTCAGTACACCCATTTTGAACAGCATTTTGGATGCTTTGAAGCGTAGCTGGTTGTAGCGGTTGGAAGTTGTCAGGTTGAAGAGATATTGCTTCATGCCACCCACGCTGCGGTCTATCGCCATGTCGTTGTCGTTGAGGATAATCAACAGGTTGTTGGTGGTGGATGAGGCGTTGTTCAATCCTTCGAAAGCCAGTCCTCCGCTCATGCTGCCGTCGCCAATGACGGCTACTACGTGGCGGTCTTTTTCTCCTTTCCTGGCTGCTGCGACAGCCATTCCCAAAGCCGCCGAAATAGAATTGGAGGCATGTCCGCAGGCAAAGGTGTCATAATCGCTTTCTACGGGAGTGGGAAAAGGACGTATGCCTTTGAATTTGCGGTTGGTGCAGAAAGCCTCGCGACGTCCGGTGAGCATCTTATGCCCGTAAGCCTGATGCCCCACATCCCATACAATGCGGTCGTATGGAGTGTTGTAGACGTAATGCAGCGCAACGGTCAGTTCAACAGTGCCCAGACTTGCGGCAAAGTGTCCCGGATTGCAAGAAAGTTCCTGAATGATGTCTTGTCTTAATTCCTTACATATCTCCGGAAGTTGTTCCACGCTCAATTTGCGCAAATCCTCCGGATAGGAAATGGAATTCAGCAAGCTATATATTGTAGGTTCTGTTTTCATTACTGTACTGAAAATTACAAAATGCAAAAATAGCAAAAGAAAACGGATGGCTGTATCATTTTGTCTGTTTTTTGTTTTGCCGCTTGTCTTTTGCGGGAATTTGTCCGGACGTTTTCGTCTCTTTTAACAGAAATGCTTTCCCTTTGCGAAGCGAGTTTACCGGATTGGCGTACGGGATATGTCCGACACCCGGGTCTTGGCATGTCCGACACCCGGGTCTTGGCATGTCTGACATCCGGGTCTTGGTATGTCTGACACCCGGGTGTCAGACACGATGCTCTTGCATACGCGGATATGTATAGTTGCCTGAAGAAGCAACGGAGTATGTCCTTTGCGGTTTTTAGAAGGTGCTTTTCCTGTTTTTGCAGTATTTCTTTGTATCTTTGCAGCCCCATTGAATTAAGTTACGTATGAACTTCATTACTCCTGTCGAACTTCCCGCCCATCTGCCTTGCTTGCGGCATACGGACCACTTGCTACTGCTGGGCTCCTGCTTTGCAGCCAATATGGGTGCAAGGTTTACTGAAGCGAAATTTTCCTGCGATGTCAATCCTTACGGTGTACTTTATAACCCTCTGTCCATATCCGCCGCTTTGCGTGAAATCGTATTTGGGAAAGTGTATGGTAAGGAAGACCTGTTTTTCTTTCGCGATTGCTGGCATAGTCCCATGCATCACGGGGATTTTTCGTCACCGTTGGCAGACGAAACGTTGAAGAGAATCAACGGACGGATTGCCGGTGCGCACGAACAGATTTTCCGTTCGGCGTGTTTGCTGCTGACTTTCGGCACGTCCTGGGTGTACGAGCAAAAAAATACGGGGCGTATCGTGGGCAACTGCCATAAGCTGCCCGAGAAGGAGTTTACCCGCAGGCGGCTGACAGTCGATGAAATTGTGTCGGACTATGTTTCGCTGCTGTCGGGGCTGCTGGCGCGTAACTCCGGATTGAAGGTGATATTTACCGTCAGCCCTATCCGCCATGTACGCGAAGGCATGCATGCCAATCAGCTCAGTAAGTCCGTCTTGTTGCTGGCTGTAGACAGGCTGCAAACCGCTTTCCCGGAGAATGTGTTTTATTTCCCTGCCTATGAACTGGTTCTGGACGAACTGCGCGATTATCGGTTCTATGCCGAAGATATGGTGCATCCTTCCGAAGTGGCGGCGCAGTATGTTTGGGAGCGTTTTTCGTCCGTCTGTTTCTCTGCCGAAACGTTACGGATAATAGAGGAAAGTGAAAATATACGTAGGGCATTGGCTCATAAGCCTTTTCACCCGGATTCTGAGGAGTATAAGCGTTTTTTAGGACAAATTGTGTTAAAAATAGACCGACTTAACGGAAAATACCCGTACTTAGACTTCCAAAAGGAAAGAGAATTATGTCATACACGATTGAAGATATAGCTCGCATCATCGGCGCGCGGCGGATAGGGGATAGGCCTGCCGCTATCGACTGGTTGCTTACAGACAGCCGTTCCCTGAGTTTTCCCGAAGAAACACTGTTTTTTGCTTTGCCTACAAAGCGGAATGACGGTACCCGTTATATCCGTGATTTGTATGCGCGCGGCGTACGTAATTTTGTGGTCAGCGAAGAGAGGCTGAATGAGGTTGGAATCGGAGAACCGAAAATTGAAGACGCCGCACGGCAGGAAACTGCGGATACTGCTGCAATGCAGCCGGCCTTCAACTTACTGGTCGTTCCCAACCCGTTGAAAGCCTTGCAGAAATTGGCAGAGCAACATCGGGACCGGTTTCAGATTCCTGTTATCGGCATTACAGGCAGCAACGGAAAAACCATTGTGAAGGAGTGGCTGCATCAGTTGCTAAGTCCCGAACGGATGATAACACGCTCTCCCCGCAGCTACAATTCCCAGATAGGCGTACCTTTGTCCGTGTGGCAGATGAGTGAACAAACGGAACTTGCCATATTGGAGGCCGGTATCTCGGAACCGGGAGAAATGCGTGCCTTGCAGAATATTATCAAACCTACAATCGGTATCCTGACAAATATAGGAGGCGCGCATCAGGAGAATTTCTTCTCTTTGCAGGAGAAATGTATGGAGAAGCTGGCTCTCTTTAAGAATTGCGATGTGGTGATTTATAATGGTGACGACGAGTTTATCAACAATTGTGTGGGTAAATCCATGCTTGCCGCCCGTGAAATAGCATGGAGCAGGAAAGATATGGAGCGTCCGTTATATATAAGTAAAGTGGAGAAACAGGAAGATTCCACTGTTATTTCCTATCGTTATTTGGATATGGACAATACGTTTACATTGCCTTTTATAGATGATGCTTCTATTGAAAATTCGCTGAACTGCCTGGCGGCTTGCCTGTATCTGATGCTTCCTGCCGAACAGATAACGGAACGCATGGCAAAGCTGGAACCGGTAGCAATGCGTTTGGAAGTAAAGGAAGGCAAAAACGGATGCCTGCTGATAAATGACAGTTATAACTCTGATCTCGGTTCGTTGGATATAGCGCTTGATTTTCTGTACCGTCGCTCGCAGAGTAAGGGTCTGAAGCGGACGCTTATCCTTTCGGATATATTGGAGACGGGACAGAATACGCCGACTCTCTACCGTCAGGTGGCACAGTTGGTTAACAGCCGGGGAATAGAGCGCATAATCGGTGTGGGAAATGAAATATCTTCATGTGCCGCACGGTTTAGCATCGAGAAGGCTTTTTATCCGGATACGGCTACGCTGATTGAAGCCATTGGCCGGGGAGAACTCCGGCTGGAGAATGAAATAATTCTGATTAAAGGGGCGCGTAAGTTCGGTTTCGATGCGTTGACGGAAGCCTTGGAGAAGAAAGTGCACGAAACGATATTGGAGGTAAATCTCGGTGCAATGATCGCTAATCTGAATCATTATCGCGGCAAGCTAAAACCTGAAACCAAAATGGTGTGTATGGTGAAGGCTTCCGCCTATGGCGCAGGTTCGTATGAAATAGCCAGAACTTTGCAGGAACATCATGTGGATTATCTGGCTGTTGCTGTTGCCGATGAAGGGTCGGATTTACGTAAAGCGGGCATTACGGCAAGCATTATCATTATGAATCCGGAGATGACGGCATTCAAGACGATGTTCGACTATAAACTGGAACCGGAAGTTTACAGTTTCCATTTGTTGGATGCGCTGATTAAAGAAGCTGAGAAAGAAGGTATCACCAATTTCCCCATTCATGTGAAACTGGATACCGGCATGCACCGGTTGGGATTTGCTCCGGAAGATATGCCCCGGCTCATAGAACGTCTGAAAGGACAGAATGCGGTTATTCCCCGTTCGGTATTCTCTCATTTTGTAGGAAGCGACGCTCAGCAGTTCGATGCTTTTACGCGTAAACAGATAGAAACTTTTGAAAAGGCTTCCATGCTGCTGCAGGAGGCGTTTCCGTATAAAATACTTCGTCATATCTGTAATTCGGCCGGTATAGAGCGTTTTCCGGGAGCACAATTTGATATGGTGCGGTTGGGAATCGGATTGTATGGCATCAGTCCGATAGATAATTCTATAATGCATAATGTCAGTACGTTAAAGACTACCATCCTGCAGATTCGTGATGTGCCCGAAGAAGATACGGTGGGATATAGCCGCAAGGGACATTTGACGCGTCCTTCACGTATTGCTGCCATTCCTATCGGCTATGCCGACGGGTTGAACCGTCACTTGGGCAATGGACACGCCTATTGCCTGGTGAACGGACAGCGTGCTCCTTATGTGGGCAATATCTGTATGGATGTTTGTATGATTGATGTTACTGACATTGATTGCAAAGAAGGCGACAGCGTTGAGATTTTCGGAGATCATCTTCCTATAACCGTCCTCTCCGATGTGCTCGGGACAATTCCCTACGAAGTGCTTACAAGTGTTTCGACACGTGTGAAGAGGGTGTATTATCAGGATTGAGAAGATGACAAGGCATAAAGTATGGATTATACTTCATATTTTATACTTTATACTTTGTATTTCGTGCTTCGTACTTCATAAATCTTCTTATCTTTGCAATCAAATTTAATCCGATATGATTATGACAAACTTACTTTTATTAGGTTTCTTGCCCAGCGGTTCCGAATGGATTATCATTGCATTGGTTATCTTGCTGCTGTTTGGCGGTAAGAAAATTCCTGAACTGATGCGCGGTTTGGGAAAAGGCGTAAAGAGTTTCAAAGAAGGGGTAAACGAGGCTAAAGACGAAATCAATAAAGCAAAGGAAGAGGTGGACAAACCTGTAGATAATAAGTAATAAGGTGATGAAGCGGTTGTTGTCGTCCCGTTACCTTGTTGTTTTACCGCCTTGTCACTCTATCGCTGTTTATGTTTATGGCAGATAAAGAGTTAACCTTCTGGGATCATTTGGACGAACTGCGCCGGGTGCTGTTCCGCATTCTTGGTGTATGGTTTGTGTTGGCTGTGGGTTATTTCATTGCGATGCCTTATCTGTTTGATAATGTAGTGCTGGCTCCTTGCCATAATGATTTCATCTTTTATGATTTGCTGCGTTATATCGGTGAAGTATTTGATTTGCATGACGAATTCTTTACGCAGGAATTTCAGATAAAATTGATAAATATTAATCTGGCCGCACCGTTTTTCATCCATATATCTACAGCATTTTGGATGTCGGTGGTGACGGCTGCGCCATATGTATTCTTCGAGATATGGCGGTTTGTCAGTCCCGCACTCTATCCCAACGAGCGCAAAGGGGTACGGAAAGCGCTCGGTCTGGGTACGGTGATGTTTTTTGTAGGAGTGTTGCTGGGTTACTTTATGGTATATCCGCTGACCTTACGTTTTCTATCCACTTACCAGCTTAGCGCAACGATAGAGAACCAGATTTCTCTCAATTCGTACATCGACAATTTTATGATGCTGGTACTCTGCATGGGACTTGCTTTTGAACTTCCGTTGGTAACGTGGCTGCTTTCGTTGCTGGGGTTGGTGCATAAGACATTCCTGCGGAAGTATCGTCGTCATGCAGTGGTTATCATTGTTATTGTTGCCGCTGTCATAACTCCCACTGGCGACCCGTTTACACTGACTGTCGTTGCCGTTCCGCTCTATCTTCTTTATGAAATGAGTATCCTGATGATTAAGGACAAGAAAGCGGATGAAACCGAGGAGATTATAGAGACCGGAGAGAGATGAATGCTGAAATAGAGGAATATTTTTATTTACTGCGGGAAGTCTGTCGTGCGGATGACTCTTCTTTGGGAACCGCTTACCGTCAATTGCGGGAACTGCTCGAGCATTTATGCCGTACGCAAATGACGGATAGCAGTCTGCAAATGACCGACCTTGCCGCCCGTATCAATTTTGTATCTTCCAAGCTGGGGCTGACCGTTGCAGAGCAAAATCGCCTGCATACTTTCCGGCTTGCCTCTAATGCCGTCCTTAATCGCCAGGCAGAACCTTCACGCGAAAAATTGCTGCGTGATGCCAAGACAGTATCTTTCTTTGTAAAGCGCATAACCGGTGAAGATATTCCGGCAGACCTGTATCGTCTCTTTCCGCAGGCTGATGCCACGTACATTGCAGCTCCCCCGGCAAAGGAGCGTGTGCGGCGTATGCGCGTCAATTTTCAGTATGCCGATACGGATTATCTGTATGTACTGCCTGTGGATAGTGTGGCGGACGAACCGTTGCGGGTACGTTATAATGTACCTCAAATCAATGATGAATTTGCTGAGACTTGTGGTTTGTTGTGGCGGCATGCCCAGATTAATCTGCTGGATGTAGCAGTAGATGGGGCAGGTGTGCTTACACCCTCTTTCATTATTTTAGAACCGGATTATCTGCTTGATATCAGTTCATTGGCAGAATGTTTCAGGGAATATGGCCATCATCCGGCAAACTATATGCTGGCAAGGTTGCAGATGCCCGACAATACCCGTCCTCTTTTGTTGGGTAATATAGCCAATCTCTTTTTGGACGAATGGATTCATGCGGAAAGTGAACCTGACTATCTGGAATGTATGAAGAAAGCGTTCCGCTCATATCCCATTGAACTGGCTGCCTGCGCAGATTTGCGCGACCGGGAGAAAGAACGTGAATTCTTTGCCGACTGTAAACGACATTTTGATAATATCCGGCAAACTGTTACAGATACTTTCCGGGCTTCGGGGTATGAACTGGACAAAACGGATGCCGTGCTGGAACCGTCTTATATATGTGAGGCGTTAGGTTTGCAGGGACGCTTGGATTATATGCAGCGTGATATGTCGTCTTTCATCGAAATGAAATCGGGTAAGGCGGATGAGTATGCTATCCGGGGTAAGGTAGAACCTAAAGAGAACAATAGGGTACAGATGCTGCTGTATCAGGCGGTATTGGAGTATGCCATGGGGAAAGAACATCATCGGGTGAAGCCGTATTTGCTCTATACACGCTATCCGTTGCTCTATCCGGCACGTCCTTCGTGGGCAATGCTGCGTCGGGTAATGGATGTCCGGAACCGCATTGTAGCGAATGAATACGGCATCCAGTTGCGCAATAGTCTGCAATATACGGCGGAGCGTCTGCGTGATATTGCTCCGGGAACTCTGAATGAGCGGCAACTGGATAATACATTGTGGAAACGTTATCTGTATCCCTCCATCGATGCGGTGACACAGAAGATTCACGCGTTGTCTCCATTGGAACAGTCGTATTTCTATGCGTTGTACAATTTTATAACAAAAGAACTCTATACTTCAAAATCCGGTGATGTGGAGTATGAAGGACGCACCGGCGCATCTGCTTTATGGCTTGCTACTTTAGAGGAGAAAAGCGAGAATGGAGAGATTTTATATGATTTGGCGATACGGCAAAACTGTGCGGCGGATATTCATAAACCTTATTTATTGCTGGAGCGTACACATACGGATATTGATACTTTGCCCAATTTCCGGCAAGGAGATGCCATTGTTCTGTATGAGCGGAATGTCAGTGAAGATAACGTTACCAATAAAATGGTGTTTAAGGGGAACATCGAGGAAATTTCCGATTGCAATATCCGTATCAGACTCCGTGCGGCACAACAGAACGTCAGGGTCTTGCCAATGGAAAGCCGCTATGCAATAGAACATGATTATATGGATACCTCTTTTCGCTGCATGTACTGGGGATTGTCGGCCTTTTTGTCTGCAACGAAAGACCGTCGGGATTTGTTGCTGAATCAACGTAAACCGGAATTTGATACTGCCCTTAACGGAGCTATATCGGCTGCTGCCGATGATTTTGTACGCATTACTTTGAAGGCGCAAGCTGCTAAAGACTATTTCTTGCTGGTAGGTCCGCCGGGAACCGGTAAGACCTCTCGCGCTCTGCGCAGCATGGTAGAGGCTTTTTATAGGGAAGGGAAAGAAATACTTTTGCTTTCATATACTAACCGGGCAGTGGACGAGATATGTAAGATGTTGACAGCCATTACACCGGATGTCGACTTCATACGTATCGGCAGTGAACTTTCCTGTGACGGCGTGTATCGTCCGCATTTGATAGAAAACGTGTTGGAGTCTTGCTCCACACGCCGGGAGGTGCAGGAGCGTATGGCGCGTTGCCGAATTTTTGTGGGAACGGTTGCTACGCTGTCTGCCAAGACCGAATTGTTCCGTTTGAAGACTTTTGATGTGGCCTTGATAGATGAGGCTACCCAGATATTGGAGCCGCAACTGTTGGGATTGCTTTGCATGCGCGGCGTTACCGGTGGGAATGCTATAGGGAAATTTGTCCTGATAGGTGACCATAAACAATTGCCGGCTGTTGTACTCCAGTCATCGGAGCAATCGGAAATTCAGGATGAAGGTTTGCGGGGCATCGGTTTGCATAACTTGAAAGATTCTCTTTTTGAACGTCTTTATCGGAATGTCATTAGGCAACAAGCGGTTGACGGTCGGCAAACCTCTGCTTTCAACTCCCGGTTTTCAGCTTTCAATTCTCTTGATATGCTTTGTCGCCAGGGACGTATGAATGTGGAAGTTGCAGCTTTTCCGAACCGTGCTTTTTATGGCGGGTTGTTACAGCCGGTAGGATTGGAACATCAGACAGGGGTTCTTAAACTGTCTCCTCAGCTTTCTGCTGATGAATTTGCCGCTTTGCTGACCCGGCGGGTAGCTTTTCTTCCGTCCGTTCCCGAACCGCCTATGCAGTCGGCAAAGATGAACCGCTCGGAAGCAAAAATCGTAGCCGGACTGGCTGCTGCTGTCTATCGGCAGTATACATTTGCCGAGGGACGCTTCAGCGCAGCTTCTACTTTGGGAGTAATAACCCCTTATCGTAGTCAGATAGCTTTGATAAAGAAAGAAATAGAAGCTTTGGGAATTCCAGCCTTGAATGAAATCCTGGTAGATACGGTGGAGCGTTTTCAGGGAAGCGAACGCGATGTCATCATTTACTCTTTCTGTGTGAACAGGTTGTCTCAGCTGAGATTTCTTGCCAATCTGACAGAGGAGAACGGAATACGGATAGACCGTAAACTGAATGTGGCTTTGACCAGAGCACGCAAACAGATGTTTATAATCGGAGTCCGACAATTGTTGGAGCAGAACCCAATCTATGCGCAACTGTTGAAAAGTTGTGATTCATAAGGTACGAAACGTTTCCTATTGCCGTAGATTGCAGCTATTTCTTCATTTAATAAATCTTAAATATTTTCTTTCTCTTTATATGCTTTATTAATAACATCGTGTGTTATAAAGCCTTATCTTTGCAGCACGTTTTTTTCATAGAGATTTAGATTTAAGGTTAGAAGAATTGTGGAAGTCGTGAGACTTCCCTTTTTTTTTATCCCTTAATTCTTGTTCTCTCAGAATTTGCCGACAAATCTTATATTGCCAAAAGGATATAAAAAAAGCTCTTTCATGCGAAAGAGCTTTTTTTATATCTATATATTCTGTCTGTATCAGTTCAGTACGATAGGTTTGTATTTCGGTACCAGAAGCTTCATGATGCACCAGCCGATAAGGTAAGCAACGGCACAGATGCAGAATATGATGAAGTATCCGGCTGCCTTGCCTTCGAATCCCATGAATATCATCTGGGTTTCATCAGCGTAAGTAAACAGTGTGCCCGAGCCTTTGTTGATGAGGAACGAACCGATACCGCCCGCCATACCTCCCAATCCGGTAATGGTGGCTACCGCACTTTTTGGGAACATATCGCCCACTACGGAGTAGATGTTGGCAGACCAGGATTGGTGAGCTGCTCCGGCAATACCTATAATGATAATCGGATACCAATAGGAGTATTCTCCTAACGGTTGTGCAAATAGTGCGAGTAACGGGAACAAAGCAAAGATGAACATGGCTCGCATGCGGGCTGCATACGGATTCATACCGGTTTTGTTTATGATGATGGTAGGCAGTTTTCCACCATAGATAGACAGCATGGTAATGGCATAAAGTACGAATATCAGCAACTGTGCCGTTCCGCTGTCCGAAGAGAATCCGTAGACATCGGAGATGTAGGCCGGAGTCCAAAACAGGAAGAACCACCATACACCGTCGGTCATGAATTTGCCGATGGCAAAAGCCCATGCCTGAGGGTATTGGAGACATTCCATAAACGACATCTTTCTTTCAGGTTTTTCAGAGACAGCCTTGTCTTCTTCTCTGAGTTTATCTTGTTCGATATAAGCAATTTCTGCTGCATTGACGCGCGGGTTTTCATGAGGTTTCTTATACATGAACATCCACATGCCCATCCAGACGAAGCCTAATCCACCGATGACGATGAACGCCATTTCCCAACCGTTGCCTACACCGATGCTTTGGAAGTACCGTGCTAAAGAGGGGATGGTGACAGGAGCTATTAAAGCACCTACTGTGGCGCCGGCATTGAAAATGGAAGTCGAGAATGCACGGTCTTTTTTCGGAAAATACTCGGCGGTGACTTTAATTGCTGCGGGGAAGTTTCCGGCTTCACCGACACTCAATATCACACGGGCAGCGATGAAAAAGTAAACACTGGTAATGGCAATGGTCGATGCTACGGCGCCTGTTGCGGAAATCATGGCAGCGGCATCATGAATGCCCACTACATGTTCGGTTGCCCATCCGCAAACGGCATGCAGGCAAGCTCCTAATGACCATACGAAGATAGCCCAGAGATAACCTTTTTTGGTTCCTAACCAATCGATGAAGCGTCCGGCAAATAAGTTTGCAATGGCATATACTATGGAAAATACGGCTGTGATATCTCCATAATCGGCATCTGTCCAATGGAATTCCGGGGCGATAAAATCTTTCCAGGTAAGTGATAATACTTGTCGGTCGAGATAATTAACTGTTGTCGCGAAGAATAACATGGCGCAAATTGTCCAGCGATAGTTAGACATTTTGCCCAATGTGTTCTGATTTGTACTCATGATAATAGATTTAATTTATAATGTCGCAAAAATACGCGTTCTTGTGTTATGTGTATGTGTAATATTTGGTAGAAATCATGGAGAAAATGACAAAAATAGGCATAGTTGAGAACAACCATGCCTATTTTCTTGTCTACGGATATTATTTCATATCTGTGTATTTGATTTCATCTTTGTCGCTGTACTTCAGGTTCTCACCTCCCATACCCCAGATGAAAGTATAGTTGCTGGTGCCTGCAGCTGCGTGGATGCTCCATTCGGGAGAAGTGATGGCCTGCTCGTTGTGTAACCAAATCAGGCGCTCTTCTTGAGGCTCACCCATTAAGTGGCAGATTGCATTTCCCGGAGCCAGGTTGAAGTAGTAATAGGCTTCCATACGACGTGTGTGAGTATGGGCAGGCATGGTATTCCATACAGAACCCGGAGCAAGCTCGGTAAGTCCCATCTGCAATTGGTTTGTACCGCCGTTTTTCACTCTTTCCAAAACATCTTTTACAATCAGCTGGTTTACGATACGGTCGTTGCTGTCTTCCATTTTTCCGTAATGGTCGGAAATGCCCAAAGCATATTTTTTAGGATTGGCCTTTTGAAGTTTGGCGTCGGTTGTAATCAACTGAGTAACGTAAGGTTTGTAAGCCGGAGCCGAGTTGATATAGAATTTGGCAGGGTTGGCGGCATCGTTGCTCTTGAAAGTTACTTCTTTGTTGCCACAACCTACATAAAGAGCTTCTTTATACTTCATGGGGTATTCCTTGCCGTCTACGGTAACTACTCCATCGCCACCGGTGTTGATAACACCCAACTCGCGACGTTCGAGGAAGTAAGTGATTTCAGGACCCAGCTCACGGAAAGTCTCCAGTTTCAATACTTTGTTTACAGGCATTGCACCTCCGTAAATCAAACGGTCATAGAGGGTATAAGTAACATTGATTTCGTCCGGAGCCATTACTTTGCTCATCATAAAAGAGCTACGGAGACGTTGTGTGTCATAATGCTTTACGTCCAATGGATGGCAGGCTGTCTGCACAGTGTAATTTACTTGGGCGGAAGCCGTAACTGCGGCTGCACCCAACATCAGGGCAATTGCTAATTTTTTCATGTCTGATATAAACTTTAAATATTAATATGCTTAATGATTACTTTTTTATTTAGCGCTCTCTTTAGCTTCTTTTTCACTGCGGACAATGATGCGACGGTTGATGAACATCATGGTTATCGCTACCAGTACCAGCAGTGCAGCACCTACATACGAGAGTTTTACACCTCTATATATAGTCCAGCCGAAGAAAGAAGCGGCAAAGTCGATGGAACCGCCATCAAATCCTTCAGGAATGTGTGCCGTAGGATCGTGTGTCTCGGCATATACCTGATTGGCTGCCAGCGTGAAGTCCGGTGCCATATCGGTTACGAAATACAAGCCTAAAATCAGAGTGATAAGACCGATAATAAGTGTCTTCAATACATTTCCTTTAGTAAAGGGCAATATCATCGGAAACAGATAGAACATACCTGCAAGTGAGGCTAATGGCAGGAACTGATTACCCGGCAGGAATACGGCAAGTGCCAGGATAACGGGAATCAGGATAACCGATGCCACCAATGTAGCGGGGTGGCCGATAACCAATGCCGGGCTCATACCGATATGTACTTTCTTACCGTTGAATTTAGCTTTTACCAGTTCCGAAGTCTTTTCGGAAATAGGCTTCAATCCTTCGATAAACAGAGAAGTGATGCGGGGGATGAGTTCCATTACGGCTCCCATTGTGATACCCAGGAAGAGAACTTTCTTGATGTCGAGTTGGGCTGCCCAGCCTATCAGCATACCTACGATAACTCCCAATACCAGCGGTTCACCTATTACACCGAACTTTTTCTTCATGCCTTCTGCATCGATTTCCAGCTTGGAGAAACCGGGAATTTTATCTAATGCCTTATTGATAAGTATGGCAAACGGTGTGAAACTCTGGCAGAAAGGCTGAGGTATGGAGATACCGTCCAAATCATAGAACTTTTGGAATTTTTCTGCAGTAAGGTCTGCGCAAACCAATGTAATAATGTAGCAGATGATAGCGGCGAAATAGCCCCATGCCAGGTTCTGGCCGGTAACAAAATAAGCCACAGCACCGATGAAGGCGAAGTGCCAATAGTTCCACAAGTCTATGTTTACAGTACGTGTGGTCTTGGTGATAAGCATCAGGAAATTGACGCCTAAGCAGATAGGAATGATAAGCGCACCAACAGCGGTATTATATGCTACGGCAGCGGCGGCGGGCCATCCCATATCGAATACGTTCAGTTGCAGGTGATACAAATCGGATATGGCTTTCAGAGGAGAATTAAAATTTGTTGTCAGCAGGGCGGTAACTACGCCTAAACCCACAAAACCGACTCCTACAAAGAGACCTGATTTCAGGGCCTTGCCAAATTTCATACCGATGCACATGCCTATGATTGTAAAAATAATAGGCATCATTACAGACGCTCCCAAAGCGATGATGTAACCGAAAACTTGTTCCATTCTTTATGTGATTTAATTGATAAATGATTATGTTTTACAATAGTACGAATTGAAAATCGGGGTCAAAAATAAGACCTTTTCCCAATTAATCAAACTGTAAAGGCATAATAAATAGTAAATAAGGATGATTTTGAACAAATTTGTCGTTATCGTGCACAAATTTGTTCGTTTTCGTACACGAAAATCAAAAAATGCACCCTCTGCGCCAAAAAGTGCACAGGTGTTTGGAAAGAAACATCTACTTTTGTTTCGTGAAAAATTATAAGGTCTAATACCCAAAAAGAACAACTACATGAAAAAGAACTTTATTTGTAATTTTATTCTATCCGGTTTATTGTTGTTTTCTCCTTTAAGCATGTTTGCACAGCGTGTGGATTCAAACTTGCCGTGGTCGGTACGTATGGTGGAGTCCGAAATGATTCGTTGTCCGGAATCCTGGCAGTTGGACTTTCAGCCTAAATTGAAATGGGATTATTGTCACGGGCTGGAATTGCAATCCATGCTGGATGTGTATGACCGCTACGGCAATCGGAAAATCTATGATTATGCTTTGGCTTATGCCGATACAATGGTAAATGCAGATGGTACTATCAAAATGTACAAACGTGAGGAGTATAGTCTTGACCGTGTAAACTCCGGTAAATTTATATTCCGCATTTATGAACAGACGAAAGATGAGAAATATAAGAAAGCGCTTGCATTGATGAGAAGTCAGCTCGATGAGCATCCCCGGAATGCCGACGGTGGCTTTTGGCATAAGAAGATTTATCCAAATCAGGTATGGCTGGATGGTATTTATATGGGAGCGCCTTTCTATGCGGAATATGCTTTCCGTAACAATCAGGTAGACGATTATGCGGATGTTATCAATCAATTCCTGATGGCGGCCCGTCATACTTACGACCCGAAAAATGATGTGTATCGTCATGCTTGTGACGTAAGCCGTAAAGAACGTTGGGCCGATCCTGTTACCGGACAATCAAAGCATAGTTGGGGACGCGCTATGGGCTGGTATGCCATGGCCTTTGTAGATGCTTTGGATTTCATTCCGAAACATGAAGCGGGCCGTGATTCCATGTTGGTTATCTTTAATAAAATAGCTTCTCAGATAAAGCGTTTGCAAGATTCCAAGACAGGTTTGTGGTATCAGGTACTGGACAAGAGTGGAGCACCGGGTAATTATCTGGAGTCTTCCTGTTCTACTATGTTTGTATATTCTCTGTTCAAGGGTGTGCGTAAAGGGTATATTGACAAATCCTATCTGGAAGTGGCAGTTAAAGGATATAAGGGCATCCTTGACAACTTTATAGAAGTGGATAAGAACGGTGTGGTAAGCATCACAAAGGCTTGTGCCGTAGCAGGACTTGGCGGAAAGGTCTATCGTTCGGGAGACTATGATTATTATATCAATGAAACTATCCGCAACAATGACCCAAAAGCTGTAGGTCCGTTTATTCTTGCATCATTGGAGTGGGAACGTCTTCAGGACGTGAAAGTGATTGTTAACCGGAAATGATAGCGAAAGTAACTATGAAAGCACTGTGTAGTTTTATAATAGCCCTGATTTGCGGGGTCGGTTCGTTATCCGCGGCGCAGCAGTGGAAAGATACGATTGTTGTAGCCCGTGACGGCACGGGAGATTACCGTACGCTGACCGAAGCAATAGAGGGTATCCGCGCCTTTATGGATTATAAGGTGACGGTTTTGGTTAAAAAGGGTGTATATAAGGAAAAGGTTGTTCTTCCTTCTTGGTTAGAAAACGTCGATTTCATCGGTGAAAATGTAGAAAATACGATTATCACCTACGATGATCATGCCAATATAAATAAGATGGGAACTTTCCGTACCTATACTTTGAAAGTGGAAGGAAGTTCCATCACTTTTAAGAACTTGACGATAGAGAATAATGCTGCACGGCTGGGGCAGGCAGTTGCGCTTCATACGGAAGGTGACCGCTTGGTCTTTATCAATTGTCGCTTTTTGGGCAATCAGGATACTATTTACACCGGTGCAAAAGGTACTCGTCTCTGCTTCCTGAATTGTTATATTGAAGGTACTACCGATTTTATTTTCGGTCCTTCTACGGCATTGTTCCATAATTGCACGATTCATAGTAAAGCCAATTCGTACATCACGGCAGCTTCCACTCCGAAAGACATTGAAGTGGGATATGTTTTTAAGAACTGTAAGCTGACTGCCGCACCGGACGTTGATAAGGTTTATTTGGGGCGTCCGTGGCGTCCCTATGCAGCTACAGTGTTCATTAACTGTGAGATGGGTAAACATATCTGTTCGGCAGGATGGGATAATTGGCGTAATCCGGAGAATGAAAAAACAGCCCGTTATGCTGAATATGGTAATACGGGAGAGGGGGCTGATAATACAAATCGGGTAAAATGGGTAAAGCAACTGACCCGGAAGGATGTTGCAAAATATGAGGAACCGGATTATCTTTTCAAGATATGCAGTGAATGGAAACCGTAAGTTTATCTTACGGTTTCAGAAAATCCGCTCTCATAGGACTGAAGCAGTCGATTAATATACCGGCTTCCAGACAAGTGCATCCATGTTCGGCATCCGGTTCGATATAAACACCGTCGCCAGCCGATACGATTTGTTTTTCACCGTTAACCGTGAATTCAAATTTACCGCTTGCCACATAAGTTGTTTGAGTATGATAATGGGTGTGCGGTGTACCTACTGCACCTTGTTCAAATTTAACCTTGACGAGCATTACCTGACCGTCGTATCCCAAAATCTGACGAACAACGCCCTCTCCGGCGGGTTCCCATGCTTTCTCGTTTTCGAGAATAAACGCATTGCTTCTTGTTCTTTTCATTGTGTGAATGATAATTTTACTGATACAAATATAGCGATAAATAATAAGTTTGAAAAACCATGAAAAGTAAATTGATTCTGCTGTTGGCAGCTTTTTTCTTGTGTTCCGCTTTCAAGGCCGATAAACCGGTAATTACCATTTTTATGATTGGTGATTCTACGATGTCAAATAAGTCGTTGGTGGGTGGTAATCCCGAAAGAGGGTGGGGGCATGTCCTGCCCGGTTTCTTTTCTGAAGACATACGGGTGGATAATCATGCCATGAACGGACGCAGTTCCAAGAGTTTTATCGATGAGGGGCGCTGGGACAAAGTGCTTTCACTGATAAAGAAAGGCGATTATGTTTTTATTCAGTTCGGGCACAACGACGAAAAGCCCAAAGCCGACCGCCATACAGACCCGGGAACAACCTTTGATGCCAACCTGCGTAAGTTCGTTAATGAGACTCGTGCGAAAGGCGGTATTCCTGTTCTGTTCAACTCCATTGTGCGCCGTAACTTTGGTACGGCCGATAATAAAGCCGTAGCGGAAGCTATTCTTCAGGATGATATTCGCAAGGGAATCAATCCTGATGCCAAACAAGACGCTTCTCAGGGAAATAATGTGGTGGAAGGAGACAAACTGATTGATACGCACGGAGCGTATCTGGATTCTCCGCGCAATGTAGCAAAGGAGTTGAATGTTCCTTTTATTGATATGAATAAACTCACCCACGATTTGGTAGAAGGCTTGGGACCGAAAGAATCGAAGAAACTCTTTATGTGGGTGCCCGCCAACACAATTGCTGCCATGCCTAAAGGCCGTGAAGACAATACTCACCTCAACATATACGGTGCACGTGTTATAGCCGGTATTACAGTAGATGCCATTGCCAAAGAAGTGCCGGAATTGGCAAAATATGTCCGCCATTATGATTTCGTGGTAGCTCAGGATGGCAGTGGCGATTTCTTTACTGTACAGGAAGCTATTAATGCCGTACCCGATTTCCGTAAAAATGTACGCACCACGATATTGGTACGTAAAGGCGTATATAAAGAAAAACTGATTGTGCCCGAAAGTAAGATTAATATCTCTTTGATAGGACAGGAAGGAGCTGTCATATCCTATGACGACTATGCCAATAAACAGAATCTTTTTGGAGAGAACAAAGGTACGTCCGGTTCATCTTCCTGTTATATCTATGCGCCCGATTTTTATGTGGAGAATATCACGTTCGAGAATACATCCGGTCCGGTAGGGCAGGCGGTTGCCTGTTTTGTCAGTGCCGACCGTGCTTATTTCAAGAACTGCCGTTTTCTCGGATTTCAAGATACACTCTATACGTATGGGAAGGGAGTGAGGCAGTATTATGAAGATTGTTATATAGAGGGTACGGTCGATTTTATATTCGGTTGGTCTACGGCGGTATTCAACCGCTGCCATATTCATAGTAAACGTGACGGGTATGTCACGGCTCCTTCTACCGATGAAGGACAGAAATACGGCTATGTATTTTATGACTGCAAATTAACTGCGGATGCCAACGTGAAGGATGTTTATTTGTCCCGTCCGTGGCGTCCTTTTGCTCAGGCTGTGTTCATTCATTGCGATTTAGGAAAGCATATTCTTCCGGTCGGTTGGCATAACTGGAATAAGAAAGATGCTGAGAAAACCGTTTTCTATGCAGAGTACGACAGCTATGGCCCGGGTGCTAATCCTAAAGCACGCGCTGCTTTCTCCCATCAGTTGAAAGATACGGAAGGATATGAAATAGAGTCCGTTCTTGCCGGTACTGACGGTTGGAATCCGATTGCTAACGGCAATGCATTGGTAAACATTAAACGTTGATTGATAAAACAATTCTGATATGGTAAAGAATAAAACAATATTGGGTGTTCTTACTCTGCTATTGGGTTTGGCATTGACTGCCAGTGCGGAAAATTATCCTTACAGGAGCGATGTACTTTGGGTTACTGTACCCAATCATGCCGATTGGCTCTATCAGACAGGGGAGAAAGCTACCGTAGAAGTACAATTCTATAAATACGGCATCCCGCAGGATGGTGTAACTGTCTGTTATGAACTTGGAGATGACATGATGCCTTCGGATACGAAAGGCTCTGTTACGTTGAAGAATGGTAGAGCCGTTGTTACTATCGGCACAATGAAGCAACCCGGATTTCGGGATTGCCGCTTACAGGCTACTATCGCTGGAAAAACTTATAAACATCATGTAAAGGTAGGTTTCTCACCCGATAAACTTCAACCTTATACGAAGATGCCTGCCGATTTCGATGAATTCTGGGATAAGAGTAAGTCTGAAATTGCAACTTTCCCTTTGTTGTATACGAAAGAGCGGGTTGAAAAGTATTCTACCGACAAGATAGACTGTTACTTGGTTAAACTACAGTTGAACAGTCGGGGACAAAGTATTTACGGCTATTTAACCTGTCCCCGGAATATGCAGAAAGATGCTTGCCCGGTAGTGCTTTGTCCGCCGGGTGCAGGAATCAAAACAATCAAAGCCCCTCTTCGTCATAAATACTATGCAGAGCAGGGATGTATCCGTTTTGAGATGGAGATACATGGACTCAATCCGGAGATGTCCGAAGCGGAGTTCAAGGAAATCAGTAATGCGTTCAACGGCAGAGAGAACGGGTATTTATCAAACGGACTGGATAATAAGGATAATTATTACATGAGACGCGTTTATCTGGCATGTGTCCGCAGTATTGACTTTCTAACTTCTTTACCCGAATGGGACGGTAAGAATGTCATTGTGCAAGGGGGTAGCCAGGGAGGTGCTTTAGCATTGATTACCGCCGGACTGGATACACGGGTAACAGCGTGTGTAGCCAATCATCCGGCTTTAAGCGATATGGCAGGCTATAAGGCTGGCAGAGCGGGAGGTTATCCGCATTTCTTCCGTGTAGCAGGTATGGATACTGCCGATAAGCTGAATACAATGGCTTATTATGATGTAGTAAACTTTGCCCGCCGGATAAAAATTCCTACTTACATGACTTGGGGATACAATGATGATACTTGTCCGCCCACTACCAGTTATATCGTATATAATGTGTTGAATTGCCCAAAAGAAGCGCTAATCACTCCTATTAACGAACACTGGACATCCGAAGCTACGGAGTATGGGCATTTGAAGTGGATATTGAAACACATGAAATAAGCAAGAATTATTCTATGTACTTTCCTCTCTGATATATTTTTGGGGTAATATATCAGAGGGGATTTTTTATAAACCTCTCCGTTGTAGAATAATCGATTGCCGAAGGATAAAAATGTGCAGAAAACATGTGGAATAATTGTTTAAAGCTCTTCCATAGAGACGTTCTGAGTTAGTTAGACTATTTTTTTAACCGATTTGAGTATATTTTTCACCTTAAAAATCAAGATAATCCCCTTCTTTGCATAGTAAGGTGAAAGACAAAATCTTATAGAGAAACTTTGAATCTTTATTTATTAACTCCAAATGTATTAATATGAAAAACAAACTGCATTTTGACTTTAGAAAGTCCTTAATTCCGCAACACTATTATAAAATATTTTTTTTAAGTACCTGAGCAACAA
>OHAU01001091.1_pt1 | contig 33593 bp, 27 predicted proteins | sample 1577181 | NCBI WGS metagenome assembly OHAU01 (sample SAMEA3541472, study PRJEB24748) | human gut metagenome | biome: human gut; feature: human-associated habitat; material: faeces | place: China | collected 2012 | reverse complement strand
CTAACACCAATCCTGCCACAGTAGATTTGAAGTTCGACCGCGCACTTGACTGGGTATTGAAAGGTGCACAACCTACCGACACTGTTCGCAACATCCTCTCTCGCGAAGGCGTTTACATGAAGAAACACCTTCTTGGCGGTGTAGCAAAAGGCGCATTCGGCGAAGCAGAAGCAGAAGCTAAATTCGAAGCTTGGAAGAACAACAAACAAAGCGGTTTGGCTGCTCTGAAAGCTAAGGAAGAAGAAGCTAAGAAAGCTGAAGCCAAAGCACGTCTGGAAGCTGAAAAGAAAGTAAATGAAGTGAAAGCTAAGGCACTGGCCGAAAAGAAAGCTGCTGAAGAAGCTGCTAAGGCTGCCGCTGAAGCACCTGCAGAAGAAGCAACCGAAGCTCCGGCTGAAGAAGCTCCCGCAGCAGAAGCTGCTGCTGAATAAAAAGCAGAGCTATCCTTGTAAAAAAGGGACAAAAAACATAAAATCCTCATCGGTTATGCCGGTGAGGATTTTTTATTATTATCTTTGCTGCAACAATTTATTTATTAAATGAACAAAGCAATGAAAAAATTAACTTACCTGCTCGCTGCCGCTGCCGTATTCGCAGCTTGTAACAGCGGAAACAAAGGTTACACCGTAACCGGAACAGTAGAAGGCGCTGCCGATGGCGATACCGTTTATCTGCAAACCGCAGAAGGCCGCCAGCTCGTAAAACTCGATTCTGCAGTCATCACCAACGGAACCTTCACCTTCAAAGGAACGCAGGACAGTGCTGTGAACCGCTATATCACGTGCCAGCCCTCCGGGAAAGAAGGTGTGCTGATGGACTTCTTCCTCGAAAACGGAGCAATCAACATCAAACTGACTTCCGGCGAAGGCGACTCTGCCACCGGTACAGCCAACAATGATATTTACCAACGCATCCGGGACAAGCAAAACGAGCTGAACCAACAGATGAACGCCATCTACCAGTCCATGTCCGACACAGCCCTGACAGACGAACAGCGCGAAGCCAAAGCCAAGCAGATGAATGATCTGGAAGAGCAATATATCGCCACTGCCAAAGAGGGAATCAAACAAAACATCAATAACGCAGTGGGAGTATTCCTGCTCAAGAAGAACCATTATTACATGGATGTGGAAGAACTCGATCCGCTGATGTCGCAAATCCCCGCAGCATACAACAACGACGAAACCATCATCCGCATCAAGGAGAACGTAGAAAAGATGAAAGCCACTGCCGTAGGTCAGAAGTTTACGGACTTTGAAATGCAGACCCCCGAAGGAAAAACGGTAAAACTGTCCGACTATGTGGGCAAGGGCAAAACAGTGCTCGTTGACTTCTGGGCAAGCTGGTGTGGCCCGTGCCGTCGCGAAATGCCCAATCTGGTAGAGGCATACGCCAAATACAAGAACAAGAATTTCGAGATTGTAGGCGTTTCCTTAGACCAGAACGGTGATTCCTGGAAAGAGGCTATCAAGAAACTGAATATTACCTGGCCGCAGATGTCCGACCTGAAATACTGGAACTGCGAAGGCGCCAAGCTGTATGCCGTAAGCAGCATTCCTCACACTGTACTGATTGACGGTGACGGAATCATCCTTGCACGCGGCTTGCACGGAGAAGAATTGCAAGAAAAATTGGCTGAGGTTCTTAAATAAGCAAAGAAAGCCGGCAGAATATAAGACCAACGGAGATGTGTCAAAATACACTTGACGATTTCTTTTAGGCACGGATTACACGGAAAACACGGATTTCACAAATTTTCTTTATTCTTTTTTTGTGAAATCCGTGTTTTCCGTGTAATCCGTGCCTAAAAAAGAAACAAATAGTAAGCGGACTTTTGTTTTGACACACATTCGTTGATTTTATAGAATTGGCTTGCGGCCACGCAGACCGGCAGACTGAAATACGCAACCGGCATAATAACATGCTCAGATGAACAGCGTGTGCATTCAGACTGAGAATATACGGTTTGCCATATCCTTAGCCAACCTCACAGTCTTCCACTGTTTCACCTCATCCTCTTCCGAAGGATTGAGAAGGTTATCCGCATCGGGCAGACAGAGCGTCAAATGCTTCATCGGTATATAATTCAGCACTTCTTCCATCTTGGCCTGCAATTCATCCAGTTCTTCCTCATCGGGGTAATAAGAAAGCACGAAGCCAAACACAGCTTCCCGTTCATGCACAAACCACAGCAGACGGCTACGGTCGCAAATTCCACAATCGTAATTCAAGAAGTAAGCATCCGCCCCGTGCAACCGTATCAACATATCCGTTGCGGCATGAAACGCTACAAACAATCCTTCGGGACGCTCGCGCAGTACCCGGTTGTTAAGACGGGCAGCTTCATCGGTCAGCATGGATTTGACTCCCTCGAACTGTACATAACGGCACCCTGCCTCATACAACCCTTCCAACAACTTCTTATAAGCGACAGCCAAATCATCCAACAGTATGTTCAAATCCGGATAAACCGACTTCAAGCACCCGGCTTCCGTTTCACGAAGAATCCTCATCAACATTTTGCCGGGCGACGGTATATGCTGCTTTGGCAATACATTTTCCGCGGTATTCTTTAGCAGAAAAACAAAATCTTCAAGGATAGGGTGATGAAGCAAACTGATTCTGCCGGTCACTTCCAGCTTCTTTTCCAATGAAGAATCAGCATTGTTTCTGCAACGGATACCTTCCCAGCCTTCCAAAAAGTCATAACTCCGAAATCCGCCATCTGTCACAACCTCTATACCTTCCAGCTTCAATCGCTCCATTAATTTGCATATTTCCTTATTTTCAATGGCACGCAATGCCGACAAGCTGATTTGCCCGTGCTGATATCGGTTTCTTGCATCCCGCAACGTAAAAGGCACACATAATGCTCCCGCAATATCGACCTTAAAAGGTGGAAACAGTTTTCCCATATTCACTTTTCTTTTAACTGATAATAGTTAGAAATTCAAGTCTTTACCCTATTCATACAAAGAACAAAGAGAAGCAAATATAACCAAAGTATTTAAGAAAACAACAAATAAAATCCCTATTTCTCATCTGTCATTTTGAAATAGATTGACAGATATATTATCTCATAATTATCAATAAGATACAATTGTAAAAGCATTAAATTCTATAAAGTTTTCCATTTTGCAACAAAGCATATTTGATTATCAATACATTAACCATTTTTAATCCAACAAAAGTTTTCCAAAACAGAAAACTTACAGAAAACTATCATACCTTTGTTTCGCAATTAACTCCTATTTGTAAAATCTAAAAATACAATCAACATGATACAAACGGTACTCAAGCGTGACGGGCGCATCGTCGGCTTCAATGAAGAGAAAATAGTAACTGCCATCCGCAAGGCCATGCTCCATACGGACAAGGGAGAAGACATGCAACTGATACGCCAGATCACCGACCACATCTCCTTTAAGGGCGATGCCCAGATGACGGTGGAAGCCATTCAGGACCTGGTGGAAATGGAACTGATGAAGAGCAGCCGTAAAGATGTAGCACAGAAATACATTGCCTACCGCAACCAGCGCAGCATTGCCCGCAAGGCGAAAACACGCGATATGTTTCTGGAAATCATCAACATCAAATCCAACGACATCACCCGCGAGAATGCCAATATGAACGCCGACACCCCGGCGGGCATGATGATGAAGTTTGCCAGCGAAACCACCAAACCTTTCGTTGACGACTATCTACTGAGCGAAGAAGTGCTGGATGCCGTCAGCCAAAACTATCTGCACATCCACGATAAGGATTATTACCCCACCAAGAGCCTGACTTGCGTACAGCACCCGCTGGACCGCATCCTTACATACGGCTTCTCTGCCGGACACGGAGAGTCGCGCCCTGCGAAACGCATTGAAACCGCCAGCATATTGGGCTGCATCTCATTGGAAACCGCCCAGAACGAAATGCACGGCGGACAGGCGATTCCCGCGTTCGACTTCTACCTTGCTCCCTACGTGCGCAACAGCTTCATCGAGGAAGTAAAGAACCTGGAAGAGCTGAACGGTGAGGATTACTCACATCTCTACCGGAAAGAGCTCACCGATTACCTGCAACAGCCGCTGGACGGCCTCACCGGCGAGCAGCGCATCATCCAGCATGCCGTGAACAAGACCGTAGCCCGCGTGCATCAGTCCATGGAAGCGTTCATCCACAACATGAACACGATACACTCGCGCGGCGGCAACCAGGTGGTATTCAGCTCCATCAACTACGGTACGGATACTTCCGCCGAAGGACGCTGCATCATCCGCGAACTGCTGAAAAGCACGTATCAGGGCGTGGGCAACGGCGAAACGGCCATCTTCCCCATTCAGATATGGAAAAAGAAACGCGGCGTAAGCTATCTGCCCGAAGACCGCAACTACGACCTCTACCAACTTGCCTGCAAGGTCACCGCACGCCGTTTCTTCCCGAACTTCCTGAACCTGGACGCCACCTTCAACCAAAGTGACGACTGGAAAGCCGACGACCCGAAACGCTACGAGCACGAAGTAGCCACCATGGGATGCCGTACACGCGTATTCGAGAACCGTTTCGGCCCCAAGACATCCATCGGACGCGGCAACCTGTCTTTCTCCACAATCAACATTGTGCGCCTTGCCATAGAGTGCATGGGCATTACGGATAAGGAACAGCGCATCGCCCGTTTCTTCGCCAAGCTGGATGCCATGCTCGACATCACCGCACGCCAACTGCATGAACGCATGGAGTTCCAGAAGACAGCGTTCGCCAAGCAGTTCCCTCTGCTGATGTCCGCTTTGTGGATAGGCTGCGACAAGCTCAAACCGAACGACGACATCTCGTCCGTAATCAATCAGGGTACGCTGGGCATCGGGTTCATCGGTTTGGCGGAATGTCTTGTGGCGCTTTTGGGCAAGCATCACGGAGAGTCGGAAGAGGCTCAGGAACTGGGACTCAGAATCGTGACTTACATGCGCGACCGTGCCAACCAGTTCTCCGACCAATACCAGCATAATTACAGCGTACTGGCCACGCCTGCCGAAGGGCTGTCGGGCAAGTTCACACGTGTAGACCGCAAGAAGTTCGGCTGCTTGCCGGGCATTACGGACCGTGATTATTACACCAACTCCAACCACGTGCCCGTGTACTACAAGTGCAGCGCCCGCCACAAAGCCGAAATCGAGGCCCCCTACCACGACCTGACCCGTGGCGGACACATCTTCTACGTAGAGATTGACGGCGACGCCACCCACAACCCCGAAGTCATTATGCGTGTGGTGGACATGATGGACCGGTACAACATCGGTTACGGCTCGGTAAATCACAACCGCAACCGCTGCTTGGACTGCGGATACGAAAACTCTACCGTCAACCTGGAAGCCTGTCCCAAGTGCGGTAGCACCCACATCGACAAGCTACAGCGCATTACCGGCTACCTGGTAGGTACTACCGACCGCTGGAATCAAGCCAAGCTCGCCGAGCTGAACGACAGAGTAATCCATGAAAATTAAAAATTGAAAAGTGCTTTCCATTCTTGATATAATAGAAGATACTACGGTGGACGGTCCGGGGTTCCGTACCGCCATCTACGCAGCCGGGTGTCCCAACGGATGTCCGGGCTGTCATAATCCGGAATCGTGGGACATCAACCGCGGACGCTGGATGAGTACCGATGAAATACTGCAAAAGGTGCTTGCCGACAGTTTTGCCGATGTGACATTCAGCGGTGGCGACCCTATGTATCAGCCCGAAGGCTTCACCGAACTGGCACATGCCATCAAGCGGCAGAGCCGGAAGAACATCTGGTGCTATACGGGGTATACATTTGAAACGTTACTGCACAATCCCCGCCAGGCAAAACTGTTGGAGTACATCGACGTGCTGGTGGACGGCAAATTCAAAGAAGAACTGCGCGACGAAGACCTCTACTTCCGTGGCAGCAGCAACCAACGGCTGATAGACGTACAAGCGTCGCTGAAAGCCAAGAAAGCGGTGGATTACGTTTACAACCCGAAGTTATAACTTCCTATCACTGTATTATATCTTTCTCTATAATAGACATAAACCTATACCTCCGTTGGGTACAATGAATATCACCGTTGGATACCGACAATACCAACGGTTGGTATTCGTTGTACCCAATGTTGGTATCCGATGTACCAAGCGTTGGTATCCGTTGTACCAAACATTGGTACTTTCCATACCAGCCTTTGGCACTTTCCGTACCCCATAGAGGTATCCGCCGTTCTCCCCTATAAACCATAAAGGACTGCTTACGCCGGCAAAAAGGAAGCAAGCGTTTCTCCAACCGCCCTGCCTACTTTTCTTTATATATTTTCAGCCATATAAAATTCTTTCTCGTTTTTATTTCCTACATTTGTCACCATCAAAAGAAACTATAACAAAATACCGAACCCGTGAAACGCAATCAATCCCCTGCACAGACGATACGCTTCCGCCGCTGGAGCCGGAAGTCGTATGCCGCATTCGCCAGCATAGGCAGATGCGTCACAATCGGTTGTCTGCGCAAGAACGTGGCCGACAGTTCGCTACGGAAGCAGGACACGGTTCGGACTATCCCCTATTCTATTCACACCATGACTATCGACGAACTGAAAGCCCGGGTGCTGGCAGGCATAGACATATCGCCCGACCAAGCCGCCTGGCTGGCGAATACCGCCGACCGTGAAGCGCTTTACGCCGCTGCACACGAGATTACCGTACAATGCTCGCAGCATGAGTTTGACATGTGCTCCATCATCAACGCCAAGTCGGGACGCTGCCCCGAAAACTGCAAATGGTGCGCACAATCTTCCCACTATCACACCCGAGCCGACGTTTACAACCTACTTTCCGCTGAAGAATGCCTCGAACAGGCACAATACAATGAACGGCAGGATGTCAACCGCTTCTCCCTCGTTACGAGCGGACGAAAACCCTCTCCCAAACAATTGGAACAACTCTGTAACACGGTGCGCTACATGCGCCGCCACTCATCCATACAATTATGCGCATCCTTAGGCCTGCTGGCCGAAGAAGAGCTGCGCGCCCTGCACAATGCCGGCGTCACCCGCTACCACTGCAACCTGGAAACAGCCCCCTCTTTCTTCCCCACCCTGTGCAGCACGCACACGCAGGAAGACAAGCTGCGCACCTTGCAGGCAGCCCGCAACGCAGGCATGGACATTTGCAGCGGCGGCATCATCGGCATGGGCGAGACGATGGAACAGCGCATCGAGTTTGCTTTCACCTTGAAAGAGCTGGGGGTACAATCCATTCCCATCAACCTGCTCAGCCCCATTCCGGGCACTCCGCTGGAGAACCGCCCGCCGCTGACGGAAGAAGAGGTATTGGTGACCGTCGCCCTGTTCCGCTTCATCAACCCCACCGCCTACCTGCGCTTTGCCGGCGGACGCTCGCAACTGAGCAAGGATGCGGTGAAGAAGTCCTTATATATAGGTATCAACTCGGCTATCGTGGGCGACCTGCTGACGACGCTCGGCTCCAAAGTTTCCGATGACAAGAAACTGATAGAAGAAGCCGGATACGAGTTCTGCGGTTCGCAATTTGACCGCGAGCACCTGTGGCATCCATACACCTCGACCACCCATCCGCTGCCTGTATATAAGGTGAAGCAGGCGGACGGGGCAACGATTACGCTGGAAAGCGGGCAGACCCTGATAGAGGGAATGTCCTCCTGGTGGTGCGCCGTGCACGGTTACAATCATCCGGTACTGAACCGGGCAGCCACGGAGCAGCTCGGCAAGATGTCGCACGTCATGTTCGGCGGACTGACGCACGACCCTGCCATCGAGCTGGGCAAACTGCTGTTGCCGCTGGTTCCGCCGTCCATGCAGAAGATATTCTATGCCGACTCCGGCTCGGTGGCTGTGGAAGTGGCCCTGAAAATGGCCGTGCAGTACTGGTATGCCAAAGGGCAAGGGGCTTCGTCGCAGAGTACCCCCGTCAAGAAGCAGAACTTCGTCACCATCCGCAGCGGCTATCACGGAGATACGTGGAATGCCATGTCGGTGTGCGATCCGGTGACGGGGATGCACTCGCTGTTCGGCTCGGCACTGCCCGTGCGGTACTTCGTTCCGCAACCCCGCTCGCGTTTCGACGGCGAATGGAATCCGGAAGATATCCGCCCGCTACAGGAAACCATCGAACAGCATGCCGACGAACTGGCCGCCCTGATACTGGAACCCGTGGTGCAGGGTGCAGGCGGCATGTGGTTCTATCATCCGCAGTATCTGCGCGAAGCGGCAAAGCTATGCCGCGAACACGGTCTGCTGCTTATCTTCGATGAAATAGCGACGGGCTTCGGACGCACCGGAAAGCTGTTTGCCTGGGAACATGCCGGAGTAGAACCGGACATCATGTGCATAGGCAAGGCGCTGACCGGCGGCTACATGACGCTTTCCGCCGTACTGGCCACCAACGAAGTGGCGGACACCATCTCCAACCACGCCCCGGGTGCATTCATGCACGGGCCCACGTTTATGGGCAACCCGCTGGCATGCGCCGTGGCATGTGCATCGGTACGCCTGCTCACGTCTCCCGAATACAACTGGCAGGAGAAGGTGGCGCGCATCGAAGCGCAGTTGAAGCAAGAGCTGGAACCCGCGCGCCAACTGCCGCAAGTGGCGGATGTGCGCGTACTCGGAGCCATCGGCGTGATAGAGACCAAACGTCCGGTGGATATGGCATGGATGCAACGGCGCTTCGTCGAGGAAGGTATCTGGGTGCGTCCGTTCGGCAAGCTGGTGTATCTGATGCCGCCCTTTATCATCAAACCGGAACAGCTCGGCACACTGACGAAGGGACTGATTAAGATTATAAAAGAGATCAGAGATTAAGGTTACAAAAGAAATAAGGGAACAATAAACTTCCTTATATTTCAAAAACAAACATAGCCAATGAGCACTATATCGCACATGCAGCAAGAGCTGCAACTTCTTGAAGAGCACAGCAACCTGCGCCGCCTGCCCCGGATGGTACACGACGGCAGGGATGTCATCGTGGACGGCAAACGCATGCTGAACCTCTCGTCCAACGACTACCTGGGGCTGGCATCCGACCGGGCCTTGCGCGAAGAATTCCTGCGCACGCTCACCCCCGACACGTTCCTGCCCACCTCTTCTTCTTCCCGGTTGCTGACGGGCAACTTCACCGTTTACGAAGAGCTGGAAGCCGAACTGGCACGCCTTTTCGGCATGGAATCCGCACTGGTGTTCAACAGCGGGTATCATGCCAACACGGGCATCCTGCCCGCCGTAAGCGATGCACAGACGCTGATACTTGCCGACAAGCTCGTCCATGCCAGCCTGATTGACGGCATCCGCCTGTCCGCCGCCAAATGCATCCGCTACCGCCACAACGATTTGGCACAACTGGAACGGCTGCTCAAAGAGCACCACTCCGCCTTTCGCCAAATCATCATCGTCACCGAAAGCATCTTCAGCATGGACGGCGACCAAGCCGACCTGCCCGCCCTGACAGAACTGAAACGCCGGTACGGCAATGTGCTGCTCTACGTGGACGAGGCCCACGCTTTCGGCGTGCGCGGCAGGCAGGGACTCGGTTGCGCCGAGGAGTCCGGCTGCACCGGAGACATCGACTTCCTTGTCGGCACGTTCGGCAAGGCGGCAGCATCCGCAGGCGCTTACATCGTATGCCGGAAGGTGATACGGGAATACCTCGTCAACCGCATGCGCACACTTATCTTCACCACCGGACTGCCCCCCGTAAACATCGCTTGGACACTGTTTGTCGTGCGCCGGCTGGCAGACATGCGGGAACGGCGCGAGCATCTGGCACACATCAGCCGGACGCTTCGCGAAGCCCTGCAGGCACAAGGATACACCTGCCCCGGCGCCAGCCACATCGTCCCGATGATTATCGGGCAGAGTGCGGATACCGTGCTGAAAGCAGAGACCTTGCAACGGCATGGCTTTTACGCCCTGCCCGTGCGCCCGCCTACAGTGCCGGAAGGAACGTCGCGCATCCGTTTTTCGCTGACAGCCGATATCAGACAAGAGGAAATAGAAGAACTGAAGAAAAGAACGGAGAACTTGAAATAACCCGAAAATACTTTAAGCAATGCCCGTAACAGACGGCATTGGAATATTAACCGAAATGCATCTTCATACAGAAGGGCATCTTCATCTAACAAAAAAGAACAATGAAACAAGTGTACATTATCAACGAGAACCATCCCCAGTTACTCCTTTTCTTTGCCGGTTGGGCAGCGGACGAAACTCCCTTCAAGCAGTACCGTCCCAAAGACATGGACTACATGATTTGCTACGACTACCGCACGCTGGATTTCGACTATTCCATCTTCGACCGCTACCGGCAAGTAAACGTGGTAGCCTGGTCCATGGGTGTGTGGATGGGCTCTCTCATACTGAGCCAAGTCCCCCGGGACAAGGTGTTCAGCCTGGCGTTCAACGGAACTACATACCCCATCGACAATCTGGAAGGTATCCCCGTGAAAACCTTTCAGGCTACTCTCGACGGGCTTACCCCCGCAACGCTCCAGAAGTTCCTGCGCCGCATGTGCAAGGACAGCAACGCCTACAAGGCATTCATGGAAGTGACTCCCCGACGGGACTTCGACGAAATAAAGGAAGAACTGAGGCTCATTCTGGAGCGGTACTTCGATCTGTTTGGAGACGCAAATAACAAAAGTTACGACGAGGAAAAGGAAGATAAGTATGAGGCAAACATCGAAAAGTATAACTACGAATACGACTACGCCTTCATCGGCAAGAACGACCGGATTTTCCCGCCCGAAAACATGGAGATGAACTTTTGCGACCTGATAGACTGCCATCCGGTCCTGACGGACAACGCACACTATGACGAGTCCATGTTCCGCTTTCTGCTGCAAGATATGTGGGAGATGACTACCAGTGAATTCAGATATCATGTCAAAACCATAAATATTGAATGAAACGAAACAGAAAATGATTTGCAGTACCATTCAATCCATCGACAAAGCCCTCGTTGCAAGACGCTTTGCCCATGCACGGAATACGTACGGCCGAGAAGCTCTTGTTCAGCAGCAGGTGGCGGAGAAGATGCTGCGCCTGCTCACGAAACATGCCTGCCCGTCTGCTGCGGCACACAACGGCGAGGGCAATACGCGAAGTTTGTCAGGCAACGCCTCTCCCTTCCGCCATATCGTAGAGTTCGGATGCGGAACCGGGTGCTACTCCCGTTTGCTGCTGCACGCATTGCAACCGGAAACTCTGCTGCTCAACGACTTGTGTCCCGAAATGAGGGAGTGTATCTGCGATTTGTTGCCGGCCGGTGAACCTCTGCCTCATAAACCTCTACTTTACGATGATAAAGTAGAACTCTACGGCGCTAAAGTGCCACTTGAGAAAGCTAAAGTGCCACTTTACAGAAACCCGCTTATATCCCCTGCTGTCAGCTTTTTGCCGTGTGATGCGGAAACTCTCGATTTCCCGCAAGGGACAGACCTGATAACGTCCTGTTCCACCCTGCAATGGTTTGCCGATACGGAACGGTTCTTCACCCGCTGCCACCGTTTCCTATCGGACGGTGGCATTCTCGCATTCAGCACTTTCGGCAAGAGGAATATGCAGGAGATACATACCCTGACCGGACACGGACTGGAGTACTTCTCGCTCGAAGAACTAAAAGCCTTGCTGTCTTCCCGCTTCGAGGTTCTTTATGCCGAAGAAGAGATTGTCTCCCTGCCATTCGGCACTCCGCTCGAAGTGTTGCAACACCTCAGACAAACCGGCGTTACCGGGACGGAAAAGAAAGTCTGGACGCGCGGACGCCTGCAAAGTTTCTGCGAGGAATATATCCGGATGTACGGCAAGAACGACCGTAGTGTTTCGCTGACTTATCACCCGATTTATGTAATAGCGAGAAAAAGAGGAAAGACAAAGTAAGAAGTATAAGGGATGAAGTACAAAATACGAAGCATAAGGTACGAAATGTAAAGTATAAGGTATGAAGTATGAGGTATAAGAGATTTTAAAATAAAGGATGAGGAATTCGGTAAACACATAGGTGATAAGAGGTATGAGCACCGATGTTTAATCAGTTAATTTACATAAGGATATAAAGAATTATGAAACCAAACATTTATTTCATCAGCGGCATTGATACGGATGCCGGAAAAAGCTATTGCACTGCCTGGTATGCCAAGCAGCTATCCCGGAACGGACAGCGTGTCATCACCCAGAAATTCATTCAAACCGGCAATACCGGACACTCCGAGGACATCGACCTGCACCGCCGCATCATGGGCACCGGCTATCTGCCTGAGGATAACGAGGGGCTTACAATGCCCGAAATCTTCTCCTATCCCTGCTCTCCCCATCTTGCAGCACGCATCGACAACCGTCCTATCGACTTCGACAAAATAGAGAACGCTACGCAGGAGCTTGCCCGCCGCTACGACACCGTACTCGTGGAAGGAGCCGGCGGACTGATGGTTCCCCTGACCGGAGAATATCTCACCATAGACTACATTGCCGATAAGAACTATCCCCTTATCTTCGTGACATCCGGCAAGCTGGGCAGCATCAATCACACCCTGCTAAGCCTTGAAGCCATCGGGCACCGGGGAATCACGCTCGACACCGTACTGTACAACCTTTATCCCACGGTAGAGGACAAGACCATACAGAACGATACGATGCAATACATACGGGAGTATCTTTCCAGACATTTCCCCGGAACAAAGTTTGAGGTTGTGCCGGAGATAAATAATCTGCATCAGACCATGTAATCTGTGACGAATTTCGTACCTTTGCACGTTATAAAACGTCATAGGACACATGGAAGCATTTACATTCGATACAACCGAGCAGATATTACTCGCAGCGACGGGAACTCTTTTTATCATTCAAGCCCTTTATTACCTTTGCCTGTACAACCGCATCCACCTGCGCAGCCGTGCCGTGAAGCGCGGCAATGTACACTTCTCGCAGGAGCTCCCGCCGGTGTCGGTCATCATCTGCGCACGTGAAGAATGCGAAAACCTGCGGCGTAACCTGAAAGCTGTGCTGGAGCAGGATTATCCGCAATTTGAGGTTATCGTTATCAATGACGGAAACACGGACGAAAGCGAAGATTACCTCACTTTGCTGGAAGAGAAATACCCGCACCTCTACCACAGCTTTGTCCCCGACTCTTCCCGCTACATCAGCCGGAAGAAGCTTGCCGCCACTCTCGGCGTGAAAGCCAGCAAATACGACTGGCTCGTCTTTACCGAAGCCAACTGCTGCCCGCAAAGCAACCAATGGCTGCGGCTGCTGGCACGCAACTTCACCTCGCGTACGCAAGTTGTCTTGGGATATAGCGGCTATGAACGCGGCAAAGGCTGGTTGCACAAGCGCGTAGCTTTCGACAATCTGTTCACTTCCATGCGCTACCTCGGCTTTGCGCTTGCCGGAAGCCCGTATATGGGCATCGGGCGTAACCTTGCCTACCGCAAGGAGTTGTTTTACGAACACAAAGGGTTCTCTGCACATCTCAACCTTCAGCGCGGCGATGACGACCTGTTCGTCAATCATGTAGCCACTGCCGAAAATACCCGCGTGGAAACCGATGCGGATGCCACCATACGCATGCAACCCGTATTCCGCGCAAAAGACTGGCGGGAAGAGAAAATCGGTTACGCATCTCCCGCCCGCCTCTATCACGGCATGCAACGCTGGCTTGCCGGACTGGAAACCACTACCCGCCTCGCGTTCCATGCCGCATGGATGGCTACGCTCGCAACAGCCATACTGCATTTCCACTGGCTGGCGGCAGGCATTGCATTCCTCGTCTGGATACTCCGGTTTATCCTGCAAGCCATCATCGTCAACAAGACTGCCAAGGATTTGAACGACCGGCGCAGATACTACTGGTCGCTGCCCGTGTTCGATGTACTCCAGCCGCTGCAATCTCTCCGCTGGAAGCTCTACTGTCTGTTTAGAAAGAAAAGCGAATTCCTGAGAAAATAAATGAGAAATTACCCTCTACTCGTAGCGCATGGAATTTGCCGGATGAATCCGTGTAATGAGGTAGGACGGTCCTAACAGCATAGCGATTGAGGCCAGCAGCGTGCCGACATTCAGCAACAAGAAAAGCCAAAGATTGAAAGATACGGGAACGGTGTCCATATAATAGGTTTCCGGGTCGAGACGGAACAAGCCGAACCACTTCTGGATAAAATAGAAAGCCAGTCCTATTACATTGCCCCACAGCATTCCTTTTCCGATGAGGAATACCGCCAGCCAAAGAAACAGTTTGCGGATAGTGAGGTTGTTCGCTCCCAAAGATTTCAGAACGCCAATCATGGAGGTGCGCTCTATGATGATTATCAGCAGCCCCGAAACCATGGTAAACCCGGCAACGCCAATCATCAGAATAAGGATAACCCATATATTGACATCCAAGATGCCGAGCCATGCAAAAATCTGCGGGTTCAACTGCTCTACGTTGAGTACACAGTATTCTGCCCCGTAAGGGTCGGGATGCCGGCCCACTTCATCGGCTATCCGGTAGGTGGTTTCTTCCAGTTTATCGTAGTCGTACAGCTCCAGCTCCACTCCGCTCACCTGGTCGGGATGCCACTTGTTCAGACGGTTCACCAGGCACAGGTCTGTAAGCAGGAACAGGTTGTCGTATTCGGAAAAGTTGGTCTGGTAGATGCCGACGATTGTCAGGCGGCGGGCACGCACATCGTCCTGTATGTAGTAGGTGTCTATCTTGTCGCCGAGCTTCAGCTTCAGTTTGTCGGCTATCGCCTTTGAAATGACCACACGGTTGGTAGAAGCCGAGTCGCTGAACTGCGGAAACTCTCCCTCTATCAGGTGACGGCGGAAGAAAGAACTGCCATACTCCGGCCCTATACCCTTCAATGCCATGCCCTGAAAGGCATCGGACGTCTTTATCATACCCGGCTTGGTGGAATAGCGTTGCACGTGTTTCACACCGGAATTATCTGCAAGAGCGGCAAGCATACTGTCCGTCACGGCTATGGGGCGGGTTTCAAAAGAACGCGCCGCATCCGAATTGCTAATCTGGATATGCGAGCCGAAACCGATTATCTTATCGCGTACCTCGCTCTTGAAACCGATTATCACCGACACGGCAATAATCATCACCGCCAACCCGATAGCAACACCGATAGTTGCTATCAGCACGGCAGGACGGGAAACTTGCTTTCCGACATCGGAACTGCGGTAAATACGCAGCGCTATGAAACGGGATAAATTCATCAGTAGTATTATATATCTTCTATTCCGTACGTCCCGGATAGGCTTCGAGCGCTTTGGAAAGCACAAACAGCGCACGGATTAAATCTTCCTTCTTCAAGACGTAAGCGATGCGCACTTCGTTGCGGCCGGAACCCGGAGTGGTATAAAAGCCGGAAGCCGGAGCCATGAAAACGGTCTGCCCTTCGTACTGGAATTCGGAAAGACACCATGCGCAGAACTTGTCCGAATCGTCTACGGGCAGCTTGGCCACGGTATAGAACGCTCCCATCGGAATGGGTGAATATACGCCGGGAATACGGTTCAGACCGTCAATCAGGCATTTACGGCGTTCTACATACTCGTCGTAGGTATCGCGCAGATAGTCTTCGCCGGCATCCAAAGACGCTTCGGCAGCAATCTGACCTATCAACGGCGGACTCAAACGCGCCTGGCAGAACTTCATAACGGCATCGCGTATCTCTTTGTTCTTCGTTATCAGTGCACCTACACGGATACCGCATTCGGAATACCGCTTGGAAACGGAATCAATCAGGACTACATTGTTCTCGATGCCTTCCAGATGGCAGGCGGAGATGTATGGAGAGCCCGTATAGATGAACTCGCGATACACCTCGTCGGAGAAGAGGAAGAGGTCGTACTTCTTCACAAGGTCGCGTATCTGATTCATTTCACGGCGGGTATAAAGGTAGCCGGTAGGGTTGTTGGGGTTACAAATCAGGATGGCACGCGTACGTTCGTTTATCAGCTCCTCAAACTTCTCCACTTTAGGCAGCGAGAATCCCTCTTCGATGGTCGTTGCAATCGTACGTATCCTGGCTCCGGCAGAGATGGCAAACGCCATGTAATTGGCATAAGCCGGTTCGGGCACGATAATCTCGTCACCCGGATTGAGGCATGCCATGAAAGAGAACAGCACCGCTTCCGAACCGCCGGATGTAATGATTATGTCATCGGCTGTGAGCTTGATGTTGTACTTATCGTAATACCCCACCAACTTCTCGCGATAGCTGCGGTAGCCTGCACTGGGACTGTACTCCAATACCTTACGGTCAATATTGCGGATGGCGTCAATCGCGACTTGCGGCGTAGGCAGGTCGGGTTGTCCGATATTGAGGTGGAATACATGGATGCCCCGTTGCTTGGCTGCATCTGCCAAGGGAGCCAGCTTTCTGATAGGAGATGCGGGCATCTCCATTCCGCGAATAGAAATTGTTGGCATGAGTTTTTTATATCATTTTATCATTTAAGTCGCAAATGTAGTGATTTATTTGATACCAAAGAGAAGCAAAGACATAAAAACTTTAAAAACCTTATCTATATTAAAAACACTATGCTATTTAAAAAGAATCTTGTACCTTTGAAATAGTAAACAAATGAACAACCACAACCGTTTTATCTTAAACCAACTTTTAAAATAGTAAGTAACGCTATGGTCATCAACCTAATAACTTTTGCTTCACTGCTACATAAGCAAGCATCAGTCCGCAGTTCCCATGAAATAATCCTGAACGAACTGGAAAAATATTTCACCGTCAATTTCATAGATTACCAAGATATCAACAAGCTGTCTCCCGACGATTTCAGCATCCTGTTCATCGCCACCGGCGGAGTGGAACGGCTGGTTATCCAGCATTTCGAGGCTCTTCCCCGCCCTGCCATCATCCTGGCAGACGGTATGCAGAACTCGCTTGCCGCCGCCCTCGAAATATCTTCCTGGCTGCGCAGCCGGGGAATGAAAAGCGAAATCCTGCATGGCGAACTGTCCGAAATCATCAAACGCATTTTTGTACTGCACAGCAATTTTATGGCACAGCGCAGCCTCTTCGGGATGCGTATCGGTGTGATAGGCACTCCGTCGAGCTGGCTCATTGCCAGCAACGTGGATTATCTGCTTGCCAAACGACGCTGGGGAGTGGAATACACGGACATCGCACTGGAACGCGTGTACGAATATTACAACCAAATCACGGATGATGAAGTAGGCGAAGCATGTGCCGGTCTTGCCGGAAAAGCGCTTGCCTGCCGGGAAGCGTCTCCCGAAGATATGATAAAGGCAATGCGCCTGTACCGCGCCATCCGGAAGATTGTGGACGAAGACCGTTTAAGCGCACTCACCCTGAGTTGCTTCCGCCTGATAGAACAGACGGGCACTACCGGCTGTCTGGCGCTTTCCCTGCTGAATGACGAGGGCATCATTGCCGGATGCGAAGGCGATTTGCAGTCCGTCTTCACCATGCTCGCTGCCAAAGTGCTCACAGGCAAGCCTGCTTTCATGGCCAATCCTTCCATGATTAATGCACGCACCAACGAAATCATACTGGCGCATTGCACCATCGGCATCGCACAGACAGAGCAGTTCATCATCCGCAACCACTTTGAAACGGAAAGCGGCATCGGCATACAGGGAATACTGCCTGCCGGAGACGTAACAATCGTGAAATGCGGCGGAGAATGTCTGGACGAATATTACCTCGGCACGGGTACATTGACCGAAAACACTAACTACATCAATATGTGCCGCACACAGGTACGTATCAAGATGAACGCCCCGGCGGAATATTTCCTGAGAAATCCGTTGGGCAACCATCACATCATGCTGCATGGCAACTACGAACTGATGCTCGACGAGTTCCTGCAATCCAACGGATGCAAAAGGATAGAATAAACTCTAAAACCGACCGGCAATCATATTACATCATCACTCATGCGGACTTCAAAGCGGGTTCCTCTGCCCGGCTTTGAAGTCACCGTAATGGTTCCGTGTATACGTTCCACAATTGTCTGGCAGATACTCAACCCTAAACCGGCCCCTTGCGTAAAGCTGTCCGCCTTATAGAAACGCTCGAAGATATGCTTCTGGTCTTCATCGGATATACCCGCTCCGGTATCTTCCACAAAGACGGTTGTATATCTGGATTCATCCACTCTATATCCTAAAGTGATGCTCCCTTGCACGGTAAACTTCTTGGCATTGTTAATCAGATTATTCAAAACCTGCTTCAAGCGTACGGCATCGGTAGTGATATACTTGTCTGCCCCTTCCGGAAAATCGGTGCATAATTCCACTCCCTGCGGCATGCTCAGCCTCTGGGAGTCGTAAACTTCCTGCATGATAAACGTAAGATTGTAAGAAGAGAACTGAAAATCCATTGTGCCCGATTCGATGCGCGAGAGGTCCAGAATATCATTAATCAGAGCCAGCAACAACGTGCAGTTTATATTGATAGTCTCGACAAACTGCTGTACTTCTTCCGAAGAAAAGGCTTGCAGGTCTTTCAACAAATCGGAGAAACCGACTATCGCATTCAACGGAGTACGTATCTCATGGCTCATGTTGGCAAGGAACGCCGATTTCAGTCTGTCAGCCTGCAAGGCACGGTCACGGGCTGCGATAAGTTCCTCTTCGGTGTCTTTATAACGCTGGATACTCTGGCATACACCCAATACCCTATAAGGTATATCTACTGTGAGCCCCTCATAAGCGGTACTCCGGAACTCCCACCACTCATATCCGCCATCTGCGTTTTGCAGCCGGAAACTCATGCGCGAGTTCGGCTCATGCCCCAGCATGATATTGTCGAAATGCCTGCATGTGCGGGAAAGGTCTTCCGGATGAACAATCCGATCCAGTTCTTCCCTCGAGATATAGTCCGTATTGTCGTAGCAATTGAAACGTTGCAGCAGTCCGTCGGGAAAATGGAAGCATTTCAACCGTGTGTTATACTGCCACGGATAAATGGAACTTTCCTCAATAGCCATATTGAAAAAACGCTTCTGCATCTCTTCTTCGGATATATTACGGCAGACAATTGCCATACCCGTCAGTTTGTCTTTCGCAAAGATAGGAACCACCTCGCCCGAAACAGGGAAATAAGTACCTTTGGTATTCTCTTGCATGAATGCCTTTTCCGGTATAATGACAGGCTTCCTATCCTGTATCACCTGTTTCAGCAGAGCCTGCAGGATATTCTCGCCATTCATGTAAATATGGAGAATGGAACCGGCAACCTGTCCTTCGTACGGACGCGTCGTATACATTTCTGCAGGCAATCCCAGCATCTCCACTAAAGCCCGGTTCACAAAATGGATTCTCAAATCCATATCATACGTAACCAGTCCGTCGCGAATAGAACAGAATATCTTATCGAATTCGTCCCGCTGTTCCACCAGACGGTGTTGTATCAGCAGACGGGTCTGCGCATGTATCCGCTTGCGCGATTCACGCCGGTTGCTCCGATAGAGCCAGACTACAAGAAACGCCAACGCACCCACTATTACCGAATAGAACAGAATAAACCAGGCCTGATAGCGGTCCATCAGAGGAATATTCAAAACGATTCCCCGTTTTTCAACATTGTCCACATCTACACGGAAGAAGTCCAACTGCTTGTAGTCGAACAATAACTTGCCGCCCAAGTCTCCTATTCCAAATGAAGCAGGCGACCGGCCCTTCAGAATACTTGCCGCCTGTATGCCCGCAGCATAAGTATCTGCCGCCGGTTCTACATCATAAACACATAAAACACCGCTTGTCATTGCCAGGTTTTGATTGGCAAATACAGGAGCTTTCAATTTCAAGGAAAGAAAAGGAATCCACTTAGGAGCTATAACAATGTACTTATGGGCATGATAATCGTAACAAATAGACGTAACGAGAGAGTTGAGGGACTTTCTCTGTACATTCAGTTCCTTAAAACTGTATTCGGGATGTTTCTTATGAAAAGACTCCCAAGCTTCTTCTACCGCTTCCACTCCCTTAGCACTCAAAAAACTGCTGTCCGACAGGCAGACAATCTCCTTACGTGCAGGAAACAAACGTATGGCTTCCTCAAGCAACACATTGAAATCCGTTACTGAAGTGAAGCCCGAGACATTCGGCATACGGTCGAACAACTTCCTGTCAGGATATTTAATGCCCGAAACAACTACCGGTATCTGATACGGCAAAGAATCGCCGCAGTGAGTCAAGGTAAAGAAAGCCTCATCGCTGGACGTCACAATCAAATCCGTTTTCCGCTGTCTGGCACGTTCGCATATGCGGCGCATGATGACACACTCCGAAGCAAACGTCCAAAAATCGGCATTCAGATACTCTATAACCACGTTTGCTTTTACACCGCCTTCTTTCAAGCCGTCCTGCAAACCGGCAATAAGGTTATTGTGCCAGGAAGAGCTGTTTGTATATGATTGTATGAAAAGTACATTATAATTGTTTTCCGCAGCCGAAAGCGTCCCCGATATCATGCATAAGAAAGCTAATGAACATGTTAAGAAAAAGTGTTTTCCCATTCCGTTTGTTTTGATTTGTCTGCGTAAACTTCTTTATAACAACGCAAATATACAAGCTTATATCGAGAATATACATCTTTTGATAAAAAATAATAGGATAAAACGCAGAATAAGGAAAATTTGAGCATTCTCGCTGACAGTCTGAGAGTTTGGCTTCGGATGGCACAAATTGGCATAAGGTCGGGAAAACGGGTTTAGGCAGAGAACCTGAGCACCGACAACATCGTGGAAATGAACGGTACGCCTTGGATTGTATCGAAACGCCAAAAAACGGGCGTACTGTTCCAAATCAAACTGATGGACATCCCCATGCAGATTATCAGACGTTACAAGCCGTTCAGAACAGACAAACGGCTGTTCAACATCGGCTCGCTTGACACGGTGAACAAACGCATCAAGGCTGTGGCGAAGAAATGTGAGATAGAAAAGCCGATTTCATTCCATTTAAGCCGCCATTCATTCGCTGTTTTGGCATTGAATTACGGTATGCCGATAGAAAGCGTGAGCAAGATTTTGGGGTATACCAATATCACCACCACGAAGCTTTACGCGAAGGTGACAAGCAAGAAACTCGAAAACGACATATCCGCTTTCGAGAGCACCGCAGGGAAATGTCGGACAAGGAAGCGGAACACCAAAAGGAAGTGTCATTTCTGAAAGCTATCATCTTGAAAGCCAAGAAATGGTTTCCGCTGTTCCAAGAGTTGGTGTACATGGAGAGGTTCTGCCTGAATGGTTCAAGGAGCAGTTCAACAAGCTGTTCTCATCCATTAGGAGAACGGTTACACAACCACGAGGCATTAAATTATGAGCATCAGGCAGAAGGGAAGTTCAAAATAGCAGGCTTTCCGTCTGCCTAACTTGGAATGTTTGTATTCTATATTCCGAGCTTTTTTAAGATACGCTGATTTATAGCGCAATGTGCATGATATAATAGTTAAAATAACAAAAAAGACGGATTACGCAAAGTCACGTTTTATTTCTTTTTTTTCTAATTTTACACCCGAAAACAAGTAAATGGCATAGTTAAATGGAAACTTATACAGTACATTACAAAAACAAAATCTGTTATTTCCACGCATGGGGAGCAGAGGTGCAGATTTAACCTTCCGTTTCCATTTCCATAACTATATTCATTCTATAAACATAAAATAATCAGTTAATTTATGAGCAAAAAGAAAAGGCTCATAGGGCTGTTGTACATTGCAGTCCTATGCAGTCAGGGGTTGTGTGCCCAAACTCGACAAATGGGCATAGAGGAACTGTTCCGTCTTGCCGACGAGCAGAGCAAAAGTATTCAAACGTACCGAACGGGGGCAGAATCCGCCGAGGAAGCCCTTAAAGCGGCTAAGGCACAAAGGCTTCCGGATGTAAATGTGTCCCTTTCCGCCAGCTATTGGGGCAACGGCAAGCTGTGGGACAGGGACTTTGGCAACGCCATGACGGTAGACATGCCGCATTTCGGCAACAACTTCGCATTAGAAGCGCAACAGGTCATTTATGCAGGCGGTGCGATAAGCAGCGGCATCAAGCAGGCGGAAATAGGAAAGGCGTTGGCGGAACTTGACTTGCAAAAGAACGTGCAGGAGATACGCTTCCTGCTGGTAGGCCATTATTTGAACGTGTACAAATTAGACAACCAAATCCGGGTGGTGCAGAAGAACATGGAACTGATAGAGGAGGTCATTGCCAACATGAAAGCCCGCAGGGAACAAGGCACGGTTCTCAAAAACGACATTACACGTTATGAATTGCAAAAGGAGCAACTGAACTTGCAGTTGTCAAGAGTGGAAGACGCGCGTAAAATTGCCAACCATCAGCTGGTTACCGCCTTGCATCTGCCCGAGGGTACGGAAATATCCCCTGACACCTACTTGCTGGAGCGGCAAATCCTTACCCTCACAGAGGATGATTGGCAGGACATGGCCGAAACCAATAACATTCTCCTGAAACAGACACAGGCCGCCATCCAAATGAATGAGCAAAAAGTAAAGCAGGAGCGTTCCGAACGCCTGCCGCATATTTCCATTGTCGCCGCAGAGCATTTGGACGGCCCCATCACCATTGAAGTGCCCGTACTGGATAACAATTTCAATTATTGATACATAGGGATTGGGGTAAAATATAACCTTTCCTCCCTGTTCAAGAACAACAAGAAGCTGAAACAGGCACGGTTGAATGTGCGTCAGGCACAGGAACTCCATCAGTTGGCGCAGGAGCAAGTGGAAAATGCCGTGCAGGAGGGGTATGTGAACTTCCTGACTGCCTTTACCGACTTGCGGACACAGAAGAACAGTGTAAAGCTGGCAGACGAGAATTACAACGTCACCGAGAACCGCTATAAAAACGAGATGGCGTTGCTGACCGACATGCTGGATGCCAGCAACATGAAACTCACCGCCGACTTGGGACTGGTGAATACCCGCATCAACATCCTGTACAACTACTATAAAATGAAATACATCACCCATACTTTATAAACAGAATATCATTATGGTTACAAGAAAGACAAAAAAGTTGGTTTACAATACGATTGTCATTGCATTGCTGGTTATCGGCATAGGGTACGTTTGCACACGCTTTCTCCATTTGGGCAGCGTAGAATATACGGACAATGCGCAGGTAAAGCAACATATCACTCCCATCAACACACGTGTACAAGGCTTTATCAAGAAAATATATTTCGAAGAATACAAGCCTATACACAAAGGCGACACGTTGCTTGTGATTGAAGATGCGGAGTTCAGATTGCGGCTGGCACAAGCCGAAGCGGATTTGGCAAACGCATTGGCAGGACAACAAGTCACCCATGCCGGGATAGCCACGACACAAAACAACCTGACAGTCAATGATGCCGGCATCGAGGAAGTCTGCGTGCAACGGGCCAATGCAGAGCGTGAGTTGCAACGGTATAAGAAACTATTGGAGGAAGATGCCGTCACCCGGCAGCAATATGACAATGTAAAGACCGCATACGATGCCATCAACGCCCGGTATGAACAGGCACTCCGCATGAAACACACCACGTCCTTGATCAAAGAGGAACAAACGCATCAGCTGGGACAAAACGAGGCTGCCGTCCGTTTGGCACAAGCCGCCGTGGATTTGGCGCGGCTGAACCTGTCCTATACGGTCATCATCGCTACCTGCGACGGCATGACGGGACGCAAGGCTATACATGAGGGGCAGTTGGTACAGCCCGGCCAAACGCTGGTGGACATCGTGGACAACAGCGACCTTTGGGTCATCGCCAATTATCGGGAGACGCAACTTCCCAACATCAAGGAAGGAGCGGAGGTTATCTTTACGGCAGATGCCGTTCCGGGCATCGTATACAAAGGAGTAGTAGAATCCATATCCGATGCCACTGGAGCGGCGTTCTCTTTGATTCCACAGGACAATGCTACCGGAAATTTCGTAAAAGTGGAGCAAAGAGTGCCCGTTCGCATCCGCTTGCAAGGCAATGATGCCGACAAAGTGAGCCGATTGAGGACAGGATTCAATGTAGAATGTAAAGTGAAATACTGATATGAGCGGAACTGCACAACCCATGCCTTTTTCTATGCCGATGTTCAGGAATTTTATCCCTGAACAAATACGACCTTGGATATATGTATTCATAGCTGTCACTTTCCAATTTTCCGGTGGACTTTATTTGGGCACGCTGAACCAGATGATGGGCGAAACGACCCTGATGCGGGAAGACTTTCTGATGTGCCTTTACGCAAACTTGGCAGGAATGGCCATTTATTTTCCTTTGCTGTTCCGCGTAAAGTTCCGTTTCACCAACAAGACGCTGTTGTGTGGAGCGGCTACCGGAGTATTGCTCTGCAATCTGATTGCGCCGCATATCACTTTTCTTCCATTGCTTTGGCTGATATGCTTCATCGAAGGTATGTGTAAGATACAAGGCACATTTGAATGTATGTCGAATATCCAACTTTGGATGAGTCCGACACGCGACTTTACCGTGTTCTTCCCCGTGCTGCATATCATCATCTTAGGAAGTATGCAATTGTCCGATTTGTTGGCCACTTATCTGATGTATTACTACCATTGGGACTATATGCAACTGTTCATCTGTGGCATCATGATGACAGACTTGCTGATATTGACCGTCTGCACACGCCATTTCCGTATGTTCAAGAAGTTTCCCTTGTTCGGCATCGATTGGCTGGGAGCGGTACTTTGGGTGGCGCTTGCCTTGGAAATCACGTTTGTTTTCAACTATGGCGATTATTACGATTGGTGGAACAGTCCGGTCATCCGCAAGGTCAGCCTTTCCGCAGCCGTTACGTTCGTATTTTGTTTGAGGCGTATGTTCTCTATTCGTCATCCGTACCTTGAACCCAAGATGTGGACATACCGTTATTTGGCTCCGATTCTTGTGTTGGTCGCTTTGGTGGAAATGTTGCTTGCCACCGAGCATGTATTGGAAGAGACATTTTTTGAGGGCGTAATGCATTACGGCACGATTACCGGCGTGCAGTTGGATTGGCCTGTGCTTGTCGGATGCCTTGCCGGATGTTTGTTTTCCTATTGGTGGATGCACATCAAGCAATTCAACTATCTGCGGCTGATAATCATAGGGCTGGCAGGCGTGATATTTTATCTTCTCGGCTACTATTTCACAGTTTCAAGCGACATTCACATATCCCAGCTGTATCTGCCGATGGCTTGCCGTGGGTTCGGGTATGCTGTGTTGAGCGTGACTTTCCTGACCTGCGCAGAAGAAATCATGAGTTTCCAGCATTTTTTCCAATCCCTTGCCGTGTTCCAAATGCTCCACATGGTCATGGGCGGTGTGATAGGTGCTGCCATTTACACCCGTGGTCTGAAATATTATATTCCCGACAATATAGCACGGTATGGGGCGGCGATAGACAATGTGGCTGCCAATGAAGTGCCGGTAAATATCCCATATTTTATGGAGATGTTCATGTCGCAAATGACTGAAATCAGCATAAAGCAGATATATGGTTGGGCTGCATACGCCTGTATCTTCCTCTTTTTGCTGTTTCTGTTGTACGATGCTCCGATACGCAGGGAACTCAAGCAGATACCAAGCTGGCAGAAAATAAGGCAGAAGATTGCCGAATCTTTTGCTGATAAAAAGTGAAAATGACTATTTACAAATCACATACATAGCCACTTGCTGGGAATCTTCTGTTTTTGGCAAGTGGCTATAAATTACCCCCACTCTTTGAGAAAAGCTCATAAGCAGCTTATTTCTATTTTAATATCGTTTTTCCGGAAAAACTTTATTCATCATGCAATGCTTCTGCCGGGTGTACTTTCATCGCTCCATAAGCAGGATACCAGATTCCGGCAACAATCATCAGCGCCATAAGCAGCCATGTCAAGGCAAGAGCCGGCAGAAAGCGTCCGGCATCGAAAGGCATCTTGCCCACATCCACCAGTTCGGCATAACCGATATTGAAAGCGATGACAGCCGCCGGTACGGCCGCCAGCGTAAGCAGCAACACCCCTTCGTACATGAGACAGGAGAATATTTCCCGGCGCGGACTGCCCAGCGCCATCCGCAGCGCAACCTCTTTACGGCGTTGCTGCGTACGGAACCAGAATGTGCCGATAACGCCCAAAAAGATATTCAACAGCAGGAAACCGAGCACGCAAAGCTGCGTCTTCCATTCGTTCATGTCTTCCAGCTCGCAGATTTCGCGCAAATGGCTGAAAGGTGTAATGTCCAGCAGATACAGATTACCTACCTGATAAAGGCGGTCGGCATCATTCATCAGCTTTTCGGCAAAGTTCTTATCGGCATCTTCGGAAACGCGCAGGCTGACTGTGACATAACGGGGATCGCCGAAATTCCGTAACCTCTTCGCATTGAGCGGAAGGGCTGCAAAAGCCCCGCCCCACTGCGACGGAGTATGGAAATGCGACCAGCGCACGGGCGTGCCCACCGCACCGATGCGACGGCGGACATCCTTGCCGTAGTTCAACAGCAAGACTTCCTGCCCCGGCAAGGACGCACCGCCTCCCAATTCCGGATGTCCTTCGGTGAGGTTGGAAGATACCACCGGCTCGTCATTGCGGAATGCAGCCTCTACCTTGGCAAACTCCGCTTCCTCCGTAAAGGCATAACGGAACACGCGGAAAAAGTCCACCTCCACCCAAAGAAGATGTACATTGACAGCCACGGAGTCAATACCCAAATCAATACCGTTACTGCCCTCATTGTACGGAAAGCAGTTTTGCGAAAGGGCAACGGCCTCTACGCCGGGGCAATGACGCAGCCTGTCCGTAAGCCGGAGCAAGTCGTCCATATCATCATCGGCGGTTAGCTCCGGATTATAAAGAGGCGAGTCCTCTCCCAACTTGCCTACGGTGATATTGTAGCAGTGCTCCGTATCGAATCCCATCGGAGCGTGATAGACCTGTGCAGTAACAAGCGTCCAGTCCACAATATACCACAGCACGACAAAGACTAGCAGCAGCTCCACAAAGAGAAAAAGGTTGCTGTTCCACTCGTTCTTTATTTGTTTCAATATCGTTTTCATAACCATCGTTTACCTTTGATTGATCGCATCCGTTATATTCATTCTCGAAGCCCTCCATGCCGGTATGCCTGCCGAAAGGATGTTCATCAGCAAACAGAAACCGAAAGCTGCAAGGAATGCCCAGGGCGAAAGCAGCATGCCCGGTGTCAGGGCGGTTTCCCCGCTGAGGTAGGCATTGGTGCTATTGTTGAAAAGAAAACCGTTCAGCAGGAAAGTAGCGGCGTAACTCAGCGCAAGTCCCAACACGCCGGCAAACAATGTCAGCAGCAAATTCTCAAAGAATATCTGGCGTATCAGTTCGCCACCCGTAGCCCCGAAAGCCTTGCGCACGCCTATCTCCGCCATACGTCTGCGCATGCGGGAGAGCGTCATGCTGCTCAGGTTGATGGCAGGCACAAGCAACAGGATGGCAATAACGAGCATATAGCGCAGGATAATGGCTTTGGTATCGGGTGTTTCGCTCCACTTGCGGTAAAGGTTGGCAAACCGCTCATCGGGTTGCCCGCGATAGAACACTTCCGAGTCGCGCAGGCTGTCGTTATACTTACGGCGAAGTTGCTCCGCCTCCTCACGGATAGCCGGAAAATCGGCTGCGGAACGCGCAAGGATAACCGCCCTCATCTGTCCTACGGTCTCCTCCCACCACGCCAGCCGGGCAATGTCTGTGGACGTATAAGGAATCCACACCTGCGCATAGGCGGAAGTGGCAAGTACGGACACATCCGCCACTACACCGGATATACGGTACTCTACATAGTTCAACTGCACCGTCTTTCCCGCAACGTCCGTTGTGCCGAACAGGCGGCGCGCCACCGCAGCGCTCAACACGGCGCATAGCACTCCGGCATCGCTGTCGGCCTTGGTAAACGCCTTGCCGCTGAGAAAGCGAAACCGGAAGATATGCCAGAAGGCGTCGTCCGTCTGCACCATGTCGGCCGTGACCTTGTTGCCTGCCGGCAGGGACACACGTACCTTTTCGGGCAAGGAAACCAACGTTACCGCCTCCGCCGTAGTGAGACTCTTAAAGCACTCGCGCCCCGTACGCACCGACATGCGGGCGTTGGATGAATCGCCGTCGCTTCCGCCCTTGTTCTTGACGGACATGGCAGACACATACAGCGAACGGCTGCGGTTCACCTCGGGCTCGCAGTCCACGAGCCGCACCTGAAAAGTGATGACAAGCACCATAATCATGCAGATGGCCAATGCCGTACCCAGTACGGAAACCCATGTTATGATGGGATTCTCGCGCAAGTGATATAGCGCTTGCTGAAAGTAAAGACGTATCATATTCCGTTATCTGTTTAACTTCCTAAAATCATTCATCATGCAAAGCCTCTGCCGGTTGTACCTTCATCGCCCTGCGTGCCGGAATGCCTATACCAATCGCAATCATCAATCCTATCAGCAGGAAGCTGATGGCAGCGCAAAGCAACAGACGCTCCCACTCCAAAGTCGTACCGTTGCGCCAGGAGTTCAGTTCCATACTTGCCAGGTTATAGTCAATGAACAAAGCGACAGGCGTGACAAGCAACAGCAAAAGCAGCCCTTCGCTTATCAGACGGGTGAAAATACTCATGTCCGATGCTCCATGCACCTTATGCAGGGCAATCTCCGAACGGCGTTGCTGGGTACGGAACCAGAAAGTGCCGAGCAGTCCCAAAAATATATTCAGCAACAGAAATCCCATACCCATTACGTAATTGCGCAGGTCGTTGCTCCATGCCTGCTGGAAATTACGGCGGATGTCCTTAAAGGAGCGTATCTCGGAGATAAAGACATTGCCGATACGGAACTGTTTCTCACTGTCCGCTTTCAGGCGTTGGATGAAATCATGGTCCTGATTTTCGCGGACACGGACACAGAGTTCCAATCCCGTATCATACCAATCGAGTTTATAAAGAAAGGTATACGAATCGCGGGCCTGCTCGAAATCATTGTAACGTACATTCTCCAAGGCCGCTCCCAACCGGTAGGTTTGTATCGTATCGCCGAAAAGCCGGAAGCTCTTGCCTACGAATTCCGTCAGCGGATGGCCGTACTTCCGGTAAAGGTTGTCGGAAGCAAGGAACTCTCCCCTTTCCAACATCCCGGCAAGCTGTTCGGACGTCTCGCCACGTGTGCCCTGATAACGGAACACACGCACAAAATCGGGAGTCACCAAACGGCGTATCGTCCAATTACCGGAGACCAGCGTATCGTACTGCACCAGATCTGTGGAGTTACTGCCATTATATGGATATGAGTTTTGCGAAAGGCTCACCGCCTCTATCTCCGGACGACGGCGCAGACGGTCCACAAGTTCAAGAATATCGGCATCTTCCTGCTCATCGGTCTGGTTCGGGATATAATCGGGACTCTTATCGGTAAGCTTTCCCATTTCGATAAGGTAGCAATGGCTGATGTCGAAGCCCCGCGGCTCCAGATAAGTTGCCGTACGCGTATAGAGATAGTCCACCACAAACCACATCACAACGCTTACAACCAGCAATTCCAACGCCAGCCACAGATTATTGCGCCATTCATTTTTTATCTGTACTAAAAGTTTCTTAGTCATTTCTTTCCATAATTAATAGTTAGCGACAAGCGTTTAGTGCAACCGTCCTCCCAATGCGTTCACTATCCCGATGCGGGAAGCCTTCCATGCCGGGAAACCGCTGCTCATCAGATTCAGCACAAAGCAGAACAGCAACGCCCACCCAAAGGTGGAAGCATGAAGCAGAATGGAAGCATCCACTTCCGGCGGGTTCAAAGTCTGACTGAATTCCTGCGCAAAAAGCAACGTGTTGCCCACGTATGCAAAGGCCACGCTCAACAGCAAACCGACAATACCCGCCAATAAAGTCATTACCAGATTCTCCGCCACAATCTGCCCAATCAGCTCCATCCGTGTACTGCCGAAAGCACGGCGCACTCCGATTTCCGATACCCGCTGACGCAAGCGACTCTGTGTCATGCTCGAAAGATTGATGGCAGGCACTATCAGCAGAATGACGAAGATGATAATCCGCTGACGGCGCGCCGCATTCACATCCGGTTCGATATTGGCGCCGAAAGCAATGGAATTCTTTTCCTGGTCGTAAGGGCGGTTGCGGTAAATCAGCTTCCAGCCGTTCTCTCCGATAAGCGTATTATACTCCGATTTACGGCGTTCCGCTTCCTGGCGTATAGCGGGGAAATCATCCCGGCTGCGCGCCAGCATCGTACAACTCATCATTCCCATGTGCCGGTCGTTCCATGTTTCATTATCCATACCCGTTGAGGTATACGGAACCCATACCTGTCCGTAAGCGCAATCCGCCAGTGTAGACACATCCTTCACGACACCGGCTACGCGATAGGGCGCATGGCTGAGGAGAAACTCACGCCCCGTAACATCAGTCGTTCCGAAGAGGCTGCGCGCTACACTCTCCGTAAGTACGGCAACCGGCTGCCCGGCATCGAACACGGCTTTATCATAGGGCTTTCCATTGATAAAGGAAAAGTCGAATACGCGCCAGAAGATGTCGTCCGTTTGCCGTAAATCCACACTGACTGCCGGTTTGCCCGGCAAAGACACCGGAGTGGATACGGGGAAAATGGTATAGATAGTGACCGCTTCCGGCGTCTTCAACGACTGAAAACATTCACGGGCTGTCTGTACACTCATCGGTCCGTTGCTTGTACCGTCTCCCCAATTCGAGTTGGAGATGCTCATTGCCTTGACATGCAGGAAGCGGTCGCGATTGCTTTCGGGCGCAAAAGGAGCCACCTTTACCTGCTGCATCATTACCACCAGCATAATAAGGAATATGGCAAGCGCAGTACCGGCTATGCTGACGGCGCTCATCATCGGCTGCTGCCGCAACTGCGCCCAGGCTTGTGCAAAGTATTGCTTTATCATCTTAACGGCCTATTTTCAAGTTATCTGTATTTACTCCTCCTATGCCTCCTTTGGAAATATCGGCACGTCCGGCGGTTCCACTCAAAGTGACATCGCCCACACCACCCATTTTGGCGGACAAATAGTCGCAGGTTACATGAATATCGGCGCTGCCTACTCCGCGCAAGGCAACTTTCAGCTCGTTGCACGTCAAGTCGGAGACATTCACTTCACCCACACCTTTTATCTCGAATGACACGGCATCGAGCTTCAAGGGTTTCTCACATTTGAATTCGCCTACACCGGTAAACTCCACCTCCTTCAAGTCGGGAGCCGAAATCCAGATAGTCACGCCATCCTTCTGATTGCTCCTGCGCTTGTTTTTCCCGTCCTTGAAACCTATCAGCAGACGGCCGTCCTTCACTGTGGTCTGCGTATTCTTCACGTACTTCTCCCTGCCTTCAATCCTGAAAGAATAAGTATCACTCTGTGTAAAATGAATTGTCCCCACAGAGGTTATCTCAATGGACGAGAAAGCATCCACTTTACGTACCTCACTTACTTTTGCATCTTGTGCACAAACACTCAGCATACCTGCAAAGGCCAATACCAATGCAATGATAACACCTGCTACATCAGTTCTCATATTTCTTCTTTTTTATTTTGTTTCACATTCTATTCTTCGTGCAATGCCTCTGCCGGCTGTATCTTGATAGCCTGCCGTGCCGGGAACCATATTCCAATCACCACCATCAGCGCTATCAGCAGCCATGCACCCAACGAGCCCAGCAGGAAACGCAGGAAGCTCCATTCCACCGGCCAGGTGGTAATCAGTTCCGTATGTCCCATTGTAAATTCGGCAATGCCCACGTTATAACAGACAATCATGGCGGGCAGTGCAACAAGAGTCAGCAACAGCAATCCCTCTCCCATAAGCAGACAGAATATCTGTTTCTTCGTGCTGCCCATGGCAAGCCGCAAAGCTATTTCATTGCGGCGCCTACGGGTACGGAACCAGAAAGTACCTATCAGCCCCAGGAACACATTCACCAACAGGAATACTACCACAACCGTTTGCGTATTCACCTTGTCCACATCGCCTTTCATCACCTCAAACTGATATTGCTGCTCCGTATAAGGAACGACGTCGGCTATGAACATATTGTCGGTGTCCAGATGCGGTGCTATCTCTTTCAGGAACTTGCTCCGGTAATCGGGAGAGTCCATGTTTTCCTTCACGCGAAAAACAATCTGCGCTCCATAATCCCGCAATTCGGTCCGTATCACATTCTCGTCAATTCTCCGGAAAACCCACTTTGCATCCGCCCCATAGCGATAAGAACGGAAACTGCCGATCATACCGCACTGCGTTACCACATTCGTGGAATCTCCGTACCAGTTCAAAGGAGTATCCAAAGAGAAGCCGGGTACTCTTTCCTTATAATAGTCTGCCGCACCCTCGCTCAGCATCACATAATTGCCGGACGTGACATCACTACCCACAGGCATTGCCGCAAACGAACGTTTGGCATCTTCCTTCATGCGGAATACCCGCGTATATCCCCCGGTAGCGTTTATTATACGCAGTTCGCATCCGATGGTATCCTGCACAGCCAGCGAGTTATAGGAATTATTGCCGCTCATCGGCAGGCTCCAATACGACAGGGCGGCCACTTCAACCGCCGGCTCCCTTTCGAGCTTCTGCAGGATGCTCAGATATTTGTCCGCATTGGTCATGCTGCTGTCCCGGCTTTCACCGCCCGTAATCATTGAAAGCTGGTACACATGGTCTATGTTGTACCCCAACGGGCGATAGAACGTATACTTCAGGCATCCCAGCGAATCGCAGAGAAACCACATCACGATAAATACCAGAAACAGTTCTGCAAGCACCCATCCGTTACTGCGGAGACGCGCCCGAATCATACGTAAGTTATGTACTATGAATTTCATAATCAATTTCGCTTTATTTATCGTTCAAAGAATCCACAATCGTGTGTCGTGCGGCAAGCCACGTAGGCAGGCCTGCGCTCAGCAGGTTGATGACCAGACAGAAAAGAAATGCCAGACAAAACACCGTAGGGCTGAACAGCACCGACATGCTCAAGTCGAAATCGCCGGAAGTACCGATGTTCTGATTATTGGTGAACAGCCACGTACGCATGCCATACACTGCCAGATAGCTGAACACCAGCCCCACTGCTCCACCAATCAGGGTCAGTACGAGGTTTTCATTCAATATCTGCCTTATCAATACGCTGCGCGTCGCTCCGAATGCCTTACGTACGCCCAGCTCGCTGATGCGTTGCTGCATACGACTGTTGCTCAGGCCGCACAGGTTGAGCGACGGTACTAAAAGAACAATGAGCAATGCCAGAAGGTACTGTATGTACAACATCCGCAAATCCGGTCCTATGTTGGCCCACACATGATTGACATGCGCCACTATTTCATCGGGCTGCTCCATGATGTCCATCAGCATTTCAGTCTGTACGGCATTGATGTCTTTCACCCGTTTTGCTATTCCTTGCCTGATGGCCGGAATATCCCCGGAAGAACGTGCCAGCGCCACCACCGTATGCGATTGGGCATAACTCCGGACGGAAGTGACATCCTGCAAACTGGCAGGATACATGCGCCACACTTGCGCATAAGCATCCTTCGCAATGACCGAAACATCCT
>OHAU01001084.1_pt1 | contig 33645 bp, 31 predicted proteins | sample 1577181 | NCBI WGS metagenome assembly OHAU01 (sample SAMEA3541472, study PRJEB24748) | human gut metagenome | biome: human gut; feature: human-associated habitat; material: faeces | place: China | collected 2012 | reverse complement strand
AAAAAGTGACAAAAAAGCGTGTAAAGAAAAACGTTGAACGCGGACAGGCACATATTCAGTCATCTTTCAACAACACGATCGTAACGATCACAGATGCTGAAGGTAATGCTTTATCATGGGCAAGTGCCGGTGGTCTTGGATTTAGAGGTTCAAGGAAATCTACTCCATATGCTGCACAGATGGCAGCAGAAACTGCTACAAAAGCAGCTCTTATACATGGATTAAAAACAGTTGATGTTATGGTTAAAGGACCAGGATCAGGAAGAGAAGCAGCAATCCGTGCCCTTCAGGCAGCCGGACTTGAAGTTCTTTCTATTCGTGACGTAACTCCAGTTCCTCATAATGGATGTCGTCCACCAAAACGTCGTAGAGTATAATTAGGAGGGATATCTAAAATGGCAGTAAATAAAGTTCCTGTTCTGAAAAGATGCAGATCTCTTGGTTTAGAGCCAAGTTATTTGGGATATGATAAAAAATCTAACAGAGAATTAAAGAGAGCGAACAAGAAGGTATCTGAGTATGGCCTTCAGCTTCGCGAAAAACAGAAAGCAAAATTCATTTACGGAGTATTAGAGAAACCATTCCGTAACTATTATGATAAAGCAGACCAGATGAAAGGTATGACAGGTACAAACCTGATGACTATCTTAGAGAGCCGTCTTGATAATGTTATCTTCCGTCTTGGATTTGCAAGAACCAGAAGAGAAGCAAGACAGATCGTTGACCACAAATTCGTTACAGTTAACGGAAAGTTAGTTAACATTCCTTCTTACCTGGTAAAAGCTGGCGATGTAATCGAAATCAAAGAGAGCCGTAAAAATTCCCAGAGAATGAAAGATGTCGTAGAAGTAGCTGGCGGCAGATTAGTTCCGGAATGGCTTGATGTTGATGCAGAGAAAATGCAGGGAACCGTAAAAGAGTTACCTTCCAGAGAAATGATTGATGTACCAGTAGACGAGATGCTTATCGTCGAGTTGTATTCTAAATAATCATAAACTAGCGGGCTGAAAGAAGAAACAAATTACCCGAAAGAAGGAGGGGCTTTGTAGTGTTCGATTTTCAAAAACCAACAATTGAAATTGCTGAAATTTCTGAAGACAAAAGATATGGAAGATTCGTATGCGAACCTTTGGAAAGAGGATATGGTACAACACTTGGTAATTCTTTAAGAAGAATTATGTTGTCATCCCTGCCAGGTGCAGCAGTAAGTCAGGTTAAAATCGATGGTGTACTTCATGAGTTCAGTTCTATTCCTGGCGTAAAGGAAGATGTTACTGAAATCATTATGAACATCAAAGAGCTTGCAATCCGTAATAACAGTGCTGATGATGAGCCTAAGGTAGCTTACATTGAGTTCAGTGGTGAAGGCGTTGTTACAGCAGCAGATATTCAGGTAGATCAGGATATTCAGATCATGAATCCGGATTTAGTAATTGCACACTTAAACGGCGGTGCTGATTCCAAATTATACATGGAATTAACCATTACCAAAGGTAGAGGTTATGTCAGCGCAGATAAGAATAAAGATGCAGATTTACCAATTGGTGTAATCGCAGTAGATTCTATCTATACACCGGTAGAGCGTGTGAACTTATCCATTCAGAATACCCGTGTGGGTCAGATTACCGATTACGATAAACTGACACTTGACGTATATACCAATGGAACACTTGCTCCAGATGAAGCAGTCAGCTTAGCTGCAAAGGTATTAAGCGAGCACTTAAGTCTTTTCATTGACCTTTCCGAGAATGCTAAGACAGCAGAAGTCATGATTGAGAAAGAAGACAATGCGAAGGAAAAAGTTCTTGAGATGAACATTGACGAACTGGAGTTATCCGTACGTTCTTACAACTGCTTGAAGAGAGCAGGTATCAATACTGTTGAAGAACTTACAAACCGTACACCGGAAGATATGATGAAAGTTCGTAACCTTGGACGTAAGTCTTTGGAAGAAGTATTAGCAAAATTAAAAGAATTAGGCCTTCAGCTCAATCAGGGCGACGAGGTTTAAGATAACTCAGTGCAGCAGCACCAGTAAGTCCGACGAGCGTGGTGATGTTGGTTCATGAGTGGCACAAAACAAGCATTCGGTAAGTAAGTCCGATGAGCATGGCCGGATGTACCACAAATGGAGGAATAAAAATGGCAAAGTATAGAAAATTAGGAAGAACATCTTCCCAGAGAAAAGCATTACTGAGAAATCAGGTAACAGCATTATTAAACAATGGTAAAATTGTTACCACAGAAGCAAAAGCAAAAGAAATCCGTAAAATTGCAGAAGGCCTTATTGCAATGGCAGTTCGTGAGAAAGATAACTTCGAAGAAGTTACTGTAAAAGCTAAAGTTGCAAGAAAAGACAAAGACGGCAAGAGAGTAAAAGAAGTTGTAGATGGTAAGAAAGTTACTGTATATGACGAAGTTGAAAAAACAATCAAGAAGGATAATCCTTCCCGTCTTCATGCAAGAAGAGAGATGTTAAAAGTTCTTTATCCTGTAACTGAAGTTCCTACAGAAGCAGCAGGAAAGAAGAAAAATACAAAGAAAGTTGATTTAGTTGCAAAATTATTCGACGAAATCGCACCTAAGTATGCAGACCGTAACGGTGGTTACACAAGAATCGTAAAGATTGGTCAGCGTAAAGGTGACGGAGCTTTAGAAGTTCTTATCGAGTTAGTATAATTAACATCGTTTTATATGAATAAAAAAAGAGTCAGGACATTCGTGTCCTGGCTCTTTTTTTGCTTGTTTACAGGAAATGAGACATTTGTCAACTTGATGGAAAGAGACAATTGTATATAATGAAATTAAGACAAAAGAATGGAGCAGGGAACAGACGATGAGACAATTTATGAAACCAGAAAGAATTCGAATCATAGCAGTGCTGGCTATTTTCAATTATATATTTTTAGGCTCGGAGTATCTGTTTGACAATATGATACGCTATGCAACAGATTCCGTAGGAGTAGTAAGGGCACAGAACTATGTGCTGGGAATCAGCGTAATAGGATTCCTGTTATTCCCATGCATTAACCGTTATTTTAACCAGAAGATGCGGGAGATAGGTTTATATTTATTGCCGATAGCAGGAATCATCTGCATTTTCGTAATTCAGGAGCATTTGTCCTATCGAAGTATGCTTTTATCCGGATTCCTGCTTTATATTTTATATGGCATGATTGGAAGTGCTGTACATTATTATGCTGTGGTAAGCCTTTCGACAGAAAAAGGACTTGCACAAACCGTTGGATTTGGATATGCCTTTGGATTATTGCTTCAGTTTATCAGCAATAATCTGATACATAACAGCACTGTAGAGTCTGTTGTACTTTCCGTTTTTCTGGCGGCAATGGTATTGCTGGTTCGCAGACTGAGTCTGGAATGCAGCCGGGGGGGAGTAGGAGCAGAGGATTCAGGGTCAGATTCAGATACTGATATCCGGAAGAATAACAGGCGAAGCCTCCGGCATCCGATGCTTGCGGCATTGCTTTTGATTTCGATAGTGGTTCTAATGACATGCATTTTTTTCCAGTCTGGACAATGCAGTAACTTTAGTACATGCAGGTGGAAGTATAGATATTGGTCAGTGGCCGAGATTATTGCTTGCGGTAAGCGGACTGTTGGCAGGAGTGCTTTTTGATATAAAAGAGCATAGATTTATGCAGATTATGATGTACTGTGTGACACTGCTTTCAACAATGTGTGTAGTGATAATAGTCTGGGGCGGACCATTTATGGCGGGTCTTATTGTGTTCTATTTGTCCGCAGGATTCTTTGTGGTATATTTTACCACCAGTTTTATGGACCTTTCCTATTATATGAAAGTACCGGAGTTATGGGCTGGACTTGGAAGGGCAACAAATAATATCTGTGTCGGGATTACAGGAACTATTTCCCTGATGCTGATAGAGACCGGGGATGGAATGCGCATCAGCATCATAGCATTGATTTTATTTGCAGTTATCAGTATGCTGGTATATTTGTATATGGTACAGTTTCGTATGGATATACAGGAAGAAAATATGGCGAAAATGCTGGAAAAAGAACGTGAAAAATTTTTGGAGGATAAATTTCAGGCGTTTGTGAAGAATTATGCACTTACAAACAGGGAGCAGGATGTGTTAAGGTTATTGCTTTCTTCTGATGAAAGTGCGCAGGTAATAGCAGAGCAGCTATATATTTCAAGAGCAGCATTGTACCGTTATATGGCCTCTTTAAATGAAAAGACAGAGACGAAGTCGAGAATTGGGCTTCTTCAGTTTTATTATAGCTGGAAACAGCCATAAATCGTGGAAAATCCCTAAAATGAGACAAATGTAAACTTATCAAAACAGGTGGGAAAAGCGTATATTCATATAGTAAAAGGACAGAAAAGGAAGGAGGAAAAACGTGAGAAAAAAATCCATTAGAGGATTGCTTTGTCTGCTCATACTGGTGGTACTGGGAGGCTGCGGAGCCTGTAACGTGTGCGGTGGAAGTGGCAGTTTATAGAAGAAAGTAAAGGAGAAAAAAATGAAGATGCGAAAGAAAATTTCCTGGTTGTTAAGCTTTTTTATGGTATTTTCATTATTTATGGGAAGTGCCGGCATGATTGTAAAAGCTGATGGACAGAAAGCAGTGGTCAGAATTGCAAGACAGGACAGCACAGCGACCGGAACCGTGTATTATAAATGGGATACGGCGGCTGAATGGACAGAAGTAAACCAGACTGCATATAATGATACACCAATAGAAATAAAGAGACCGGATGACAGTCTTGATCATACGGTACATTTTAAAGTAGTATGTGGAACGGATACAATAATCAATCACTGTCAGGTGAATAAAAATGGTGCACAGGATGCAAGCCTTGACAAGAATATACTTACATCAGAGGGAGGACAGGCATTTTCTGTAAGTGCCTCAGAGCAGGTGGAACTGATTCTGGAATTTCGTACTGCAGCATCCGGAGGCGGTGGTTCCACAACGGGTCCGGCATCCGGAGAAACAATTGCAGTTACAGCAACTGCAGTGGGAGGAGCAATTGGAGACTTACAGATAGATGGCATGAGGATTGGTTCCGGAATGGGAACGAATATATCAGGCAGCTTTGCTGGAGATAAAACGCAGCAGCACAGAGTGGCAATTGCAGCAGATTTTGGTTATACATTTGCATCCATTATGGTAAATGGAACAGCAATTCCATTAGGTGGAACGACAGACAATCTGGAATTTGAAGTGGCTCCGGCAGATTCCTATCAGATTGAAGTAGCACTGACTACGAACAGCAGCCGTAATTATAATATTATATGGGCACCATCCCTTACAGTAGCAGAACAGCATGGATTTGGAAATGACTGCGTTATTGAACATGGAAGCGTGGAAATAATCAGTGCACAGTTAGGGGATGGAACTGTGGTAAATGCAGCAGAACTGGCAGGTGGAAATATAGCAGATGCATCCACAAGACTGGATGGAGACTTTGGCTATGCCGAATTTAAAGCAGGCACCAAAGTAACCATTAAGTTTACACCGGATTATGGTTATCAGTTATTAAGCGCATCTTTAAATGGTGGAAAGCTGACAGCAGTAGATTCACAGGTAGGTACCTTTGTATTGGATATGCCTGCAACAGATTTACATCTGAGTGCATTATTTACAAAGTCAGAGGATAAAGTAAATACGGCAAGTACAAAAGTAGACGGTGCAACCCTTGGAAATGCAGAAAACATTATTGGTTCCGGAAATCTTCAGTTAAATATTGCAGATATCAGTGGAACAGAACTGAATCAGATACAGAGTGGCATGCAGGCACAGGCAGGAAATGGAGAGATTCAAAGCTATCTTTCCATGGATTTATTCCAGGTCGTAAACAAAGGAAATTCCAACGATGCATGGGAAACGCAGTTGACCGATTTAAATGCGAAATTAAATGTAACCCTTCAGGTAAAAGATGAGATGAAGAACCAGCAGGGAACTTATTATGTGATTCGAGAGCATGATGGTGCCTATGAAAAACTTCCTGCAACGTATGATGCAGCAAGTGGAACCATAACCTTTGCAACTGATAAATTTTCGGCATATGCACTGGTATTTGAAGCCGGAACTTCATCAGGTACAACAACGCCGGGAAGCGGAACAACAGGAAATGGTGCGGCAGGAAGCAGCACAGCAGGAAACGGCAACGGCACAACAGGAAGCGGTACTGCAGGAAATAGTACAACAGGAAATACCACCGCAGGAAACACATCACAGACCGCAACCGTGAAAACAGGAGACATGACTCCGGTTTGCATCTGGTTTTTACTGGCACTGTGCAGTGGCATAGGAGCTATTTATTTTGGATGCAGAAAACGGATAAAAAATTAATAGAATATATTGGCAGACCACTCCGATATTGTTATAATGAAAAAGGTTCATGAAAATGTTATGCAAATCAGCAGGAGGGTTTAGAAATGAGATTTAATATTGAAGGCGAACCAATGCCGGTTGTAGTCTGTGAATTAGAGTCAGGCGAAATGATGATTACCGAAAAGGGAGCAATGTCCTGGATGTCTCCGAATATGCAGATGAATACTGTTGGCGGCGGAATTGGAAAAATATTTGGAAGAATGGTTAGTGGAGAGAGTATGTTTGTAAATACATACACTGCAATGAATGGTCAGGGAACCATTGCATTTGCATCCAGTTTTCCGGGATGTATCCGGGCATTTGAGATTCAGCCAGGTTCAGATATTGTATGTCAGAAGTCAGCATTTTTAGCATCTACTTCAGGAGTTGAATTGTCCGTATTTTTCCAGAAGAGAGTAGGAGCTGGTTTCTTTGGCGGAGAAGGATTTATTATGCAGAGACTTTCTGGACAGGGAATGGCATTTGTTGAATTTGACGGCTATATCAAAGAGTATATGCTTCAGCCTGGCCAGTCAATTATCGTAGACACAGGATATCTTGCAGCAATGGATTCTTCCTGTTCTATCGACATACAGACCGTACCTGGCCTTAAGAATATCGTGTTTGGTGGAGAGGGAGTATTCAATACCGTAGTAACCGGACCGGGTCGTGTATTCTTACAGTCCATGCCAATCTCACAGATGGCAGGATGTCTGCGCCCATATCTTCCGAGCGGAAAATAAGAGATGAATTTAAATTAACAGTAGATAGATATGCTCCCTTCTGGGTAGATAAGTGAAATAATAAAATCACTTATTACTTAGGAGGGAGCATTTTCTATATCTAAATCAAAAATAAGGGTGAGCGTATCCAATCGTTTACTGGGAAATTTGTGCTTGAGACGAAAGATGTGATACATCCATATAGTTTGGAAGTCCGTTGTGATATGCAATCGGAACTTCGCCCTGTATCAGCGGGGTGAGATAAGTAAGCATCTCATACGTGACATTGTTGCCTCTGGCATTAATCCATTCGCGCGGAACGGATTTCGCTTCGTTTGCTATATTTTTGATCTCTGCGTAGTCGTATGCAATGGTATAGGGCGCATCAGAGGTTCGTTTCATAATGACCATCGAAGCGGTGACACCCTGCAGAGCCAACGATACGGCTTTCTCTCCGGATAAGAACGCTTCCTTTAAATCGGTGGCAGAGGAGAGATGCACTGCGCAGCGCTGCAGGATGTTAATTTCAACGGAGCGGACCTTGACAGGAAGGCTTGCCCTGATCAGAAGTTCCAAAGCTTTTCCGGCGCCACTCAACTGGCTGTGACCGAATGTGTCGGAAGAGTTTTCTCCAGCACTGATGTAATTGCCGTTACTGTCATGAATTCCCTCTGAGACGGCGACAATCACATTGTTTTGCACGGTGAGAAGATCACGCACATCTTCAACAAAACTTTCGGTGTTAAAATCACTCTCCGGAAGATAGATCAGGTGCGGCGCGCTGCAATATGAATTGCGAGCGAGTGCGGATGCAGCCGTCAGCCAGCCGGCGTCGCGTCCCATAATCTCGATAATCGTAACGCTTTTAACTGGATAAATAATCGTGTCATGCGCAATCTCAAGGAGTGTAGATGCGATGTATTTTGCAGCAGAGCCAAAGCCCGGAGTGTGATCGGTAATCATAAGATCGTTGTCGATGGTCTTTGGGATGCCTATAATCTGAATATTGCTACCGATTGAGTCAGCATAAGAGGAAAGTTTTAACACGGTATCCATTGAATCATTTCCACCGATATAGAAAAATGCCTTAATGTTTAAAGCCTTAAATTGTGCAAAAATCTTCTCATAATCGGATGCATCTTCATGGTAATCCTTTAATTTGTAGCGGCACGAGCCCAGATACATGGCCGGTGTAGTTGCAAGCCGCTGTAATGTGTCTTTGCCGGAAGCCGCCAGCTCCGTAAGATTTAAGTAATGCTGGTTCAGAATACCGAGAATACCATTGATCGAACCGTAGACTGTTCCATAATGTCCAATAGATGCGCGGATGACGCCCACAAGACTGGCATTGATTGCAACGGTCGGACCGCCGGATTGCGCAACGATGCAATTAGGTAAATTTATATGCTGTGTCATGGTAAAAATCCTCCTCCTATACGATATAAAGTTTGATACCCATATCCTGAATAATGTTTTTCCATTCATCCGTAATGCCGCTGTCTGTGACAATTGCATCGACGGAATTGAGCGGTGCAACAAAAGCAGAACGTACCAGTCCAAACTTGCTGGAGTCTGCTACGAGAATTGTGGAAAGAGAAGAGCTCATTGCCGCCTTTTTCGTCAGAACTTCATAGTTGTGCGCACAGGTGATGCCGAGTGCTTCGTGAATACCGGATGCAGCAAGGAAGAACTTGCTGGCACGGCGGCTTCTGATCAGTTCATTGGCATAGGAAGATTCAAACATCTGATCTGCCTTGTGCAGCAGACCGCCTGCTAACGTGAGCTGGATGCCTTCCTTTGGGAAAAGCTGCGTTAATGTATAGTAGTTATAACATGTAATATTCAGATTAATATGTTCCGGAATAAAATATGCCATAGCTGCAATCGTTGTACCGGAATCGAGGATGATGGTGTCGTTCGGTTGAATCAGTGACGCGGCAAACTGTCCTATCATCTGTTTTTCCTTCGCAAACTTCGTCTGTTCCGAGTGAAGCGTGTATTCGCTTTCAATATTTGTAATCATAGACTTGTCATTGACCGGCAACTGGATTCCGTGACTGCGCACAAACAGGTTATTCTCTTTTAAATATTTCAGATCCCGCCGTATCGTCATCTCGGATACATTTAACATTTCCGAGAGATCTTTGACCGATAGGGAAGGTGATTCCTGCAAAAAGGAATAGATTTCATTGATTCGTTGCTCCTTTTTCTTCAATATGTTCACCTCTCATTAAAAAAATCACAAGTTATTTGTATAAAGTATAACATAATACAACTTAAAAATGTTAGAAAATGTTCAAAAATGTTTGATTCATGAAAAATATACAAAAAAACAATATTTGGATTGTGGAAAATAGTTATACTGATAAAATGAAAATATTAAGAAAATATTGGAAAATAAAGAAATATTGAGAAAATGTGCGAAGTAACAAAAAATATAAAAATGTTAGAAATTGTTCAAAAACTAACAAATTTGGATTTGATGTACATAAAAATTCGTGGTAAAAAATAATTACAACGTATGAAGTGCACTACAATATACAAAAGTAAAGGAGAACGATATGGTAAATTTAAGCAGAAAAAAGTATGTGAGACTGCTTGCCGTAGCACTTATCATCTGTTTGATCAGTATGATCGGCGCAAGTCTCGTCAATACGAACTTTGGACACATCAAAGTACAGAACTTTAGTATTGAGGATGCAAACGGACACAAGATAGCACTCGTAATGTACAAACCGGAAAATGCAACGGCTGAGACGCCTGCACCGTGTGTTGTAACATTACATGGTAGTTTCGATGCAAAAGAGACACAGGATTACACCTGTCTGGAACTTGCAAAGAGAGGATTTGTTGTATTGTCCATGGACTGTGACGGACATGGAGATTCCGATAACTACAAAGACAACCCAATGGATGCTTTCTTTACAGTAACCGCGAACCCGGGTTCTGCATTTGAGGATATTTCTACATCTCCTGGATCAGGAATGTGTGATGTTGTAAATTACGCTTACAACAGCCTTTCATTTGTAGATAAGGATCAGATCGGTATCACAGGACATTCTCTTGGCGGTAAGATGGCGAATGCCTGCCTTGCTTACAACAAGATTCAGGAAGCAAACGGTGGTGTAAATCAGGTAGCAGCAGTATTCCTTATGGGAAATCAGCAGCTAAACATTGATGGTGTATGGCAGGATCATTTAAATTATGATCCGGATGACACACCGGACAGCGGCGACGAGATTCCGTTATACTACGATGTCGATTATGGTATTGATGCCGGACAGTTAGATGAGAACAACTATCAGACAGAAGCCGGTGGACCGCAAAACTTCTATAAGTCAGCCAATGCAAGAGTTCTCATTAACGAGCTTGATAATTATGATTTGCAGGAAGGCGATGATGTTGAAGTTGGCAAGATCTACGAAGGAACCGTACAGGGTTCTGAGGAGAAATATATCCGTGCTTTATATCAGCCTTATGAGACACATATTTTAAACCATTACTCATTGGCAACAACATCAAATCTGGTTGACTTCTTCCAGAATGCTTTTGAAGCACCGAATTACATTGATGCAGGAAGCCTTACAATCCAGTACAAGTGGTTCTTTAATACCATTGGTGTAATCGGATTCTTCCTCTCAGTATATGCATTTGCAAGTATTTTATTAACAACCGGTTTCTTTGGTACATTACTTGCCAAGAAGGAAAGCGACATCTACGTTCCGGCAGCACCAAAGGGTGTCAAAGGAAATGTAATTTACTGGGTATTCTTAGCATTAGGCGGATTACTTCCGGCAACATTCATGATTCCATTAGAGCAGTGGATTGGTGCCCACAAGGGAGCAGATTTCGCGACACGATCACTCTTCGGAACGAAGATCTGGCCACAGGGATTAACATTAGAACAGGGTATGTGGACAGGTGCGGCAGGACTCCTTGGATTAGCATTCTTCGCAATCGGTTATTTCCTGGTTAGTAAGAAGAATGGTGTAAAACCTGCTGACTGGAACTTAAAGATGAGCAGGTCCAATGTAGGTAAGACTATTTTAATCGTACTTGCATCAATTGGATTTGGATATGGTGTTGTAGGCTTTGCGAAGTACTTCTTCGGAGTAGATTTCCGTTTTATCAGCTATGTGATCAAGTGGCCTTCAAGTGGATCGCTCCTGATTGCATTAAGATTTATCCCATTAGTTGCAGTATTCTACTTTGCAAATGCACTGTGTCAGAACCTTTGCAATATGGTGGCAGGAAGAAAAGAGTGGTTAAATACATTACTGATGTGCCTTGCAAACATTATTGGTCTTGTATGCATCTGGGTTTACCAGTACTCAGGACTGATCTCAAAAGGAGTTGTAAGACTCGATAGTGCACGCGTAATGCTTACATGGCCATTATTCATTAACCTGACTGTGTGCACCATCATTTCCAGAAGATTCTATAAGAAGACTGGAAAGGTTTATATTGGAGCACTCATGAATACAATCCTGTTTACAGTGATTGGTTGCGCAAACACAATGACATTGTACTGTACAAACTGGTGGTTCTAAAAAACTGGGGGAGTATCCGGGATACTCCCCCAGCTATTAAAATCTGGTATGGAGGTAGAAATGAGAAAGATTATAAACGATCCTGATAACATTGTAGAGGAGATGATGGAAGGCTTTATTGCGGCGTATCATCATATGTATTACAAACATCCTGAAGTAAACAGTGTGATCAGCCGATGCAGAAGAAAAAACAAAGTGTCGTTGATTATCGGCGGTGGAAGTGGACATGAACCGATGTTTTCCGGTTTTGTAGGAGCAGGGCTTGCCGATGCTGCATGCTGTGGAAACATTTTTGCTTCACCAGATCCGAAGAATATTTACGAAACTGGAAAAAGTATTGATGAAGGCAAAGGAATTCTGTTTGTATATGGCTGTTATGCAGGCGATAATCTGAATTTTGATATGGGTGAAGAGTTCCTGAATGCCAAAGGAATCAAGACCGCACATGTGCGTGTACAGGACGATGTGGCGAGTGCACCAAAGGAGCGAAGGGAAGACCGAAGAGGCATCGCAGGTGATGTCTTTGTGATCAAGATTGCCGGAGCCGCATGTGATGCAGGATTAGAACTTGAAGAAGTAACAAGAATTACGGAGAAGGCAAGAGACAATACCCGTACAATCGGAGTAGCCACAGCACCGGCTCAGCTTCCGGGAGCGGACAAGCCCATCTTTGAATTAGGTGAGGACGAGATTGAATACGGAATGGGACTTCACGGTGAAAAAGGTGTAGAGAGAACCAAATGGGAACCGGCAGATGTTCTGGTAGAGAAAATGTACCGTCAGATTATGGAAGATTCAGACTTGAAGCGTGGTGACAAAGTATGTGTTTTGGTCAACGGCTTAGGTTCCACAACAATTTTAGAACTATCAATCGTGTTCCGTAAGTTAAACGAACTGTTAAAAGAAGATGGAATCGGGATTTATGACACGGATTTAAATAACTACTGTACCAGTCAGGAAATGGGTGGATTTTCTATCACATTGATGAAACTGGACGATGAACTTAGGAAATATTACGATATGCCATGCTATTGTCCATTCTACGCAAAGGGAGCGGTTGAGCCTGTTGGAGGAGTGGCGGATGAGATTGAAGATACAGCACCAAAGAAAGAGAAGAAAGAAAAGAAGCAGCGGATAGCAAGCACTTATGTGAGAGGAAAGCATTACGAGAAGTTAAATGCAGAGGACTGCAGACAGATGCTTTTGTATATCGCGGATAAGATTCTGGCGAATGAGCCGTATCTGACCGAGGTGGACAGTGCAATTGGAGATGGCGATCATGGAATCGGCATGGCGACTGGCATGAAAAATGTGAAGGAAGTGCTTCTTGATATGGAAGGAGAGAAAAATGTATACAGTATCTTTGAGGAAGCCGGTAAAGCAATGCTTCTTAGCATGGGCGGTGCTTCCGGTGTTATCTTCGGAAGCCTTTATCTGGAAGGTGCTCTTGGTACGGAGAGCAAAGACTACCTTACTGCTGAGGACTTAAAGGCAATGGAAGAGAAGAGTCTGAAAGCCATCCAGGAGCGTGGCAAGGCAAGCGTCGGAGACAAAACAATGGTTGATGCGCTGGCACCAGCGGTAGAAGCAATGCAGCAGCATTACACCGAAGGTTTGGAGAAAATGCTCGAAGAGGCAGAGGCAGGCGCATTGCGCGGAGTGGAAAATACGAAGGATTGCATCGCCAGATTTGGCAGAGCAAAATCACTCGGCGAGAGAGCATTGGGATTCCAGGATGCAGGTGCAACCTCAACATGGTTGATCTTCCAGAGCATGAGAGAATTTGTGAAAGGAGAATAAGTAATATGAAGATAGCAATCGGATGCGACCCAAACGCACAGAAAGAAAAAGAAGAGGTTATAGCATTTATTGAGAAGAAGGGATACGGAACTGTAGAGGATTTCGGAGGTGAAGATCCAATCTATGCAAACGTGGCCATTAAGGTCAGCGAAGCAGTCGCTTCCGGTGGGTACGACAGAGGAATTTTAATCTGCGGAACCGGAATCGGAATGTCCATCTCCGCAAATAAAGTAAAAGGTGCATACGCGGCACTGGTTTCGGATGTTTATTCCGCACAAAGAGCGCGTTTGAGTAATGATGCAAACATCATCTGCATGGGAGCTTTTACAACTGGAAGCAAAGTAAGAGAACTGTTAGTTGAGGCATTTTTCGAGAACGAATTTGTAAAGGGATGTGTTTCACAGCCGAAAGTTGATGCGTTTGTGGAGTACGATCAGAATAGATAAGCAGGTAAAGCATATGAAACGAAAGAAATATTTTGGCAGTAATTTAAAAATGTATAAGAATGTCGCACAGACGGAAAGCTATCTGAAGGAGCTGGCAGACAGAACGAGAGAGCTTTGCATGCAGAATCCGGATATGGAATTGTTCATTCTGCCGTCTTACACGTCTTTGGAAACAGCGTCAAAAAGTACGGATCAGTCCGAAATCCATCTTGGTGCACAGAATATGTGCTGGGAGGATGAAGGTCAGTTTACCGGTGAGATTTCTCCGGTTATGTTAGAGGAACTTGACCTTCACCTTGTAATGGTAGGTCATTCCGAGCGCCGACATGTCTTTGGAGAGAGCAACATTGAGGAAAACAAGAAGATGCTCGCCGCGATGAAGCACGGCTTTACCGGTCTTCTATGCATCGGCGAGACGAAAGAAGAGAAAGGGTACGGTATCGCAGATGAGGTACTGCGTACACAGATCAAGGTTGGTCTGCATGGAATTGCGGCAGAGGATCTGGATAAAGTATGGATTGCATATGAGCCGGTATGGGCGATTGGTGTCAATGGTATACCAGCACCGGTGGAGTATGCACAGGAAAAGCATCATGTGATCCGAGAGACATTAAGAGAACTGTACGGCGAAGCCGCAGATGTTGTTCCGGCACTGTATGGCGGAAGTGTGAATCTTGAGAATGCGACTAGGCTTTTTGTACAGCCGGATATTGATGGCTTATATGTAGGAAGGGTTGCATGGGATGCAAAACGTTTTGCCGGACTGATTGCAGATTGTCTGGCAACGGGTGAAAAGTAGAAGGTAGAAAGGAGTCAGCATGACAGAACTCGAATTAAAAAAGACAGCAAATGAGGTGCGTAAAAATATTGTGACCGCTGTGTATCATGCACATTCCGGTCATCCAGGTGGATCATTATCCGCAGCGGATATATTGACTTATCTCTATTTTGAGGAGATGAATGTTGAACCGAAGGATCCTGGGAAAGCGGATCGAGATCGTTTTGTATTATCCAAGGGACACGCAGCGCCGGGATTATATTCTGCCCTTGCGGAGCGTGGCTATATTGATAAAGAAGAATTAAAAGGCCTTCGTCATGTAGGCTGTTTCCTGCAGGGACATCCGGATATGAAGCATATACCGGGCGTGGATATGTCATCCGGTTCACTTGGACAGGGCATTTCCGCAGCCGTAGGTATGGCTCTGGCGGGTAAGATGGATCATGCGGATTACCGTGTGTACACATTGCTCGGTGACGGAGAGATTCAGGAAGGTCAGGCTTGGGAGGCTTCCATGCTGGCTGCCAACCACAAGCTTGACAATCTGGTTGTAATCGTGGACAACAATAACTTACAGATTGACGGAACGGTAGAAGAGGTCAATTCCCCATATCCAATCGACGAGAAATTTAAAGCATTCAAATTCCATGTGATCAGCATCAACGGAAACGACTTTGACGAGATTGCAGCAGCTTTCAAGAAAGCCCGTGAGCACAAGGGACAGCCTACTGCGATTATTGCCAGGACGATCAAAGGAAAAGGTGTTTCCTTCATGGAGAACCAGGTAGGCTGGCATGGCAAGGCACCGAACAAAGAGGAATATGAGACAGCAATGGAAGAATTAGAGAAAGCAGGTGAAGCATTATGTCAGAAGTAAAGAAGATTGCGACACGTGACAGTTACGGCAATGCATTGGTCGAATTGGGTAGGGAGCATGAAAATCTTGTTGTTTTAGATGCAGACCTGGCAGCTGCCACCAAGACTGTTGTATTTAAGAAAGTATATCCGGAACGTTTTATCGACTGTGGGATCGCAGAGGCAAATATGACTGGTGTTGCAGCAGGACTTTCTACATGTGGAAAGGTTCCATTTATCAGTTCTTTTGCGATGTTTGTAGCAGGAAGAGCATTTGAGCAGATACGCAATTCTATCGGATATCCGCATCTGAATGTGAAGATTGGTGCGACGCATGCAGGAATTACCGTCGGCGAGGACGGAGCAACACATCAGTGCAACGAGGATATTGCTTTGATGCGGACGATTCCAGGTATGGTTGTGATTAGCCCGGCGGACGATGTGGAAGCACGTGTAGCCGTGAAGGCGGCCTATAAGTATGAAGGACCGGTCTACTTACGATTTGGCAGACTGGCACTTCCAGTCATCCACAATGAGTCAGATTATACATTTGAGATTGGAAAAGGCGAAATTCTTCGCGAGGGAAAGGATCTGACAATTGTTGCAACCGGTGCAATGGTGAGCAATAGCCTTGAGGCTGCCAAAAAACTGAAAGAAGACGGTATCGAGGCAAAGGTGATTAACATTCATACAATCAAGCCACTCGATGAGGGCCTGATTGTTAAAGCAGCAAAAGAGACCGGCAAAATTGTTACGGTAGAGGAGCATTCCGTGATTGGCGGACTTGGAAGCGCGGTATGTGATGCACTTGCGGTGAAGGCTCCGACTCAGGTTTTAAAAATCGGAATTAACGATACGTTCGGCGAGTCCGGACCGGCAGTGGAACTGCTTAAAAAATATGGGCTGGATGCAGACAACATTTATGCAAAGATTAAAAGCTTTGTAAAATAATTCAAATAAGCAGCAGGAAAGCCTATACAGATGGTTTATAAAACGGCCTTATAACTCTTCCCGTTGGGCTGCCGGCAGGGTGAAGATAAATTCTGTGCCGACTCCTTCGGTACTGATGACGTTGATATTTTCATCATGTGCCTGAATAATTTCTTTTACGATAGAGAGTCCAAGACCGGAACCCTTCTTGTCCTTTCCACGGGACAGGTCGGTTTTGTAGAAACGCTCAAAAATTTTGTTCTGGCTGTCTTTTGGAATTCCGATGCCGGTATCCTTGACAGAAACAAATACTTTTTCGCTTTTCTTGGTGGTCTCAATGGTGATTTCAGAATCATGGTGGCTGAACTTGATGGCATTGTCAATCAGATTATAAACCACCTGCTGAATCTTGCTCATATCCGCTTTTACATAAAGTGTTTTACCGGCAAGAATCAGGTGGAAGGAAATCCGTTTGGCTTTGCAGGTTCCCTCAAAGGTAAGACAGGTCATTTTAATTAACTGGTTAATGTCAAATTCGCTGACGTCTAACATTGTGCCGTGGCTGCCGTATTTATTTAACTCTAAGAGGCTTTGGGTGAGCTTGGACAAACGGTCTGTCTCGAAAACAATGATATTTAAATATTTTTCCTGCATCTCCGGTGGAATCGTTCCGTCTAACATGGCTTCCACATAACCTTTGATGGAAGTAAGCGGAGAACGAAAATCATGGGAGACATTGGAAATAAATTTACGCTGGTCATCCTCCAGGGTATTCAGCTCGTTTGCCATATAATTTAGAGAAGCGGCAAGATAGCCGATTTCATCATTTTTATGTACCGGAATTTTATAACTGAAATTGCCCTCGGCAAAAGCATCAGCACCCTTAATCATTTTGCGGATTGGGATGTAGACCTCGAAGCCAATGATAATCAGTAACAGGGTTGCACAGATAAAAATCAGAAGCAGAGTTAGGTACATAATATTCAGTAAATGTGCATGATGGTGCGTGATTACGGAAAGCGGCTGGTGAATCAGCACATATCCCCGCACCTTGTAATTAATTGTAATCGGCGAAAATACCGTAAGATGCGTATCGTCATAATAATTATAAAAAGAACCGGTGGTGTAATATTTGCTGCCAAAATCTGCCACATTAAATCCGTCAATGTGTATCAGGTGGTCCATGTTCACAGATGCATTGGAGTTAATCAGAATATCACCATCTGTATTCATGACCCATATTTCTGAAGAAAGATAAGTGCTAAGGGTGGCAAGACTGTCATGCAAGTCATCTACCGTAATATCTTCATTGAAATAGTTTGAAGCATAGGTAGATGCAATCATATTGGCTTCCTTGTAAAGCCGGTCAACTTCGGTATCTTCAATATATTCATAAGTATAGTGGGAGCTGAAGGTGGATACGAGAATAAAGCCGAGAATGCCAAAAATCACATATCCAATCAGCAGCTTCAGATAAAGTCGTTTCTTCATTCTTTAACCTCGAATTTGTATCCGATGCCCCAGACCGTAGAAATGCTCCAGGCGGTATGATCGTTAATTTTCTCACGAAGTCTTTTTACATGAACGTCAACGGTTCTGGTATCGCCTACGTATTCATAGCCCCAGATATGGTCTAAAAGCTGTTCTCTGGTAAATACCTGATTCGGTGAGGATGCAAGAAAATAAAGAAGCTCTAACTCCTTTGGCGGCATATCAATTGTTTTGCCGTAATATTCTACGGAATAGTTGGAAAGATTGACCACCAGATCCGGATAAGTAACACATTTTAAATCCGGCTGTACAGGCTCCTGCTTCACCGGCTGGTAGCGGCGGAGCACCGCCTTGACTCTGGCAACCAGTTCTTTGGAATCAAAAGGCTTCATGATATAGTCATCTGCCCCCAGCTCCAGTCCGAGAACCTTGTCAAAGATTTCACCTTTGGCAGATAACATGATAATCGGAACATTTGCTTTTGCCCGGATTTCACGGCATACCTGATAACCATCAATGCCCGGAAGCATCAAATCAAGAAGAATCAGATTTGGTGCATAGGTTTCAAATTCTTTCAAAGCAGATTCCCCATCATGAACCATCTTTGTATCAAAGCATTCCTTCGTGAGATACAGGGAAATCAGTTCTGCGATATTAACATCATCATCTACAATTAAAATTTTCTGTTTTGCAGCCATAGGAAACTTCCTTTCTGTTTTACGTAGTTCATATACTTGATTTATTTAAATTCTGCAATGGTAACACCGGCATCTCCTTCGCCAAATTCTCCTAAGTGGAAGGATTTGATATAGGACTGCCGCTTCAAATGACTCTGTACGGCACTGCGCAGGGCACCGGTTCCTTTTCCGTGTACGATGCGTACGGAAGGAAGATGTGCAAGATAAGCATCATCCAAGTATTTATCCAAAAGAGCAATAGCTTCATCCACTGTTTTTCCAATCAGATTGATTTCTGTGGAAACAGAAGCGGATTTACTCATCTTAAGCTTTCCGGCACCGGTCTTGGCATATTTCTTGCTGCCCGGAGCAGCATCTTCAATTAGTACTAAATCCTTGATGTTTACCTGGGAGCGGAGAATTCCCATCTGCACAAAGAGGTCACCCTTTGCATTCGGCAGGGAGTGTACCGTTCCGGTTAAATTCATACTTAATACTTTTACGCTGTCACCGATACGAAGCTTCTTTGGAACCTTTGGATTGTAGATGGCAGTATCTTTTTCCTTTGAGCTCTTTTTCTCATTGGCAGCCATTTTCTCCCGGATATTGGTACGCTGTTTTTCCATTTCCTGAATGGAAGGTCTGGTAGTGCCATATTTGTTGAAATTACGGATTGCCTCATCGGCAGTATCTTTGGCTTCCTGCAGAATCTGGTTTGCTTCTTCTTTTGCTTTACGAAGAATGGCATCCCGGCTTTCATCTAATTTTTCCTGCTTGTTCTTTAACTGCTGTTTTAATGCAGCAATTTCTGATTTGTAACGGTTGATTTCGGCCTGTTCTTTCTCTATGGTGATGCGGCTTGCTTCCAGGTCAGAAAGTAAATCTTCAAAATTCTGTTCATTACTGCTGATACGGGTTCTGGCATCCTCAATTAAAGTATCGGAAAGACCGAGTTTTTTGGAAATTGCAAAGGCATTACTTTTTCCCGGAATACCGATGAGAAGACGGTAAGTCGGACTTAAGGTCTCTATATCAAATTCGCAGCAGGCATTTTCAATTCCACTGGTAGTTAAGGCATAAATCTTAATCTCACTGTAGTGGGTGGTCGCCATGGTACGGATGCCTCGACTGTGAAAATAAGATAAGGTAGAAACCGCCAGGGCAGCGCCCTCCGTAGGGTCAGTTCCGGCACATAACTCATCAAAGAGAACCAGGGAATGTTCATTGGCTTCTTTTAAAATGTGGATAATGTTGGTCATATGGGAAGAAAATGTGCTTAAGTTCTGCTCAATACTCTGTTCATCTCCAATATCTGCAAAAATATCGTCAAAAACAGCAAGCTCACTGCGGTCTCCGGAAGGAATCGGAAGTCCCGCCTGTCCCATCAGAGTGAGAAGTCCCACAGTTTTTAAGGAAACGGTTTTACCACCGGTATTCGGGCCGGTAATGACAAGCTGGTCAAAATCGCTGCCTAAGGAAATGTCGATAGGAACTACTTTTTTTGCGTCCAGCAGAGGGTGTCTGCCCTTTAAAATACGAATTTTCCGTTCCGTATTAAAATGCGGTGTAATTCCATTGTATTCCAAGGCATAAGCTGCTTTTGCAAATATAAAATCAAGCTCTGTTAAAATCTGATAATCGGTTTCAATGGCAGGAATATATTCCCCTGCTTTTGCCGATAAAGTGGCAAGAATAACGGCAATTTCGTCCTGCTCTTTGATGGATAATTCTTTTAATTCGTTGTTCAGATTTACCACAGCCATTGGCTCAATGAAAAGAGTAGAACCGCTGGAGGACTGGTCATGCACCATACCGGTAATCTGGGATTTGGCTTCGGCTTTTACCGGAAGGCAGTAGCGGCCGTTACGCATGGTAATGACAAAATCCTGCAGGCAGTTTCTGACATTCTGGTTATTTAACATCTGGTTTAACTGCGCATGGATGCGGTCGCCGGTTGAGCGGATAGAACGGCGGATGGATTTTAAATTACTGCTGGCATCATCACTGATTTCATCCACAGAAATGATGCAGCGGCGGATCTCATCACAAAGAGGACTAAGAGGTTCTAAACCATCAAAAAGTTCGCTCAGGGAATCAGACGGAAAATCTTCCCGTTCCTTTCTGCCATAGGCTTTGACCCGGCGGGCAGTCTCTAATAATTTACAGAGGCCGAGAAGCTCTTCGATATTCATGGTTCCGCCGATTTCCACACGCCGGATGGCGGAAGAAAGCGGTTTGATACCGGAGCAGTCAAGCCGTCCCTTTTTCAGGCTGCGGTTCATGGCATCCTTAGTCTGCTGCTGTGCATTGGTAATCTCTGAGAGGCTGGTGGAAGGAAGCAGGGAAAGACAGCGTTCCTTGGTATCCGCACCGAAAGCATACTCCGCGAGCCGCTCTACAATTTTATTATATTCTAATGTTCTTAAAACCTTTTGATTCATAAATATTCTCCATAAAATGTACTAAAAATCACTGCTTCTATTATAACCCAAACCGATTGTGGTGAAAAGGGCGGTTGAAAATAAGTTTCCGGATAAATGACGAAATTGGCACGTTTTTTACATTCCGGCATCTTTTTTAAAAAATGTTGCAACATAGGCAGATAGAAAGTATAATTAAAATTGGTTGTATTTACAGTAGAAAAGAGGATTCCCTATGTCAGAAAATGAAAAAGAGGAATTTGCATTTATCAAAGAGAAAATCAAGAACAAGCCGTTAAATAAGAGACGTATTATTTTAAAAACGGCATTTACGGTTGTGCTTGCGGTTGTCTTTGGACTTGTATCCTGTTTTGTATTTACATGGATGCGCCCGGTGATGGAAGAGTGGCTGAATAAGCCGGAGGATACCAGGGTGAGCATCCCGAAAGATGAAGAGGTACAGCCGGATACGGAAGAAGAGACAAATTCCACGGAGACAGGTGTAGACGAGCCGGATGTAGAAGAAGGCTTAAAAGAGCTTACACCGGAGGAATATCAGAAATTACAGAGTAAGCTTTATGCGATTGGAAGCGAAGCAAATAAGTCCATTGTTACGGTGACAGGTGTGACCAGTGATGTGGACTGGTTTAACACGCCTTATGAGAGACAGGGACAGGCAAGTGGGGTCATTATTGCGGATACCGGTCAGGAGCTTCTGATTATGACAGAGCGCAAGGTCATAAGCGGAGCAAAATCCATTCATGTGACCTTCCTTGATAACAGCACCGTAGAAGCGGAGCTTAAAAACTATGACGGAAATACCGGAATTGCGATTTTAAATGTAAAACGTTCCGACATCGAAGAAAGCACTCTGGGCAGAATTAAAGTGGCAGTGCTTGGAAATTCACTTCAGACCACACAGGGCAGCGTTGTGCTGGCACTGGGCAGTCCGCTGGGAACGAATTTCTCCATATTGACAGGAAATATTACATCGACTTCTAACAGCATTTCCACCTTTGATGCAAACTACAATGTACTGACAACAGATATTGTGGGCAGTAGTCAGGGAAGTGGTGTACTGGTCAATCTTTCCGGTGAAGTGGTTGGAATTGTTATGCAGGATTACAGCAGCGGCGATGAGAATACGCTGACCGCAATTTCCGTTTCCCAGTTGAAAGACATTATCGAGAAGCTTTCCAATGGACAGGATATTCCGTATCTTGGACTGAAACTGACTTCTGTAACATCTGACATTGAAAAGGAATATGACATACCAAAGGGCGTATATATTAAATCAGTGGGAATTGATTCCCCGGCGATGGCGGCAGGCTTGCAAAGCGGTGATGTCATCGTAAAGATTGCCGGAGAAAATGTAGAGACAGCGCAGGCATATAAGAATGTGTTATCCGGGCAGACTCCGGGAGATGTTGTAAAGATTACCATAAAACGCCAGGGGGCAGCAGGCTATGTAGAAATCGAATGTTCTGCAACCGTTGGTGTACTAAAATAGAAAGAGGAAAATTATGCATTATATTGAAACATTACGCGAAGGCGAAAGAGTAAATGAAATCTATCTTTGTAAAAATAAGCAGTCAGCGCTGACGAAGGCAGGTAAGCCTTATGAAGCATTGATTTTACAGGATAAAACAGGCACACTGGATGCAAAAATCTGGGAGCCGGGCTCTGTGGGAATTGATGATTTTGACCGCTTTGATTACATCAATGTAGTGGGAGATATCACAAGTTTTCAGGGTGCATTACAGTTAAATGTAAAGAGGGTCCGGAAAGCAGCCGAGGGAGAGTATGAACCAAAGGAATATCTTCCGGTCAGTGAATATAATGTAGATGAAATGTATGAGCAGTTACTTGGATATATTAAGCAGATGGAGAATCCATATCTTAAGAAACTGGCAGGCAGTTTCTTTATCGAGGATGCAGATTTTGCAAAACGTTTTAAATTCCATTCTGCAGCAAAAAGCGTACATCACGGTTTTGTGGGCGGACTTTTAGAGCATACTTTAAGCGTAACGAAGCTTTCTGCTTATTTTGCTGACAACTATAAGATTCTCAATAAAGATTTACTGGTTTGTGCCGCCATGTTTCACGATATCGGAAAGTTAGAAGAGCTTTCTACTTTCCCGGAAAATGATTACACTGACGAGGGACAGCTTTTAGGACATATCATGATTGGAGCCATGGAAATTGCAGAGCGCATCAAGACCATCGATGGTTTCCCGGTGAAACTGGCACATGAGATGGAACACTGTATTCTGGCACATCATGGAGAGTTAGAGTATGGTTCTCCGAAGAAGCCGGCATTACCGGAAGCTGTAGCATTAAGCTATGCAGATAATATTGATGCAAAGATGGAGACCATGCGTGAGCTTTTGGCAAACGTACCGGAAGGAGATACTCAGTGGCAGGGATTCAACCGTCTGTTTGAATCGAACATCCGCAGATCGAGTATATAAGAAATATGAAAAAAGATGACATTGTTACACTGACCATTGACGATATCGGAACTAACGGCGAAGGTATCGGAAGAACGGAAGGCATCACACTTTTTATCAAGGATGCTCTACCGGGAGACATGGTTCGTGCCAAAATCATGAAGATGAAAAAAACTTATGGCTATGCCCGCCTGATGGAAATTCTTAAGGAATCCACCATGCGGACAACCCCGCCATGCCCGGAGCATAAGCGGTGTGGTGGCTGCCAGATCCAGGCACTTTCTTATGGGAGCCAGCTTAAGTTTAAGGAAAATAAAGTACGCAACAACTTAAAGCATATCGGAGGATTTGAAAATCCAAAGGTCTTACCAACACTTGGCATGCAGGAGCCTTATCGCTACCGGAACAAAGCACAGTTTCCGGTGGGTTATGATAAAGAAGGCAATCTGGTGGCAGGCTTTTTTGCGTCCAGAACCCATAACATTATTCCGGTGCAGGACTGCCTTTTGGGAAAAGAAGGCAACGGAAGAATCCTGTCCCTTATTTTAGACACAATGAAATCCTATGGCGTCAGTGCCTATGATGAGAAAACCGGAAAAGGCTGCGTCCGCCACATCTTAATCCGTTACGGCGAGAAAACCGGAGAGTGGATGGTCTGCTTTGTCATCAACGGAAAGAAACTGCCGCATGCAGAAAGTTTTATTGAAGTATTAAAAGATTTACCGGGAATGACAAGTATTACTGTAAATATCAATGAATCCCGGGGCAACGTGATTTTAGGAGAAGAAACATATACCCTCTATGGAAAGGGTTACATTACAGATTATATCGGAACGATTTCTTTTCAGATTTCTCCGCAGTCTTTCTATCAGGTAAATCCGGCGCAGACAGAGGTGCTTTATAACAAAGCTTTGGAATATGCCAATCTCACCGGCGAAGAGACGGTCTGGGATTTATATTGCGGTATCGGAACCATTTCCTTATTTCTCGCACAGAAAGCGAAGAAGGTTTACGGTGTGGAAATTGTACCGCAGGCAATCGCAGATGCCAAAGAGAATGCCCTTCGAAATCACATTTCCAATGCAGAATTTTTCGTTGGGAAAGCAGAGGAAGTCTATCCGGCATACTGTGCCGCCCATGGCGAGGAAGCCCGTGCAGAAGTTATCGTAGTGGACCCGCCACGCAAAGGCTGCGAGGAATCCCTCCTTGCCATGATGTGTGAGATGGCACCACAGCGTATCGTCTATGTAAGCTGTGATTCCGCAACCCTGGCCCGGGATTTGAAATATCTTTGCAGCCATGGATATGACCTCGTGGAGGTGCAGCCGGTAGACCAGTTCGGCCATACGGTACATGTGGAGACGGTTGTTCTTTTGTCCCAACTGAAACAAAAGCCGGATGATTACATTAATGTCACAATTGAACTTGATGATGTGGATATAACATCTGCAGAGACTAAGGCAACATATGATGAGATAAAGAAGTATGTGTCTGAACATAATGCCGGCATGAAGGTTTCCAATCTGTATATCTCACAGGTAAAGAGAAAATGCGGAATTGAGGTTGGAAAGAATTATAATTTACCTAAAAATGAAGACAGTAGGCAACCACAGTGTCCGGAAGATAAAGAGAGAGCAATTGTGGAGGCATTGGAGCATTTTAAGATGATTCAGCTGAAATAAAAAGTGTTTGATAAATCGTTGTTTGTGGAGGTGTTTGGATGTGCGGAATAGCAACTGATTTATAAAGAATAAATCGGAGGTTTATATGGATTATTCAATAAGAGAATTAAGACAAAACGAGTCCAAGGTGCTAAATACTTTTTTATACGAAGCAATTTTTATTCCAGAAGGGGCTCCTATACCACCAAAAGAGATTATAAATCAACCAGAATTACAGGTGTATGTTAAAGATTTCGGTAAGAATAAAGGAGACTTGTGTTTGGTTGCTGAAGCCAATAATGAAATTGTTGGTGCAGTATGGTGTCGTATTATGAATGATTATGGACATATTGATGCTGAAACACCATCATTTGCAATTTCACTTTTAAAACAGTATAGAAACTATGGTATTGGAACTAATCTAATGGAGCAGATATTAAAAAAACTGAAAATGCAAGGATATAAGCAAGCGTCATTATCTGTTCAGAAGATGAATTATGCAGTTCATATGTATCTAAAAGTAGGATTTGAAATTGTCGATGAGAATGACGAAGAGTATATAATGATTTGCAAATTGTAGGAATCTGTAATTTGAGTTTATGGTTTACAAATCGTTATTTGTAGAGAGGAGATGATTGTTAAATGAGAATTGCTGCGTATCAATTTGCTGTATCTGGAAATATTAGTGAGAATTATAAAGAAATAGAAAAAGCAATATATATCGCAAAAACTGAAAATGTTCAGTTGCTTATATTTCCAGAATGTTCATTAACAGGGTATCCTCCGAGAAATATATCTAATGCGTCATGTGTTGATTTTAATCTTGTTCAGATAATGTGTGATAAACTTCAATCAATAGCTAACAAAAATGACATTTCCTTTATTATTGGAACTATAGTTAAAGAAAAAGAAATATACAATAGAGCAATGTTGTTTCAACCTAATAGTCAAATTGAGTTCTATGATAAGCGTGCCTTGTGGGGATGGGATAAGGATAATTTCACAAAAGGCAGTAACAATGGAATATTTGAAATGGAAGGGATAAAATTTGGAATAAGAATTTGTTTTGAAATCAGATTTCCTGAATTCTTTCGAGAACTATACAAAAGAAATACAGATATAAATCTAGTTCTATTTTATGATGTAGCAGATATAGATGATAACGAAAGATATAACATGATTAAAGGACACTTACAAACTCGAGCAGTTGAAAATGTTACTACCACTATTTCTGTAAATGCTATTTCACCATTTCAAACGGCTCCGACAATGGTCCTTGGAAAATCGGGTCAGTGTATAAAAGAATGTGTTAGAAATAAGCCTGAACTTTTGATTTATGATTTTGAAAAGACAGAGAATGATTTCGGTGAAAAAGGAAGGATATCAATATCTGATATGTTGATTGAATAGAGTGCAATTGATGTTTCAAGACAATGAATTGGTTAACTTCCAGTTTGTATGTATGATAAATCTAAACAGTATTTTAGCAACATATCCTGAGTGGGGGGCAGAAAGTGCCCCCACTTTCACTATTTGGGGGGCGAAAAGCGCCCCCGGAATTCAAAAGTGACTCCATTTTGTGCCCCCGTTTTTTGAAATCTGGAATCTAAACAAGATTACAATGAAATCAGAATTTAAAAAGTGGTGGCAAAAAGCGCCGTCAAAATCGTAAAGTGGGGGCAGAAAGCGCCACCAAAATGATAAAATGGGGGCAAAAAGCGCCCCCACATATAATAAACAAAGGGTTCAAGGGAAAAATCCCTTGCTAGAACGGCATTTGGATGGAGACATCTCTAATGCGTATCTAGCCGTCGCTGGGGACTGATATATAAGAAGGAATATTGTTTAAGCAGGAAAAGACATAGAAGACTCTGGCTATATCGCAGGATATGTGCCTTGAAAGAATTGATTTGTGATAGATAGAAATATTTGAAAACTACCATTCAGTAAAATCTATTCCATTTTAGTAAGTCTTGAGATAAAATATGTTCTGTGAATTATTCACAAGATTATATCAGATGGGAGTCAATCTCCCATCTGATATAGCCTCCGGCAGGATTGCAGAGGTGCGCATTTGAAGAATGTCATGCATTTGCATGACGCGCACCTCGCAGCAAGAATGCCGAGGCATTCTTGAATTTAAGGGAGGCTTGGCAATGAACAAGGATTTTGAACGCTGCTGTAGCTTTCTTGCAGACATGATTATTAAATATGCACCAGAGATAAAAGAAGAAGTAGAGGTGTGTATGATGATCAAGGATTCCATTGATGACGAGAAAGTAAGCAGGCAGAAACAATTTGACCGGTTCTGTTATTACTTAGGTGGGATAAAACAGCTTCTGGACAAAAAGGCTGCATAGGCAGCTGGCATCCTGTAGATAATATGCTACGGGATGTATACATATATTACGGGACTTCATTCATAAGAGTGGAGTCTTTTTGTTTTATTCTTTCATCTTGGAAAAAGTTTGGTTGAACAGAGGTTGGAATGATGATAAAATTTAGTTGGGACAATAGCGAACGCATGCGTTCACATTTCATAACTAAGAAGTAATGGATTGGAGAGGTGCTTATAGAGAGCCGGAAAGTGAGGTAAAATGATATGGCAAACGATATCGTTAATTATCAAGCTGTGATTACTGATATAAAAGGAATTATTTCATCTGGTCGTGAAGTGGCTTATAATGCAGCAAATAAAGCTATGGTGCTTACCTATTGGCATGTAGGTAAGCGTATTGTGGAACAGGAACAGGCAGGAAAAGAAAGAGCAAAATATGGTCAGGCTTTAATTGAGGCATTAGCGGATGAACTCACAAAAGAATATGGAAAAAGTTTTTCAAAAAGAAATCTGCAGTATTTTCGCAAATTTTATCTTGCTTTTCCGGATGAACAGATTGTGAACGCATGCGTTCACAATCTGAATTGGACACATTTTAGAGCACTTTTACGTGTGTCAGATGAAAATGCCAGATTATGGTATATGAACGAAGCAGCAAATGAAAGTTGGAGCTCAAGAACTTTAGATAGAAATATCAGCACACAGTATTATTACAGATTAATGCAGTCACCAAAGAAAGATGCTGTCATGAATGAAATGCTTCAGAAAACAGCGGAAAATCAAAGGAATAAATTTGAACTCCTAAAAAGTCCGATTGTTGCAGAGTTTCTTGGCTTCAAAAATGAAGATTCTTATATTGAAAGTGATTTGGAATCAGCTATTTTAACACATATCAGGGACTTCCTTATGGAGATGGGAAAGGGATTTGCTTTTGTTGCCAGACAGCAGCATATTGTTACTGAGACAGAAGACTATTTTATTGATCTTGTTTTCTATAATATTGAACTGAAATGTTATGTGCTCATTGATTTAAAAATGGGGAAAATCACACATCAGGATGTGGGACAGATTGATATGTACGTCAGGATGTATGATGAACTGAAATGTAAGGAGGGAGATAATCCTACATTGGGAATATTACTTTGTGCTGAAACTGATGAGGATATAGCAAGATATTCCGTACTACATGATAACGACAGACTTTTTATGTCGAAATATCTCACATATCTGCCAACAAAGGAACAGCTAAAAGCAGAGATTGAAAGGCAGAAAGAAATATTTTATATGCAGCATCCTGCATTGTCTGAAAAAGATAAAGAAGATATGAAGGAATAGTAAGACAGCTAATACAATTCAGTTGTTCGGAATTCCCGAACAGCTGAAGGGAGAATTTTGACACAGGAGATAACATCTGATGAAAAAACAGCAGAAATGTTACATATACACAAGAGTTTCCACTTCCATGCAGGTAGAAGGCTACAGCCTTGATGCACAAAAGGACAAGCTTAAGAAATATGCAGATTATCAGGAAATGTCTATCGTCGGGGAATATTCTGATGAGGGTAAATCTGGCAAAAGTGTGGAAGGCAGACCACAGTTTAAGCAGATGCTTGCGGATGTAGAAAGTGGCAAAGACAATGTTGATTATGTGCTGGTATTTAAGCTGTCACGATTTGGAAGAAATGCTGCAGATGTTTTATCGTCATTGCAGAAAATGCAGGATTATGGAGTTAATCTTATCTGTGTAGAGGATGGGATTGACAGCTCTAAGGATGTCGGGAAGCTGATGATATCTGTGTTATCTGCGGTTGCAGAGATAGAACGTGAGAATATCCTTGTCCAGACAATGGAAGGCCGCAGACAGAAAGCGAGAGAAGGCAGATGGAACGGCGGATTTGCGCCATATGGCTATCAGCTGGTAAATGGTGAACTTATCATTGCAGAAGATGAAGCAGAGATTATCCGTATTATATATGATAAATTCGTCAATACAACGATGGGAATGGCTGCGATAGCTGCATTTTTAAATAACAGTGGTTATAAGAAAAAGCTTCGCCAGAATAACACAATTGAAGGTTTTTCTACATCATTCGTCAAGGGTGTGCTGGACAATCCGATATATTGCGGTAAGCTTGCATTTGGCAGAAGAAAAAATGAGAAGATTCCGGGAACAAGGAATGAATATCATATCGTAAAACAAAAGGATTACTTGCTAAGTGATGGAGTCCATGAGGCAATTATATCAGAAGAAATGTGGAACCAGGCACACAGAAAGCGGCAGGAGACAGGTGTTTTACAGGTAAAAACACATAGTCTTGAGCATGAACATATTTTATCAGGGATTATTAAGTGCCCTGTATGTGGAAGCGGTATGTATGGCAATGTGAATCGTAAGAAGCATCCGGACGGAGGCTATTACAAGGATTATTTCTATTATGCCTGCAAACACAGGAAGCTTGTGGACGGACACCGCTGTACTTATAAAAGACAGTGGAATGAGGACAGAATCAATGCGGCAGTTGAGGAAATTATCCGTCAATTTGTAAAGAACCCAAAGTTTGAGCAGGAAATCCGTAAGCAGATAGGAAGCAGCATTGATACTTCGGAGCTTGACAAGGAATATGATGGATTAAAAGATAGACTGAGCCAGACAACCGGGGCAAAAAACAGGCTTGCTGACCAGATGGATCATTTATCTGTATCCGATAAGAATTATGACAAAAAATATAATGACATGCAGGAACGTTTGGACAAGCTATATGATGAAATCACTGATATTGAGGATGCCATGGAAGAAGTCGAAACAAGACTATATAATATCAGGCAGGACAAAATCTCAGAAGATAATGTTTACCAGTTCCTTTTATTCTTTGATAAGCTGTATGATAAATTTACAGATCTGGAAAAGAAGACATTTTTGAAGAGCTTCCTGTCGGATGTGTTTATCTATGAGGAAGAGCAAAAGGATGGCAGAATATTAAAAGGTCTCCGGTTTAAATTTCCTATATATATGAATGGCAGAAATGTATTAGGCGTGGATTGGGACAACGAGAGTACAGATGAGACGGTTGTATTGATGTCAAAAAAATAAAATCAAGTGCCAGAAAGTAGCGTATTTCCGGGCTTTTTCGGAGGTTTGGATTAGAAGCCAGACTTCTGAAAAAGCTCGGTTTTCTTATATGGAAACATATCTACTGCAAAATGTGTGTCAGGTTGTGACTTCGGATTAGATAACGCAAATTGAGTGTGTGGATTAGATGTCAGGGATTTTGAAGTGATTTTTGAAAGAGGAAAAAGTTGACAACAAATCCGGCAACTCGACCATTTTTGGTGGTTGTAGGCAGCGGAATAGATGTTGGGAAGGAGGAGGTTAGAATGCCGACCAAAAAGCAACACTTTGTTCCACGTGTTTATATGAAGGCATGGGAAACACAAGTTGAAACCCTTAAAGAGCCCGATAAAAAATTCAATGGAATTTATGTAATAAAAGATGGAAGTATTGGGGATGGCGCAAACAGAAATTCCGTTCTTTGGAAGCCTCATTTATATACCATAAATTTTAAGTATTCATTTATTTGCAATTCATGTGCAAAGGTGAAATCGCAATATGTTGATTTGATTTATGATTTGCTTAAGACGGGATTTAAACAGCCTGTTTATGGGAAATTAGGATATAGCATCATCAAAACAAAAAAGAGCATAAATAAGCATTTCTTCGAAATACATGATTGGGACTTTTATTATTACGATGGAAATGTAGCAAAGAAAGCTGCTATATTGAGTCAAATAGATGCACTTAACTGTTATATTTTAGAAGATTCATTTGATGATTACTTGGGAAAAAACTGGGAAAATATCATGAATTCATTCGTAAGTGGTGTTCATAATGGCCAGCCAATTGGACTTGAAAGAAGTGAAAGAATCATATCTGAAGACATCGCAAGGAATATGCTGGCGTCGTTTTTCATTATGCTTTGTAGAAATCCAAAATTTGACGCTATGGGTGTTTATACAAAAATTAAAGAGAAATTATTGTATCCTGTTTTTGAGTCAATGTGTAAAGATGAGGAAGCAGAAACACTAGATGTAGGGAAAAGCGAAGGAAAAGAGTATGCAGATGAGTTAATGACCGGAATATGGTATTCTGAATTATATAAAATGTTTTTTAAGAACAAAGGTGGCTTTTATCATAATGTTGTACAACATGCTTTAAGTGGTTGTCAGATGATTCTTTTTGAAACCTACGATAATGCAGGACAATTTATTACGTCTGATAATCCAGCGTTTGAGCATAAATCTACTGTTGTCGAAAGCAATAATGGAAGTGGTCTTATATTTCCGATATCTCCTAAATATCTAGTTTTTGTCGCTAAGGGAGATGAAGAAATTAATGTTGTTGACCATAGATTTGCAGATACAGATACTGTTAAGTATTTTAATAGAATAATAAATGCACACAAGACAGAGATAATAATATCTTCATCGAAAAGCTTAATGGATATGATTTGATTCGCGAAATTTACAAGGCCTATTATAGAAAACCAAAGGAGGTATTTTATGGCAATAGCGCAAGATGCATATTTCATTCCTGATGATATAGCAACAGGATTAGCAACAGGAATATATCGAAGAATCGGTAGTGTGGTAAGGTGGGCAACTGGTCCTAATAAGGGACAAATAGTAAAGCACCTTAAGCCAATTGACCTACCAGCAGCAGAGCAGGTTCAGGGTGTTGGTGCTAAAGCATTACAGTTTGTAAAACAGCATAAAAAAGGAACAATAATTGTTGTGGCGAGTGCAGTAGCTGTTGGCGCTGGTGCTTGGGTTTGCAATAAAGTAAAAAAACATGAACCAAAGGTTGTAACAGAATTCAGAGCTAGCCTGAAAAGCTATATTGATGCAATTCGCAAGGGGGAGATGGATATTGATAAGATTAATAATCTAATGAGCTCTTTGGAAGCGTTGAAAGCTGACAAAAATTATTCAAAAATCAGTATTCAGCTTACATCAGAAGAACTTGATGTTTTAGTAGGACGAATTTATGAATATACCCTGAAGCTGGCAAGTGATAATGAAATAGAAATAGCCGCAGACGATTTAGAAGAAGAAAAAGATGTTATCAAGAATCTGCAATCTTATCTTAAGGTACAGAGACGTATATTTGCTGAAGCTGCATAGAATGGAGGATAAATATGGGCTTTTTCGGGAATTTATTTAAAAGTGAATTTGAAAAATGGGTTGAAGGAGCTTCTCATGAGGAGTTATCAGAGGCTTATGAAGAAGAAAGACAGGATTGGATTAAGAACGGATTCAATGGTGGAACCGGTGAAAAAACTCCTAAAATGAATCGTCTTAATAAAGAAATAAGTAAACGTGTAGCTGAAGAATGGGAAAATGACCCACGAAGAAATAAAGCCCCAAACTTCCGTTGGACAGATGTTAATCGTTGGGATAAGGATTAAAATGATAAAGACTCCCCATCACCGGATGTATTCCAGTGGTGAGGAGCCTTTTTGAGTCTAAGGGACATCATCCTTCAATCTCAATTTTCAGTCCGGACTTAAGCTCCACAGTGAAGTGGTCATCCCAGACGATGATTCGCTCAAGCCAGCGCTTTACCAGGGCCTCGTCGAAGGCTTCCAGGTGAGAGGGTTGCTGCTTGATGAAGTCCTGCAGTTCATTGATGCGGGCAATCTGTGCGTCCCTGGCCGCGGTGTCAACCGTGCATTTTTCTCGCTGTTCCCGGAGTTTGAAGATCTCGTCGGCAATCTCATCATAGGCCTCTTTGTTATTGGCTTTTTTGAGAAGCTCTTTCTGGAGCTCCTGCAGTCTTTCATTGATACCATCAGCGGTATTTTGCTGAGCGCTTCGGATCACCTTTGCAATCCGGGCAGGTTGAACGTATTGTTCAGCGGATGATAAAATTGCTTGAAAAATAAGAAAAGGTTTATTTATAGCATTTATCTGCAACAGGATTCAGTTATTCGAAAAATTCGAATAACTCATAATTACAAGAGTGGTCAGTTATCCGATAATTTTGGATAACTGCTGGTAGCGGTTATTCACAGGGCGAAATTGGAAAAACAGTACCTACCCAATTCGCAAATCATCTGCTTTGCGAAGTTTTACTTTAGCAGTTATTTTCTAAATCTTGCTTTTCT
>OHAU01001073.1_pt1 | contig 33976 bp, 39 predicted proteins | sample 1577181 | NCBI WGS metagenome assembly OHAU01 (sample SAMEA3541472, study PRJEB24748) | human gut metagenome | biome: human gut; feature: human-associated habitat; material: faeces | place: China | collected 2012 | reverse complement strand
GAAATATCAAAGTAAATCTCTAATTGTTAACAAGTTAATTTATAGAACATCCCTAAAACAATTGAAGTTAGCGTGTTGAAGGATGGAACACTGACGGAAGTAGGCAATATTGTGACGGGACAGCGCATAGAAGCAGTCGGTGTGCTTATCCCCAGGAAACATGGTGAGAACATATATTACAACATGAATGCAACAGCTGTCAATACCGATACAACTGTAAAGGCAGACAGCATTGTAGGACAGTTGGAGTTCCGTGGAAAGATAGGTAAAACCATCGACGAGAAAAAGAGCAAGAAGGGTGAGCCGTACCAAATGTTTTCAGCTTATTCAGCGACTAAAGCAGAAAACGGTTTTGAATATATCTGGGTACGACTTGTCCGTTTCAATAAGGAGCGTGAGGCGTGGTTAGTACCAGGATGCCGAATAACGGCTAAGGGTGAACTGGAGTTGTCTCTCTATAACGACCGACTCACATTCTCATGTAAAGTGGACGAATTGGCGGAATACGTACCACAGCCGTATAACCCTAATGCTTGACGCTTATGGCAAGATACAACAAACCAACCAGTGATGGTCCGAGCAGTGAGGAAAAAGCTTTGGACCTATTTGCTGAGATGATGATAGAAAAAATCCAAAGCATTGACAAAGACTGGAAAAAACCTTGGTTTACAGATGGTGCACTGCAATGGCCGAAGAACCTTAATGGTAGAGATTATAGTGGTATGAACGCTCTTATGTTGCTCCTTCAGTGCGAGAAACAAGGTTGGAAGATACCCCGTTTCTGTACATTCGACTGTGTGCAGCGGTTGAACAATACGGAGAAAAAGGATGCCAACGGAGAGGCATTGCCACGTGTGTCTGTGTTGAAGGGTGAGAGATCGTTCCCTGTTTTTATAACCACCTTTACCTGCGTGGACAAGGACACCAAGGAACGCATCAAATATGATGACTACCGTCAACTGTCGGAAGAAATGCGGAAGCAGTACAATGTATATCCGAAACTACAAGTCTATAGAGTTTTCAATGTACAGCAGACCAACTTGCAGGAAGCTCGTCCCGAGATGTGGGCAAAGTTGGAAACAGAGTATGTAAAACCGGCGCAGGAACAAGGCGAACAATTCTCATTCGCTCCTATCGATGCAATGATAAAGGACAACCGCTGGATCTGTCCCATCAAACCACAATATGGAGACAATGCATATTTCTCAATCAGTAAGAATATGATTGTAGTGCCAGAGAAGCAACAGTTTGTGGATGGAGAATCGTTCTATTGCAATCTGTTGCATGAGATGACACACTCGACTGGACATGAGATGGTACTCAACCGTTTCAAACCGACTACATTCGGTTCTTCTGAGTATGCACGTGAGGAATTGGTGGCTGAATTAGGCAGTGCGCTTGTCGCCCAAAGATATGGAATGGCAAAACATATCAAAGAAGACTGTGCAGCTTATTTGAAATCATGGTTGCAGAGTCTGAAGGAGTCACCACAATTCATCAAGACCACGCTGCTTGATGTGAAGAAAGCGACATCAATCATCAATCAACATATAGATAAGGTGTCACTCGAACTGGAAAATGCGCAAACGGAGGATGTTGCAAAAGAAACAACCCAGAAAGTTGCAGATAATAAAACTGTTGCACCCTATTACGCTTCTGTTGCCTATCTGCAGAGTACCGATGACACAAGTGTATTGGATAGTTTGAAAGACATAGGTGACTATGACCGTCTGCTGCAAGAGGCAAAGGAATATGACCAAGGCGATGCCATTGATTTGGAACACACGTATAAGAGTGCCGTGCAGAACTATGGTGACGATGTATTGGTAGACGATGCCCATTACGCTGTGGTATATAATGGTAGTGTTGGCGGCACCTATGAGGTGATGCGCAAGGTGACAGAGGAAGATGTTCGTGACAGTATTACTCGATACGGATTGCCTTCTGAGGCATCAAAGAATGTAGAAGAGGTGGCAAAGTCGATGATTGCAGAAGACTTTTCTGATTTGTCTAAGCGCAAAGCTCCAGTCTTTGAAATGCCAAATGGCGATGTGCTGCATCTGCAATACGACCGTGAGCACGACAGTTTTGAGGTCGGAACTGTAACCAATGCCGGGTTGGCAGTGCAGCATATTCTCAGCTACGACCACAACTTGTCACTTGCAGACAATATCGAGGACGTGTATAACACGCTTTGTGAGTTGCCTGACTATCAGTTACAAGAGGAAAACGCGGAAGAAGAGAATGTGGCAAAGGCTACGTTCCGCAGATAAGAGAAGTCAGCCATAGGGAGAAGTTATTGTCCTCTCCTTACGGCTGGCTTTTGTTTGGTCTAAGCGTTGAAAGCGTTACTGAGTGCCGTGTGCAACTGAAACACCATATCTTCGGCAACTTTCATATCCTCCACAATGTCCGCAATGTGGTATGGCGCACCATTCTGTCCGTGTCCGTTCGGACCAATCCATAGATATGCTTCATAGTCGGGGTCGTAGTCCTGGTAATATTCAAAGATGTTTTCCAAAAGCACATCGTGGTCATTGTCAAAAGTGTTGGCAGAGAAAGAGAAATCCTGTCCTTGGGGCGTGAACTTTGCAAAATTGAAAGTGATGTGTAATTCATTCTGTTCCTCGATAGTGACAGCCCAACCTTCTTTTTCGGCTACACTGATAACCATGTCTTGTATCTTTTCCATATTGTGATAATTTTTGTGCCGTAGACTGTTTGGGCAGCCTACGGCAGATGTAACAAATTAGTTCTTTTTGGGCTTTGAGTAAAGGCGATGAAGAAAGCTACGCAATTCATTGTCTTGTATGTTCTTCAGTTTGGTTGGTGTAAAACCTTTTACCTGACATACATGGAACCTGTCATTAATCCCATACTTGGAGCCATCAATCTCTATTTTCTCCAATTCGTTTGCTGATACATAGCCTTATTCCGTTTCGCACAATCCGCATACAATAGTGAATAACATAAAGTCATTTCCTTCTGTCTGTCCTTCAAGAACAAACCATCTGATGTGTCCTATAGTAAATACAGCCACACAAATAGCGTCTTTGCCTTTTCCCTCTTGTGAGTAAAGAGGAAAGTTTTTTATTGCCTCCATAAACTGAGACGTAATCAGTTTGTTCGTCATATCAATACTATTTTGCTTGTTCATAAATATTCGGTTCGCTTGTCACGTTGTAGATATAATCACCACAACGTACCAACAATGCGTCCTTGCCATAATAAAGGCTTTTCATGCATTTCACACTGCCTGTTTTGTGGAAATTAGGGAAACGGCAGATGTCAAACCGCTTGCCTTGTTCTTTTGTCAATCTTTTTACTTTCATATCCATTTGAATTGAATTTTATTTTCTTCCCTTTGATTGAAGCCTTATCAGCTTCGCTTGTCGGGAACTTGATTTTTCGTGCATTTCTAAACTGCATGACAAGAGTGATAAGGCAAGCAAATGACAAGGAATTGAACGGAATACTCAATATCTTTGATTTGGGAAGGCTGCCGTTCCATTCCGAAGTGCTTAGCCCAAAGGCGATGCTTGACGTTCACTCAATGCAGTAACTTTGCATAGAAAAATGAGTGCGGACAAGTGATGCGGAATGTGTCTGATAATCATTCGCCTATATATAAAAGGTATAATGATTATAAAAATGGACAAGAAAACGTATTATGTGGCTGTCGATAAAAATAGACCCTGGAGAAGTATAAAGAGTGGGACGAAGAATATTGCACAGACCTATATCTGTATACATGGAGATTTACGGAAGAAATCTACACTGGAATTACAAAAGGCTAATGCTTTAGAGAAAAAGATGTCGAAATGCCCAAGAAACGTGGTCGCAAGAAGAAAGCATACTCATTTCCAGAATAAAGTATAAGATGAAATCCAAGATGCAGATTAGTTTGTACTGCATCTTGGATTTTGCGATTATTCGGGTTGTGACAGCCATTCTTTCCAATCCATTTCGTCAATGGTCAAATCGTCCAATTCCCAATCGTATTCCAATTCGGGCATCGGTTCTCGTGAATATGGAAAATGTATCGTGTAGCCGATTTGCCCATAGGAGGCGTGTAAGGGTGTCACACACAATTCCTTCCCGAAATAGTTCTGCGGAGTAAGATATTTATCCCAAGCAAAGCGTTCTGCCTTGATATTACGGCATAAACGGTTTATGTACTGTTCTGTTGTCATTGCTATTGGTTTTAATTTGGTATTGCAAGCCAACCATAATGAGGTCAGCTTGCAACACGAATTTATTATGCAGTCATTCTCTCCATGACCAGTCCGACATTCTTCTGTACAAGATTGATAATGGCATCGTGATAAGGCGAATTGCCATTGCAAATGCCACGAGACTGTAACACTTTGAATGTTTCAAGGCTCAATTCCACTGTCTCGATGCGTTCTCCGTCAATTCGGGCGGACAAGACAAGCGAGTTGGGCTTCTTGTAGTATTTGCATTGTCCTACGCAATGATGCAAGGCATTCCCCTCTTGGTAATAGGCATCCACGCTATCCAATACACTCACGACAATAATACCGTCTGTAAAGGACAAGCCAAAGAACTTGCGCTTCATTTCCTCAAATGCCGTCTCGTCAGCCATTGCTACTATTCGTTGCCGTTCTCTTTCTTCTCGCTCTTTAATGGCATTGAGCCTCGCACGTACCTTGTCATGCTCCTTTTTAAGATTTGTAGGACATACATAATGTGCGTTATGAATGTCATTTCCGTTTCTCGCCAACATACGGATATAGTCCACCCACATTTGAATATCTGTTATATGGTAGCCATTGCGTAATACGATTTTGTATGATGCCCAACAGAAATTCAAATCATCCTTATGCATAACGAAATGACGCAATGCTGTTATATCATTCACTTTCAACAAGGTCTCAATTCTGCTATCCGACAGCAAGGCTGACATCAGTCTTTGAGGGGCAATGTCAAAAAATGATTTTTTTAGTCCGTTACGGATTAACTTTGGAATTACCTTGCACTTTGGATAGGTATAGCAATCAGCGATATACAGATACGTTTCCTTGTATTGCCGTAATTCAAGTTCGCTGTTCCAAGCGAAACTGTCCACATAGCATCCCATTGTGCGCCTTAGACCTGTCACTTCCGTATTGCCGTTTTCATCAATCCATACCCTTGCCACTTCCATGAGTGATTGCATGGGCTTCTTTTTCTTGTGGAATGTCACATCAAACCGAAAGACACGCTGCAACTGCAAGTCATCTTGAATGTCAATCACGGAGAAATATATCTTTTCCTTGTAATTTCTTCTGAGTGTGTTCTTGATTTCCAATGTTGTATGACAATGAGGACAACGGCAATGTTTATTATTACTATCGTTCTGCCATTGGTGACCGCAGTCCATACAGGTAGTCATTCCGCTTGGAGTACGGAAAGCCATGTGTTCTACGCAATGTTTGAAAGCCCAATCCACTGGTTTCTGTCCGATAGGCTGTAACTGCCCATTGGCAGCCATGACCTTGTATCCTAATTTTGTTTTCGGTTTCATACGCTTAAAAGTCAAAGAGTGAGGGAGTTGTTATTTCGGGTTGCGCTTTGGGTGTCTTCGGCTTGTTGGCACGCTTCTGCATCTTGCGCAGTTGCTCGGCTTGATATTCTTTCAACGCCTCTTGCCTTGCTTGTGCCTTTTCTTCTTCTGTGAGTTCAACGGTATGGTTTACAATCACATTGCAGGCAATAGGTTTGCCGATTTCGATGTCATCTTCATCAAAGAAATGTACGGCAAGAGAATACACCTCCTCGTCGGTAAGTCCCATACATTTGCTTCTTTTTACTTGGTTTAGGATAAAAGTCACACAGTCATCCATGTTTTTGTTCTCTTTGGCATACGACACGGCAAAGAGTTCATCTTTTTTGGGTCTCTCGTCCAAATACGCCTTGATTGTCTGTTTGAAATGTTCAGTCGCTTTCATTGTATCAATCTATTTATTACATTAAACATCAGTATCTTTTTCTTCCCTTATTTTAAAGCCTTTATCAGCTTTGCTTGTCGGGATAGATTTTTCGTGCAATACAGAACGGCGTGAACAAAGGAAAAAAGGCAAGTAAATGGCGAAAGATTTAATGGAATACCCAATATCTTCGATTTGGGAAGGTTGTCGTTAAATCAACCGCACATTAGCATAGTGGTACTTGACGCTTGACTGGACGCAGTAAATTTGCAAAGAAAAATAGAGCGACATGCAAGGCTAATATGAATAAAAGTTCATAAAACAGGCATAAAAAGGCGGGATTTTAGGGTTTGACGTGAACTTTTCACGCCAAACATAGCATATTCTCATAAAAATATAGTAATTTTGTACAAAACAAAAATGGAAAGTTATGTTATACAGGGTTATAATAGACAACTACAAGTCGTTTGCAGAAGAAACGGCATTTGATTTGTTTCCCAATCCTAAAAGGGAAACATTCCCTAATCATGTATATGGTGAGGGTGCTACACCTGTGCTGAAAAGTACGGCTATATACGGTGCCAATGGCGCAGGAAAGTCTAACCTTATAAAAGGTATGCAGTTCATCAAAGAATTTACGACCACGATGAGTACTGGTAAGGACGCACAGAAAATGCGCAATTGGTATCTTAACAACAGATTCAAATTGCCTGTGGAAGATGAGAACAAGCCTATCACGATGGTCGTTGAATTTGAAAACAATTCGCAAGCCTACATCTATTGCATAGAGATGGATATCGATGGCGTAAAGTCAGAGAGTCTGTTGCTTTCCGGATTAGGCAAGAGCAACCATGTCGTTTTTCAGAGAGACAGAGAAAGCGTTGCCTTCAAGAAAGCCAGAGTAGTAGAAAGCATCAAGAAAATTCTTGAAAGACAAATTGCCGATAATCCGTTTGGATCTGTACTTGCTATAAATGGTGTACTGCATCTGACAGAGGACGAGCATATGCGGAATGCTTTCCTATGGTTTTTGGAAAAACTTGAAGTGGTAGAAATCAGTAGGGACATACCTTGGCTGATAGAACATTTCAAGGATAATGCCGACATGATGAATTTTGTCGGAGAAATATTCACGAAAGTCGGATTAGGCATACAGAGCCTTTATATAAAGGATGAAAGCTTTGACCAGTGGCTGAAGAATGTCAGTCAGGAAGAAGGAAAGGTCGCTGATATAATGACCAACAAAGGCTTGTCTCTGTCAAAAATGATAGATGACGTACCTATGCTTACAGTAACGGAAGAAGATGGTAAACGCCTTGTTCGGGAATTTGTATTCCAACAGATAGGCAGAAACGGATCCGTTTGTGATATGGATGTAATGTCACAATCGACTGGAACATTGCGACTGCTGACGCTGATTCCTGCCATTTATTTTGCAATCAATAATGAAAAAACGGTATTGATTGACGAGATAGACAATGGTATTCACCCGATGCTTATAAAAAATCTGGTAAAATTCTTCGGAGAGTCGAAGTCTAATGGGCAGTTGATTTATACAACCCATGAAACGGCTTTGCTCAATCAGCAAGAGCTTCTGAGACCCGATGAAGTGTGGTTCGTAGAAAAAGTGGAAGGATGTACCAAAATGTATTCACTCAATGATTTCAAGATACATAAGACAATATCCATAGAGAACGGCTATCTTGACGGAAGGTTTGGAGCCATACCGTTTATTGGAACATTATAATCGCATGAGATATGGATTTAAACAAATTGCGATATTCCAAGACTGTTGCTGTCAAGGATATGGAGGCGCATTCCAATAAAACGAAAAAAGTAGCTGTTTTAGAAAAAGACAATTCATTGTCCGTCGGCAAAATGCCTTCAGACTACTCAAAAGGTGAGGCGACCATTGAGACTAAAATCGTCTTCATCATTTCGGGTGGCGACAAGCGAGAGAAGGATTATTTCAAAATGCTGATGAAAGACCGCCATATCAGAAGATTGAAAATTGCCTTTGTTTCCAAGAAAGGGCAAGGTCTTGTACCAAGCCAAATATTCGAGCTTGCAAAGGAATACCTTTTCAACAAAAGGTTCGTAACAGAAACAGACAGTTTCGGTATCGATGCTAACGATACATTGTACCTTGTTCAAGACATGGACGAGTTTGAGGCTGATATACGAGCTATGTTTGATAAGGGTGATGAGATACGACAGGCAATATGGATAGTAAGCAATCCTTCAATAGAAATATGGCTGTTTTACCATAATTTCGATACACCGGAAGGATATTTGGATGAAGGCTTGAAGAAGCCTCTGAGTGAAAGAAGTCAATGGCTAAAGAAAAAGTTGGATGCCTTGGTGCCAGGAGGCATCAATCCAATTAACGCATTTGCAGATATTCGTATTGCCATTGCGTACAGTAAAGCCAATTATAAGGAGTGTAATGGACTTCCTGATGTCTATTCTACTCAAATGCACATTCTTGCGAAAGACATTTTGAATACACTTGGCAATGAATTTGACGAAATGCTGCAAAGAAGAAAAGAGATGGCAGAACGGTTTATGCGAAGTAAAATATAAAATGGAACGACCCTATATAGTAACAGCCGACTCATCACGAGCCGGCTGTTCTTGCAATTGATTGTTTTGTCGTATGAATTTATAAAAGCCTATCTATGATAGAGCATCACTTTCGTCTGCCTATTTGCCTCGTTGGGAGTATAATCGGATATTCCACCTTCGTTTATAAGAGTGATACAATCAGATGCCACCCCTCTCTTATTCAATTCCTTGGCAATGAATTTTGCCCTGAAAGTTCCAAGATTCTTGTTTATTTCTGCCGAACCAGTAGCACTATCCGCTGCCCCGACGACCTTTACTCTTAAGCAATGTTCGTTGGCGACGTGTGCAATCTCGTCCAAGTTCAGTAACTGCAACGGTGTGACAAGCTGCGTTGTGCCAAGCTCAAAAAAGAAGTAAACGGGTGTCCCAATACAAACATTGCCATTTTGCATTTCAGAAAAATAGCCAGAGGTTCCGTGTTCATTCCAATCGAACAAGGAAGTGCTATCATTTTGGACAGGCGTATTGCCGTCCCAACGCTTGTTGTTCAATCTTGCACGAAGAGAATTCAAACCGCTGTAGTCATTGCGAGTGTAGTGGTCACCAACATTACTATTGGCAGTTGGGCAATGATTAGAATAGGTATATTCGACATCCGTGTGAGCAGATTTGCCGATACGCTTCCATCCAACTTTACCAATATTGAAGGACAATCCTGCTGTCAAAGACATCAGATGATCACCAAATCTGCCGACTTTTCCATAGCCGTCAAACTCCTGAAAGGTGGTCGTATTGCCAATCTCCAAAGTAGCTGATAGTCGTTTCGTTAGACGATACTGACCTTGAATGCCGTAAGAGAGTGCAAAAGGCTTTTGTCCATTACTCTTATTGTGGAGCAAACCGACACCAACAAACGGAACGATACCTAAACGGACATCATCCTGTTTGCAGTATCTGTTTCCAATCACATTCCACATAAAATCAGCGTGAAGATGCTGATAGTCTTGAACGGCAAGATTATAGTCTTTGAACTGCACACCTTGGTAATATAAGCGACCACCGACAGCTGGCGTAATCCATTTGCCGAATGTCAATCCGAATGTCGGCTTGATACGTCCGAACAAATCCTCACAACCTAATGGTTTGCCGATGAAAGCATTCGTTCCTCCAGAAACACCAACAAACCAATTGTCTGACCATAAAGAACCAATAGCAACGGCATCTTCATTTGACGGACTTCCAAAAGGCAAGCTCTTCGTACAATACTTCGTTTCTATTTTGGTGGAATCCATGCAAGTGGATAGCACACCTGCTTTCATCTGCAGTGTACACGCCACTGCAAGCATAAGTATAAATTTCTTTCTCATGTTCTTATTTGATTTTGTCATTAGAAAAGGAGTGAAATGGAAACCATGCCGATTAGCGTTTAGGCTTCTTGCCGATTGATGGACGCATCATTTTGCATGCCATCATCATGCAACGCCTTGCCCAAGCCCGGTTATCCTCGTCATCATCACGTCCCCATTTCATATCATTACCACTACCGCCACCACCATTTCCTTCGGCAAAAGTTGTGGCATTATCCACCATACCGAGGAACAAAAGTGTAGCGCAATGCATGATTTCCGTTCCTCGCTCTGCTAGGTCTTGAAGAAGAGAACCATCAAACATTTTCAGATCGACCTCGTTGAGCATTGCCAATCTGTGCTTTTGTTCGTTTACCAGATTTTCAAGCAATGCATCTTTCAACAGACTGTCCACTTTGGAATGAACATCACGGGCATATTCCTACGCCTCCAATTTCAAATCGTCTGTACGTTGCTGAATGTCGGTCATATCACTTTTCAGTTCCTCAAGCTGTTGGTGAGCCATCAGCAGTTTCTCTTGCTTGTCTGCCAATTTGTTTTGTACAATGGTCAATTCGTCTTCAAGTTTAGCAACTGCTTCCTTCAATGCTTCAGGATTTGCTTTTCCTTCAAGAATCTGTTGCTGCAAGTTAGCAAGCTGTGCCTCCTTTTCAGCCTTCTCCCTAAGTAGATTTTCCACCATAGAAGAGAGTCCTTTAACTCTTCGCCGTGCAATGTCAATCTCCTTATTGAGGTCTGAAAGAGCTTTCTTGTGTTGCACAATCTGCTGCTCTATGGTAGTACATTGCTCAGACAGATGCCGACGGTATTCCTCCGTGCTTCTATGGCGAGCACCAGTTTCTGCAACAGATGTTCCTCTGGATATTCCCCACTTTGCGTTAACCTCTGCAAAGTCGCTATGCAGTTGCTTCATCTTGGCACTGTATTCATATTTGTCCTTTCCTGCAAAGAGCTTCTTGAACGCAAAACGTCCATCCTTAATCGGCAAAAGAGTGCAATGTATATGAGGGTTCAACTCATCACAGTGTACAATAAAAGCAGCGATATTCTCTTCTCCATATTTTTCGCAGACAAAGGAATAAACATCCTTTGCCCATTTCTCTATGTCCTCACATCGTTGAATGTGGCTATTGTCTGCTCCATGCTCGAAGTTTACCTTTTGCGTACCATACGCAAGTTCGTGCATACGCTCTCTTGAACCACCGAAAATGCAATTCACAACAGTTCGGTATTTGGGCTCCAAAAGTCCTTCATTCGGATCTTTGATGCCTCTTTCACGTAAGTTCTCAGCCATACGTTCTGGAATGCTCTTCGCCTTGTTGATTGGAGCTACCAAGCCCCCCTTGACAATTTCAAAATTAAGATGTTCACGAGTCGAGTCGTAATTACCCGTCTGCGTTGCATGGTTCCAACCCTTCTCCGTCCAGTTGCGCAGATGCTCATTGCTCTGTGCCACTGTTATGCCCTTGGAAACACGGATGTCCATTACCTGTTTCGCATTATTCGCCATACCTTTTATATTTTTTGTTTGTACATGTATTTTGTCCCGGCTTGCCGTTAAGAGGACACCCCTCCCATCATCGACAGATGCATGGGGTATTAGGCTACCTCTACTTCCCTCTATTTGGACACTGGGCAAGCCCGGTGTGGTATAAGAGTGTTGGAATGGTATAATAGCAAGACGGTAACGTACTATAACGAGTTATGCAAACTATAGATGGTCTGCATGTCCAACGGATTGGGCTAAAAGAGAACGATATGCGTCAAGCAAGTTGCGGAACTGCGCCTTGGTTTGCGATGTTTCATTCGTCAACGACGAGGACATACCGTATATAAGCAGTTCAGCAAGTACTTGCGATGCCTCTAAAAGAGCAGAAGAGTCACCGTCAAGGTCATTGTCGTAGAACTGAACCATTGCATCTGTTGAACTGTTTGCTGAACGACGGATGACTTTGCGGTATGCCGCCATAGCCATACTTTCCAGATACTGCTGCTTTGCAATCTTAAAATGGGCTTCTTTAGCTTGCTGAAGATTGCCGATAGCATCTGTCTGTTGCGTCTGATAAACTTCGGTGAAATGCTTAATGTCCTCTTTAAGAAGATTCATGCATTTCTCTCCAGCCTCCAAAGTTGACATGTTGTCCGATTCCCAATTCGACAGAACTGTTTGTAGCTTATTGGCAAGTCCAAAGTCTTCAGTGTCGGTTGTATCGGCATTGCCGTTGATACCGACAGGCATTGTAATGAGAAAACTTTTGGGAAGCCTGATGATTTCAATCTGACCATATTCCTCTAATGTCTCCAGAAACGAGCGTACAGTGGAGCGATGCCAATGCCATTCCACCGACAGGTCTGTTATGGTCACATGACATTGGTTTATGTTGAGCTCTTGATTGTGGTTCTTCAAGATGGGAGATACGAAATTCTCAGATGCCTTTTTCAACAAATTGCAATAGGCTTCCGTCTTTGTTTTACGTTCACATACCTTTTCCTGAAGATATATAAATAAGCCGATGTCTACCGATACGGTCGTAGGTTTTTCTTTGTTATGCTTCATGTTGTTTTGTCTGTATTATTGAATTAATGCTGTGGATTGATTAGTAGTGCCATTATCCACATCTTCTGGCACAATAGAGTGATGAGTTAAAAGTAATGTTCGGCAAGTGCACGAGAGTCGGCTCTCCATTTCTCCTGTTTTTCCTTGTCGTTCCATTCGTACAAGATGGAAGCAGACGGATAAAATGTAGCAGCCAAAAGAAGAAACGCAACAGTTACAGCCATTGTATACAGATGCGGTATGGCTACCATAGCCATTGATAGCACCGCCATTCTGAAATAGAGCTGCCGATGTGCTTTCATCAAGTGCAGCCAACGCTCCGCACGTTTATGTGAGAAGAGTATGCCACAGAGAATGGTGGAGAACAATACTCCAAATTCACCGAAATGTCCACTGACATAAATATAGTGGAACAACAGCAGTACAATGAGCAATGTCTGCAAGTACAGTCTTCGTGCAGCTTTATTGCGGAGCATGGCTATATAAAACCTTGTCATATAGCTGTTACTGCTCTTGTACAACACGAGTGGTACAATGAGAAGCAGTAATGGGAAAACCAATTGAAGTAAAATCCATGTCATAATTGATTGTTTGAATGATTGCAATGTCAATAATCGGAGAGTTCAAGATTGATGATGCCGTAAGTAGCTGATTGTACAAGAGTGTTGACATCACTATAACTGATATGTTCAGCTCCTTGCTTTAGCCGTTTGGCAAAACCTTTATTGTTCTTTCTAAGTTTGTTCAATGCCAGGTCAAGTTCCCTCTCAGGTATTTGCCAGATGGAACCTTTTGGGTATTGACCATAACGGAAAAGCGAACGTAATGCTAATGTACGGCATACGCATGGAAACTGACGCTCGTCCAGTTTGACGGAACAGACCTCGTAATGATTGGCATTGTCTACCTTGACCCAGGTGCGGTATTCGTCAATCAGAAAGACTATACGGCAGTAAATATCACTTCTCATAAAAAGTCCATCAGTACCTCACTGTCATTTCTTTTGTAACGAAAGAATCCGCTTTTGGAATGTAAACGCATATCAAGATTGACATCCGCACACATTTTTTCAAGTGAATCATAGATAGTAACCTTGACGGCATTCACCATTTCATTACCGTCAGTCATCACATTTACTTTGAACATCTGTCCGAAAAAAGGATTAGAATAAGCACATGAGGCTTGTCCAAACTTGGTGTGTTGTGACGGAATATGATGATACAACATGATCAGCTCCATGTCATCCTCCAGTATATCCATAACCTCCTCCATATCGATCGGCGTTGACAATGGGAATGTAAGTAACACGTAGTCATTGTAGAACTGCGGTTGTTCCATTGTCGCCACATTGAGTAACTGAGGAAGTTGCAACGGGACAAATGCCATGAATTCATTGTAGAAGTGTCTAAGCATATTATCAATTTTAGAAAGTTGTGACGATTATTTTCATGAAGAGTGCAGGAAGTTCCTTCGTGCGTTCTTTGTCCATTCGTAAAATCTTGCCCAGTTTGTCGATAGTAGCAGGTGTTTCATCTGCTACTTTGTAAATGAGTTTCTTGTCCTTATCCGACAATATGGCAAAACTCAAACCGTCAATGGAAGTGTATGGCTGCACCAACATCCAAAGATAAGCCTGGGCAATTCTCTCGTTCTTTACCTTGCCAGCTTTGGTATCGCCAACACATTGGGCTGCGTTCAATATAAGACGGCGATTTGTACGCATAGCCATGTATACTAAAGCATCACGGTGCGACAACTCCTTTTGGTTGGCTGAGCGGAAGACTTGCAGATAGCATCTGTCGGTTTCTTGAATGATGTCCTGCATATTCTGTTTGTCACTTTCACAGAGATGCGATAGTACTGAACGGAAAAGCCGATCCTCCTCTCTGATAAAGTCCAAAAGGTCATTCTTACTGTGAATACCTTTTAATTGCACATGAGCCAAGAAGTTGCGGTAACGATTCATCAGATTTACCATAGTGCTGCCGTAAACTGGGGTTGCGTTCAATGAATCGAAGAATGGCTGCGCCTCAATTCTTGCTTGTTTCAAGTCCTCGTCATGCATATAAGATGAAGCAACCTCTTTCAGCTGTAGCACATCATTATATGTGCGTGGTTTGGTTAATACGACGCGGCAGAACTCCTTTCGTAACGAATCGTGAATCACCTGATAGGTCTGATGCCAGTCCTGGTGTAAGGTTGACGTGGTGTCTTTGCGTAGACATACAACAACAGAGTCGCGTATTACTCGCCATTTTTCTACTTCCACAAATAGTTTGTCGGAAGTCAGTTCCTTTTTGTTTTTAACTTCTGACAGATAGGAACTATAGGCGTTGACAGCCTCTTTGCTTGTCTTGTACGATTGTGATTTGTTGCTGCTACCACATGATGTACACACAAGTATGATTGCAAAAACGGCAGATGCTGCCATGATGCGTTTAGAAAAGTTGAAACAAACAGATTTCATACTTGGCTTATGAGCTGTATGACTTGTTTCTTTTCGTACTTGAAAGTGGTGTATATTCATTTGCATGATGCTTTATTTTTTCTTGTAAATTAGAATTAAACGCTGCAAAGATAAGCATACATAGTTGTATTTCAAGTCATTTTCACTAAACTTTAAGCATATTTCTATATCATACTTGCAAGTATTATTTGCGTTGAAAACAAGTGAAGGAAAATCGGGAGATACAAGTGCGATTTTGATAATTTAATTGCAAGTATGATTGAAGTACGGAGAAAACAAGTACCTTTGCATTTGTTTTCCAAAACTAATAGAAAAGAATGGCAAAAGTAGGTTACATATATTGTACATCGCATGATGATAGCTTAGCCGAAGTAAAGGCTTGGATGTCTGATTATGGATGTGTACAGATTGTTGAGGAAGAAACGGCACAGGAGAAGCTGCGCCCGCAATGGAAGCAACTGTTGGCAAATTTGGATAGAGGTGACGAGTTGGTTGTCTCTAAGTTCAGCAATGCAGTACAAGGGCTACGTGAACTATCCACTTTGTTCGAGTATTGCCGTGTCAAGGTTATTCGTTTGATTTCGATAAGAGACCGAATTGATACAGCGGATAAACTTTTCCCAGACACAAGTACGATGCAAATATTACAGATGTTTGGAGCATTACCTGAAGAAGTGATGGTCTTGCGTCGTGCCGAAGCTCATGTACAGTATTTGCAGCAACATATGAAACCCTCAAAGTTCAAAACGCTTACCGCCAAGGAGAAAGCGGAACGTGAGAATATGATTGTAAGCATGTATAACAATGGGCATACGCTTGATGACATATATTCGGTATGCGGCTTTAAGAGTAGAAGCTCCATATTCCGCATACTCAACAAGTATGGGGTGAAGCTCAATCGTGGTAATTTCAGCGGACCGCTCGGAAAGCGCAAACCAAAGGATGCCAATGTAAAAGGAAACAATAACGATAACGAAAAGCAAGACTGATAATGAATGTAGAAGAAGTAAGAGAATATTGCCTGTCATTGCCAGACACAGAGGAAGCCATGCCATACGGTAAGGACTGGGTGGTATTCCGTATAGGTGGGAAGATATATCTGCATATATGGCTAAAAGCACCCATTCCGACCATAGCAGTAAAGCTGCTGCCAGAACGTGGCGAGGAGTTGCGTGAGGAATACAATGCGTTTTCTCCGGCATATCATCTGTGCAAAAAGCATTGGAATGACATTTTTATTGATGGGACTTTCCCAAATAACATGATTGAGGAATGGATAAAAGAGTCATACGACTTGGTGAAAAACATGTTGCCTAAAAGAGTACAAGAGTGTGATTGTACCGACTGCCAATAAGTAAAGATTATGCGTCTAACTTATTGATTATTAACGTAAATAATTCTTTATTCTCAATAATTATTAGTACCTTTGGTAAGTATTTCAACACGTTCAACCAGTAACAAATTACGATTATGGGAGATATTCTAATCATGATTGTAGTCTTCTATGTTGGTAGAGTCGTCCTTCGTGCATTGTGGGGCGGTTTCAAGGCATCTGACTACAGACGAGACCGCTGAAAAAGGCAAGACAACAACCAAAGCCCTGGTTGTTGTGTTAGAAGTGTGGATGTCCACGTATGTGTGGACGATGTAAGCACCATCATAATGATGGAAAGAAAAAAGGCTCCCCATCTCCCGACGAAGAACCTTCCGATGAACTTATGAACTAAAACAGATTTATAATATCCATTCCCAATGACTTTGCCTTTCGGTAAGTGTAGAACGTACCGCCTTTCGGTTTGCCATCGAAAAATACCACTAATCCGCATGAATGGGAAAGCATATAGTCATTGCGTCTGAGCAAGCAGCCGTTGTAATATGCTTGGCTCAACAGAATGACATCATCACATCTGGTGAGTATGGCTTTGTATCTTGTCTGTTCGTTATAACTCCACCTTGCGGACTGCCCCTTGAACGGAACAACCGCAATGAGTTTCAGTTGTGGCAGCTCTGATTTCAGCGACAGCACCACTTCCGCTGCAAGCATATCGAAGCCAAGTGCCATGCCGCAGAAATAATTTCTGATGCCCATAGCGTAGAGCAATCTTATCTTTCCCCTCAGTTTCTTTTTCATTTCTTCCTTTCTATGTTCGGGAACGGAGCGGTGTCCCGAAAACGCCACTGAGTTGGTTTTATTGAAATTTGTCTTTTCCATATTATCTGTTGTATTTGTAGTGAGTTCTGCCCAAGAACAATCCGCCCAACACGTTGCCACCGAATGTTTCCAACTGATTGGCGAAAAGTGCATAGCTTGCGCCGGTCGTTACCACATCATCAAAGACATAAATGTCCTTACCTTTGAAAAAATCTTCGTCAAACTCTATCACTTGTGTTTTGACGAGCGTTTTTTCTTTATCCTTTCTGTGTTCATGCACTGCGAGGCGTTCACCCGAAACGGAAACATGAGCATAGCCATTAAGGATGCCACACAACTCACTTACCCGATTGCAAAAAGCCTTGTAACGGCTCTCGTTCTTATCTTGCGTGCTTGCAGGGACGCACACAAACACAATGTCTTTAATCTTCTCACCGCATATCTTGATAAGGTGTGTAGCCGTCATTTGTGCCACTTTCTCAAATGCGTTGTCACGTGCATCCTTGAAAGCCCATATCAGTTGGCGTGCTTCCACTGCATCCTCACCAACGTTGCGAACCCTTACGGGAAAATACTTCAAGAAGAAATCCATCCTCTTGCTAAGTTGTTTTTTGATACTCTCGTCTATTACCTTTGCCATAGTCTTGGAATTTTTTATTTCCCTCTTTTCGGAGCCTTTCGGCTTGTCCGAGGGATATTTTTCCGCCATGCAAAGGAGTTGGAAAGCATTAAGACAAATCGGAAGAGAAAAATACACTCTATATGGCACATACAGAGGAAGATTTTTCGGAAGCATCCATAGATGCCCGATTTGACGTATGCCTGACAACTTGTACCTTTGCGGTAAATATCCGAAGTGGCAAAGCTGACAGGAAACCAATATGGCTATAACAGGGGTATATTACAGTAAAAAGAAAAAGGATGATGAAGAATATAAAAGAGAAAAGGGCGGGTGTGAAACTGCGCTACTGCCAGCAAGCTTCTCGATGCACTGTTTGTGGTTTGTTGGCGACATGAAAACGGCATATGCCGCTTCACGTTGTCAACAAACCACAATCTGTGCATGCTTGCCTTTGGAAGAGTGGCTGATAAGCCTTTCTGACAAACAGTATGTGCGGTTTCGCTTATGGTGTGGGACGTAGTTGTATGAATATAGGCTAACGGATTATCCGCATATAAAAGATAGGACAGTTGGAAATATGCGGTATATGCGTTAAGGAAACTCTCTTGACGTTTACGGCAAGTGGTTTCCGCATATACCTTTGGCGCAATGGTCTTGCCTTTAGTAGCATCCGTTGTGGATGCCACGGAAGCCAAGACTGTTGGGACAAAATATTTCTGATTGATTATAAAGGAGGTACGTAGTATGTACAAGAGGAGAAGGATTTGATAAAAGTGGAATATGCAAACATGAGAAAAGACAAAGCGGTCGAAACCGCCTTGTCTGTAGGTGAGAAAGAAGACTATTTCTTCTTTGTTTTAGTGGTAGGCTGCTCAGTGCTTTCTGCAACAGGCTCCTCCTTTTCCAAAGCTGGATAGAACTTGTTGGCGATGAAGACGATGCGATTGTGCTTGATGCCTTGCTGATCAATCCATTCATCTGGCTTGAAGTAACCCTCAACTGTCAGGAGTGTTCCCTTTGTCAGCTGGTCAAAAGACTCGGTGTGCTCGTTCTTGCGCCATGCCTCCATGCTGATGAAAGCCGATACACGGTTGGTTTCCTCTCCGTTTTTCTCCTGACGGCTTACTGCCAATGAGAAGCGAGCTACGCTTGCTGTGGTGAACTGGCGGATTTCCGCATTGTTGCCTACGAAACCTGTTAATGTGAAGTTGTTCTCGATCTTTTTCATTTTGAATTTGCTTTTGAAGTTAAACTTAATTTTTACATGCAACCCAAAGCAGAGATGTGGCACATGAGGAAAGCACCATGAAAATCGGCTATAATACACGTTTTCTGTTGGCGATTAGGAGAAAAAGGAAGATTATCGACTATTTTATTGGTCACAGCGAAGCGACCTCACAAGATAATGGCAGTTATCGCAGCATCACGCTAAATTTGCATTGAAAAAATGAGTGGCTTCGGAAGAACAAATTCAGAAAAGGCGCATGAACAACAAGTAACGGAATGTAGGCTTGTGGAAGACGTACACCACGGAGTATAAAGCAGTTATCAAAGCAGCCGTATCAGGAGAGTGGAGAGAACCATTACAGATGCTTATCATCTACATGAGCCATGACGTAGAGCACATTGGTGCTGACATGAAAAAGGGGATACTCCAGTTGAGACGTACAAGTACAATAATGAATAGACGTAAGCATTAACATTGCACATCAAGCAAGTATGATTCACAAAACAAGTAGCGTCGTGGATAAGTGGAGTTGCAATAAGCTGCAGCCGCATTAAAAAGAGAAGAATGTCATTCAGAAGTATAAGGCGGTTTTGTACGCTTTTGCGTTTGGCTAATGGGTTGACAGATATGAGTATAAAAGGAAGAGGCGACGCTGACAAACGTTGCCCGAATTTCTTTGGATAAAAAAGGCTATTGCTTTGGATAATAAGACCTGCCCACAGAATGTGAGCAGGCTACTCATTTAGATTTTATTCGTATATCAATACGTCACTCCGATACTCGGTCAGCTCCTTGCCGTTATTCAGCCTGACAATTACCTCATGTCCGTAATCAGCAACAACCGTACCCTCTGAATGTCCTCGATACGGATAAACTAAGGTGCAATAGCAACCTACAATTCCGTCCAAATCATCATAATCAATCATATTTTGTTCCTCCTATAATATTATTCAAACTCAAACTTATTGATAAAGAATAATGTATTGTCGTCTTTGTACTCGTACTGGGCAATGTATTCCAGCATTTCTTCATCAGAGCGTTCGCCACGATTGATGCAGGTTTTCTCGCACCATACCTCTATTGCATCAGCCACGGTGTCAAAAGGTTCTTCATTCATTGCTTCAAACGGTTCTCCGTACGCACTCACGCAACATTCTTCGGGAAAATGCTCACCCTCATCGTGAACATAGAAAATGCCACAGCCACATTCAATTTCCCGATAGCTGATAGACAACGCTCCGTCAAACTTCTCGTTCAGCGCATCGAAGAAGTCGTTGCAAGCAGCCCAAGCCGTTTCCGTGTCAAACGACAGCAAAGCATAGTCACTATATTCTTCATATTCCGCCCAATAGATTTCACCACGAACGGAAAAGCCTTTTGCCTTGTAGTCGATGCCGTAATGGTTCGCCAAATCACCGAGCCAGATATTCTTTTCGTTTACGTTCATTTCTTGAAGCGTGTTCCACAGGTCGGCAACGGCTTTCTTCTCACCTGTGATTTTGTACTGTGTGTCACATAAGTTTGCCATAATCATTTGTTTTTAAGTTTTGTTACTTCCCTCTTATAGCTACAGCTACTTGGGGATTTGATAAAATTTTGTTGCCTCAAAAGGTCTCATGTACCTGCATGCAAGGTTTCATGGTAAAATACAACCTCAGTGTCAACCGAGGTGGAGATTTTTCCGATGAACCGCAAGGCGCAGACCTTGCAAGGCAGAAGACATGAGAAGTACCTTTGCAACACAATTATTATCTACAAGTCCCCAAGTATGCAGCGAAAAGAAAGGTGGTCGGTGTAAAGATGGAATATCAACCGTACACCAGAACGATTGCAGCCAAAAGAGAAAGGTACGCACAAGCATTATGCGCAGCTTTTTCTTTTGGCTGTAACCCTACAAATGGCAATATGGTTTATATGGAATAGTTCACTTTACGTGGTTAGTCTTATATATAGGCTAAACCGAAGTAAAGTATATATGTGAAGTGATTTTTGTAAATGAGGGGATAAGGGTGTAAAATGGGATGATTGCAGCGAAAAGAGAAAGGTACGCACAAGCATTATGCGCATATTCTCTTTTGGCTGCAACTCAACAAATGGCAGTATGGTTTATGTGGAATAGTTCACTTTACGGGTTAGCCTTTATATATAGGCTAAACCAAAGTAAAGTATATATATGAAGTGATTTTTGTAAATGTGGAGATGGTGGTGTATGATTGGGTGATTGCAGTGAAAAGGAAATGGTGTACCGAAGCATTATGCGCACCTCCTCTTTTGGCTACAACCCTACAAATGGCTATATGGTTTATGTGGAATAGTTCACTTTACGGTTTAGCCTTTATATATAGGCTAAACCAAAGTAAAGTATATATGGAGTATTTTTTGTACCTTTGCAGATGTGGGGCAGTATGGATATGCTATGACATTGCTATTACTGAAAGCCAAGCGAGCATTCTTGTGTACCTTTCTCTTTTGGTCAGCAGTGATAACGCCAGTGATTCTGTAGTCGGCAAATCATTAGGTATTGTTTGAGGGAAAATACAGTTCGATAAACTGATAGAATTTTCAGTAAAACCACAAAATGAAACCAACAGAAACGAAAGAAACAATAAGAAACAAGGAAAATTCGAAAATGTTGTTTTTTTGATATTTTGTTTCTGTTTTGTTTCTCGTTGTTTGTTAAATTTGTTATGCGTGTTGGTTATCAGATAGTTACTGCTTTATATTGAAATATTGTCAAGAAAGTATCAAGGAGTAATTTCGAGTATTCAAGAACGGTAGAGGATATTCAAAAGAAGATAAGTAGTTTTTATACGGAAGCGCAAAAAACATACAATTCTGCAAGTCTTAAGATTGATGGTACTTTCGTAAAACGACTTTCGGATATAAAACCATCTCACGACGTAAAACATATTAAAAAGGAAAGAATATACAGAGAAGTACAAAAGAAAATTTTAGAATATAAAAAATATGATTTAGTCGGTGAGTTAGAGGTTGTGTCTGAATTAGGTGTCCATTATAACGAGGTGTTGAAGTTGTATCTAACTGACTTATATAATAAGTTGTCTTCAATAGACAAGTATTATGATAAACTCTCGACATTTGACCGTATTGTTTCGGGGAAACATTTAGCTTATAAAAAGCTCCAATTCAAAGGCGATGAGATGAAGATAATAGGTTCAAATGAACATGAGATTCCAATACGTAAACTTTCAAGTGGCGAACAGAATCTTCTTGTTCTTTGTCATAACCTTGTTTTTGGATTAGATGACAGAAATATTCTTTTAATAGATGAACCTGAGAATTCTTTGCATATGGCATGGTTGCAAAATTTGTTGGATGACTATATAAAAATTGCGAAGTTAACAGGTTGTCAGATAATAATAGCTACCCATTCACCTGCATTCATTCATGGTCAGTGGAATTTAACTTATGATCTCTGTGAAAATGGAAAAATTCAAGAGTCTGAGGACCATAGCGCAAGAGAGTAATCTTGTTGCTCGTGAGGTAATTCTTGCCCATAAAGCAGATAAAGAAACAATTAAGAAGGTACTTGTTTTGATAGAAGGAACCGATGACAAATCAGTATATTCTGTATTTTTAGATGTTGATAAAGTGGATTTCAAAGATTGTAATGGTTGTTTGAATGTAGAAAAACAACATGATACTTTGAAAAAAGAACATGGCTCTGTGTTTATCTCAATTTTAGATAGTGATTTTAAGCGTATGGATGCTATGCCAGATCACGATGAGAATTTGTTTTATACAGACTATCATGATTCTGAAATGCAAATGTTATGTCATAAGAAAGTACAGGAGAAAACCATCAACAAAATTACACAAAAACCGGTATTTGAAGATGTTGTACTGATGGCTGAGAAGGAACTATATAATGTGTCTATGTTGAAATGGTATAACTCAAGACGCAATTTAAGGTATCGATTTGAAGGCATGGACCTTGTAAATTTATATAAAGGGAGTGAATTGTCTGTAAATATTGCTCTGCAATATATAACACCAACAAAAAAATCTCCTAAAATGTTTTCGCTGCAACCTTTCAATAAGTTTCTTGAGCAAAATAATATAAGAACAGACTTTGAGAAGCTTCACCAATTGACTAATGGGCATGATATTATTTCTCGCTTATCAGGTATATTGAAACATAAATATAAATGTCAAGTGAGTGAGACAAAACTTCGAGACACAATATGTAAATCATTTAAGTTAGAAAATGCAAAGAAATCACAGCTGTATAAGGAACTAAAGAATTGGTGCTGTAGAAAAAATATCTCAATATTGAAGTAATAAATAAAAATGATAATAATGCAAGACTACGTATTAGTATCTATTATCACTCCCACTTGGCATGTGCAACGGTTTATAAACTTGTCTATGAATCAGTTTACAAATGTTAATATTAATACCAATAAACAAAATCACGGTTAATAATTGTATATATTTTTGTTTTCTTGAAATAAAAACATTATACCTTGAGATTTAAAAGCTATCTTTGTATAGATAAAATGTTTACACAAACAACCACATATTATGAAGCCATACAATATAAATACTGTTGCAGACTATATTATTTTACGACTTACTTCAGATGAGGAGAATACACTCATAAATCTGAAGTTACAGAAGTTGTTGTATTATCTGCAGGCTTGGTCGTTAGGTATAAATAACGAACGATTCTTGAATTGTAAATTTGAAGCATGGGTTCATGGACCAGTCTGCAGAGAACTGTATAATAGATTTAGAGCAAGTAAATCTCTCTATTCGTTTATATCAAAAGATGATGTTGACAAAAATGAAACATCGTATATGCGTATAGACGAAGAGGATAGAAGCTTTATCAATTATATCCTTGACAATTATGCTGGTTTTTCGGGAACTGAATTGGAAGCTATGACTCATAAGGAACAGCCATGGATAGAAGCAAGACATGGTATTGGTCCTATGGAAAGTTGCAACGAGGTTATATCAGAGGATACTATGAGAGATTTCTATGGCAAAAAATGGAACGAGATTAACAGCTAAGTTGAGTAAATCTCTGGTTGATAAAGAACCAAGGTCGGCAAGGTCTTTAATTCCTAAAGAAGAGAATAACATGCCGTATTTAACCTTCTCCTTTCGATATTGTACTCAACAAGAATACTTTGGTGTCAAGGGAGAAGATGCAGCATGGTTTGCTAACCTACAAGAACGTTTAAAGGATTTAAGCGGAAAAACTGGAGCTATTCTTGAAAGTAAGATTGAGAGAGATGCCTACAGGTTGCATCCGATAAATTGGAATGCACGTAATTGTCCTATTAAGAAAGAAGATTTACTCTCTGTACCTAATAATATACGCGACAATAAGGAAGAGGACTTTTTCTGGCAATTCCAGTTGTCGAAGGGAACAGGACGTGTCGTCGGCTTTTTTGATGAAACAAATAGCATTTTTTATATTGTGCTGCTTGACCCTAAACATAATATACAGCCATCAAAAAAATTTGGATATGCTGTAGATGACACTGAAATTGCGATTACTGAATTTGAAAGATTGAAAATGAAACTCGCAAATGCAGGTACTTCAATATCAAGATGTAAACACAATGATTATTGTCCTGTGACTGATATCTGTGAAGAATATAATAATTCTAACATGTTCTTTGTGGAACTTGACAAAGAATTGAGAGATGTATATGAAAAGATAGCTACAGAAGGAGATATTTGTCAAGAGTTTGAAGACTTCCTTATGGACAAATATTTTAAAGAATAATATAATATCCCCATCCGAGTGACGGCATAAGCGCAGAGCGATACTGCGGTGGGGAACTTCACTTTGATTTTATTTTTTATTACGACATGCTGTATGGGCTTTGATGCTCATACGGCAGCATTTTGTATTCTTTTATATTCAAGAAAAATTTTTATTATGCAAGACTACGGATTGGTGTCGATCATCACTCCCACTTGTGCGTGTGCTACTTTTATAGCAGAAACAATCAAAAGTATACAGGCACAGACTTACCAGAACTGGGAGCTTCTTATTCAAGACGACTGTTCTAAGGACAATACGTTGGAGGTTGTAAAGCCGTTTATGGAAACTGACAAGCGTATTAAGTATGAACGTAATCCAGAGAACTCTGGGGCTGCCATTACACGTAATAATGCTTTGCGTAGGGCAAAGGGTAGATGGATTGCCTTCCTTGACTCGGATGACTTGTGGAGTGAGGATAAGTTGGAGAAGCAACTGAGATTTATGGTAAAGAACGGATACCATTTCTCGTATACTGGTTATGAGGAGATGGATGAAGACTCGAATATTACTGGTGTAAGACTTTCGGGTCCTAAGCATGTGACTAAGTTGGGCATGTTCAGCTTTTGTTGGCCGGGATGCTTGACGGTGATGTACGACAGAGAGCATGTTGGATTGTTGCAGATTGCTGACATCAAGAAGAATAACGACTATGCCATGTGGCTTGAGGTGATTAAAAAGGCTGACTGTTATCTGCTTGACGAGTGTCTTGCAAGATACAGACGTGGCAGAAAGGGTAGCGTGTCTACTCATGGATATGGCACAATGATACGTTGGCATTACAAGTTATGGCATGAGGCTATGGGCATGAATGCTGTGGCAAGTCTGTTTTGGACGGGAATGAATTTAGTGTGTGGAGTGTATAAGAAACTGCACTATGTAAAGAACATTGCTGTGGATAATGGAAAACATTGAGGAGATTCTTTTTGAACTTGTTGCTGCAGGATTGGGGAAAAGGAATGTTTGTGGTTTTTCGAAGGATGTAGATTGGCAAGATATATATAGAACTGCTATGATGCAGGGTGTTGCTGCTATCTGCTTGGATGGTCTGCAAAGTCTACATCTTAATAATGTGATTCCTTATCCCGTTAAGATGCAATGGATAGCTTCTGCCATGAAGCAAGAACAGATGTATAACGCCCAATGGCTGTCGGCTGCTTCTTTGGCTAGGCTATGGCATGATGCTGGGTTGGATACTTATGTGATGAAGGGTTTTGTTCTGGCTAATATGTATCCAAGACCAAGTGCCCGATACTCATGTGATATGGATTGCTTTCTGATATGCGAACATGTATGGGGTGGGGAGAAAGGCAATGTTGTTGTAGAGAGTCGGGGATTTGATGTTGACAGAAGCTACTACAAGAACTCGAAGTTTTGTTTTAATGGGCTGACTGTTGAAAATCATCAGTATCTGTTGCCTATTAAAGGTTCTAAAAAGGCCAAGCGTTTTGAGAGTTGGTTACGGGAGCAGATGGAGACTAAGGTAGATGAATATATAGGTGACTCTTATCTGCAGGTGCCATCGGATATGTTTAATGCTGTATATATACTGGCTCATGCTCAGGAGCATTTCTTTGAGGATGGTATTGTGTTGAAACATATTTGCGACTGGGCTATGGTGCTGAATACTTATGCCAATAAGGTGGACTGGGATGAATGGAAGCATGTGTGCAAGGAATACGGGATGTTGTCGTTTGGATATGCTATGAGTAGATTGGCTAATAGCATATGTGGCGTGAGTGTTCCGTTTGACTGCCCTAAGGATGATGAGGCGGACAGACGTTTATTAGATGATACACTTTATAGAAAGGTTTGTAATAATGGCAAACGTTCAGACATGCAAGTGAGAATAAACTTGGTGATGAATATGTTTCGCAGTAGTTGGAAATATCGAATGTTCTCGGACACTAACTTCCTGATGTTTTGCGGAAGACGTGTGTGGGGATATTTGTTTGATAAGGATTTAGATTAATTGATTATGATATTCAAAAGACTCTTTGACATTGTTGCGTCCCTATTGGGACTGCTTTTGATTTGGTGGATATTCCCCATAGTTGCGTTTTTAATTCATAAGAAGATGCCTGGTGGTCCTGCTTTCTTTTGTCAGAAGAGAGTGGGGAAGGATGGCAAGTTGTTTACTTGTCATAAGTTCCGTTCGATGACGGTGAAGCATAGTGGGTCGTCTGTTTCTGTGGCTGGGGATAGTCGTATCACTCCTTTTGGTGCTAAGTTGCGTCATTATAAGATTGATGAGTTGCCGGAGTTGTGGGATGTATTGATTGGTAATATGAGCTTTGTGGGGCCGCGTCCTGATGTGCCGGGCTATGCAGATAAATTGCAAGGAGATGACAGAGATGTATTGAAACTTCGTCCTGGCATTACAGGACCTGCTACATTGAAGTATAGATTGGAGGATGAAATGATTTCGGAATATGTGGCTAAGAAACAAGCTGAGGGTGATAAGCGTCCGATGCAAGAGATTGCCACTGAATATAACGATAAGGTGATTTATCCTGACAAAGTTCGTTTGAACTGCTATTACTACCGCCACTATTCTTTCTGGAAAGATATCGAAATGATCTTTGCAACGGTATTGGGATTTAAAGTAAAGTTTGCAGGGGAGGAGGTGTAATCCTATATAATTTAATAGGACAGACAAATGAGACTCATTTATTGCTACATAGAACGGTTCAGAAATATCCAAAATCAAGGAGTTCTGTTTTCAAACGATTTTAAGTGTCAATATAAAAATACAAGACTCCTAATCGAGAAAGCGGATGCCAACTTGACAGCAGATTATGTTTATGGAAACGAATTTATGCGTAATATAAGATTACTCGTTGGTAAAACAGGTTCTGGTAAGACCAACTTGCTACAAATGATCGGTATGGACGAATGGCAGCGTATGGATTCTGCGAAAATAGATTCCTACTTTATGCTGTACAAGATGGATGCACAGAATGAGTTTTTTATTGAGGTCGTAGGAAATGTATTGCTTGAATTTGCCGAAAAGCAAAACAAAGAGAGAGGGTACAGAAACAATATAGCTTCATATAAGATTGCTTACGACTTTGAGCATAACCGTATTGTGAGCGTGATTCCTGCGATATTTAAAGATACTGAAAACACAGTTGTCGTTAATGCCTTTGATAGAAACGCTTTTGCTTGTTGCCCATACGATGATGAAAGACAGGGAGGCTTTGGAAATCATGATGGTTTCATAGGACGAATGATAACACAGTTTGGTAATTCAAGCATTTCGATGGAGTGCGACTATCTGAAGCACTACTTGGAGATGATGCCAAAGGATAGTATAAAGAGAAAGACATCGCTCTTAATACGGTGGGATAACTGGCAGTACAAGCATCACTTTGACTTGGATGAACGTTTGATAGAACAAGACTATTGGACATATAAGGACAAAGCCGAAAGGCAGAGACTTCAAAATGCGAAAAAAGGGAAGCATAGTGTTTCAATTAGGTACGGCAAAGGGTCTACACCCAAACGCAGATTTCTCCATGATTTAATGACTGACTTTGCAATCTATCTGAGAAAATGGGCAGAATGTCTTGATAAAGATTTTCCTGAAGACACACTCGCTTGCTCGAGAGAAATCTATGACTTGGGAATAGAAGACCCTACAGTCTTGCCTGATGGAAAAAAGATCTCAATTCTAAAGAGAATAGATTGGCTGTGCCAATACATAGACTATCATACAGATGAAATGTTTGGTAACAGAGGCCTGATTTGGCAGATTGGAGATAACATTAAGGATATCTTTAATCTGTTGAACAAGATGGACGATAAGTATTTTACGGAAGAAGAATTCTCTATTCCCGTAATGGACATTGATTTGTCTGAAAAATCGGCAATGCATGAACTATTCGAGCGCATGGAGCAGTATAGACCCGACCAAGTGGGCGTATTCACCAATTGCCTATTGCCATATAAATGGACACACATCAGTTCGGGAGAATATCAGTATGCTAAAGTTTGGGGCATATTGGAAGAATATGGCGTAAAGATAAAAATATTGAAGCAAGGCGAAAAGTTCTCAGAAGCAAGACAGCCCAATATGATTCTTCTTCTTGATGAGCCAGAGAACTATATGCATCCAGAAATGTGTAGGACATTTATACATAATATGAACGAATTGTTGCAGCAAAGAAATCCTCAATCAGAACTTCAAGTAATCCTCAGTACACATTCTCCATTTATGCTCTCGGATGTTTTGTCGAATCAAATTATAAAAATGGACTATGACGAAAGGGGCTTGTGTGTCATATCTAACGCAGAAAAGCCAAGTTTTGCAGCCAATATTCACAGTATCATGGCAGACAGTTTCTTCTTGAAATACACTATAGGGGAACAGGCTCGTCTATTCCTTTCTGAAAAAATTGACTTGTTCAGGAGTATGTTAAGAAGGCGTGATGACCTGTCAGAAAAAGACAGAATTGAAATAAAGAAAATGTCGGAATTGCTACCTAATATTGGGGATGAACTTATCCGTCATAGTTTTGCGTCAATTATAGAGAATTTGCAATAGTATGATTAGATTATCTTTTGCTAACATCAACCAATTGACTCAAATGCATTATGAGGCAGTTCGGAGTTATGTTGAGAATATAATGAGTGTAGAAAATCGCAAAGCATTGTATTCCTGTATTATAGCTTTGCATGGATTTGAAATGTATGACATAGATTATGATGAGCATAGAGACACTTTTGATTGGTTGAAACAGTTCTTGTTGGCAGATTGCGATATATTGGAATATTGGGTGAACAACAGCCCTGAAAAATTGAAGTTTCTACAGATGAAGAAAATCTATCTTACCAGGTTTTCAAAGAGTCCTACAGATTTCGTTGACAAGGAAAAAACATATAATGCATACACCTTATTTAAAGGAATGAACATCAAAGTGTGTCCATATTGTGAACATGAGTTCTTGGATATCGTTACTGTCAAATTTGGAACACAGATAAAGAGAACGATAGAATTTGACCATTTCTATCCCAAGGGTGATGATGAATATCCAGGACTTGCCATGTGCTATTACAATTTGATTCCAAGTTGCAAGCCGTGCAACCGGTTGAAGATGACTAATCCTGTGGCAGCCAATCCATATCATCCGAGCATTGAGAAGATGACTTATCTTTTTCCAGACTTACCTTTGGGGATAAACATGAATGGAGTAACAGAAAGCGATTGCAAAATCAGAATAAATCCTGTTGGTGCTATGGTTGTTAATGAAAGTACTCTTGCATTGGAACAACGATATGACAACATGACATCAGAAGCATATCGCTTATTACGTGCAAAACAAGATTTTGATGATGCTAAATTGGCCGAGGTGGGAAGATGTGTAGGAAAACCAGTAGAAGATTTGAGAAGAGAAGTTTTCGGAAAACCAAGAATTGAAGCAAACGGAACAGAACTTCATACTAAGATGAAATATGATTTAATCGGATATTAAAATTAAATATTTAATAAATATGTCAGAAGAAAGAAAAACAATTTACTTGTGCCTTGCCCACATGAGTGAGGCTGGTTTGGAACAGAAATATGTGAAGGAGGCTTTCGATACCAACTGGGTGGTACCAATGGGACCGAACGTAAATGCCTTCGAGAAGGATTTGGAGGCGTTTGCCAATAGTAAGAGTGATGGTACAGAGCCGCTTGATCGCAAGGTGGTTTGTCTGTCGGCTGGTACTGCTGCCGTTCACTTGGCTTTGATTGGCTGTGGCGTTAAGGCTGGTGATGAAGTATTGGTGCAGAGTTTCACATTCTGTGCTTCGAGTCATCCGATTACATATCTTGGTGCCAAGCCAGTGTTCGTAGGTTCTGAGGGTGAAACATGGAACATGGATCCTGTTTTGTTGGAAAAGGCTATCCTCGACCGTAAGGAGAAGACTGGCAAATATCCTAAGGCTATAGTGCCCGTGGCTCTGTATGGTATGCCTTACCGCATTGATGAGATTATGGCTATTGCCGACAAGTATGGCATTCCAGTGGTAGAGGATGCAGCCGAGGGTATGGGCTCACGCTTTGATGGACAAGTATTGGGTACATTCGGCAAATATGGTGTATTGTCGTTCAACGGTAACAAGATGATTACTACTTCGGGAGGCGGTGCACTAATTTGTCGCAGTGCAGAAGACGCAAACAATGTGATGTGGTATGCTACACAGGCTCGCGATGCTTATCCTTACTACCAGCATACGGCTATCGGCTACAACTATCGTATGTCGAACGTGTGTGCTGGTATCGGTCGCGGTCAGATGACTGTCCTCAATGACCATATTGCCCATCATAAACATGTGCAATCACTCTATGAGGAACTTTTAAAGGACGTACCAGGTGTACATATCCACAAGCAACCTGCCGACAAACGCTATGATGCCAACTTCTGGCTTTGCGCTGCCACTTTGGATGCGGATGTGAAGATACAAGGTCAGGAGAATGCCTACAAGGAAGTTATTAAGACTGCCGTAGGTGGAGCTGCAGGTGTTATCCATGCCGTAGACTCTGCAACAACCGACTGTCAGCCTAACGAAAATGTAGAGGCATTGCGTGTGTTCATGCTTGGCAAGAAGATTGAGTGCCGCCCTGTATGGAAGCCTATGCACAAACAACCCGTGTATGAGGGCGCTCCAGTATATACCAATGGTATTGAAGAAGAACTCTTCAAGGTTGGCTTCTGTCTGCCTGCAGGTCCGTATGTCACGGATGATGATGTGAAGTATATCGTAGAGAGCATCAAAGAAGCAATCGTAAGATAAGTAATAGATTGGTGAGCGATTAGTGGACGCGATGTGCAGGTTGCATAGATGTCCGTTAATCGCTCATTCGTATAAAAGCTATACGCATAATGAGAAACTTTATAGTAGCAATTTGGAAGTTGGTTTCATCGAATGCCATCACGACTCGGCAAATCTCAAACAAGTTTGATTTGCTCTCACTGCTTTGGCAATTCTGTTCTTTCCTTTTTGTACCTCGTAAAGCGAACAGATTACCTAATGACTAACGATAATGGAAATAAACAAAGAATTTTTAGGCAAGCTCTTTGAACAGGCTGTAGAGAATCCGCGCTTGCGTCAGAGCTATGACTTACGTACAACATCGGATGACAACTCGCAACGTATTCTGAATGCATTGCTGCCAGGAACCGTTGTTCCCATTCATAGACATCCAAATAGCAATGAGAATGTATTGCTGTCGTGTGGTAAACTTGTAGAAGTTATTTATGATGAAAGTGGCAACGAGAAAGAGAGCATCCATCTTGACCCTACCATTGGGAATTATGGATGTGTGATACCTCCTGGTACATGGCATACTGTGGAAGTATTGGAACCATCTGTCATTTATGAGGCAAAGGACGGAAAGTATGGCGAGGATGGAAGTGAAACATTTGATGCTTTCAAGGCAAAGGTAGCGGAAGACAAAACAGCTCCTACATTCTCCAACAGTTTTGGCGACCTTAGAAAGAATATCGAGTATTTGATTGGCATGGAACGTCAATCAGGTAGGATGGATGAAATTACTCCGCTTTATGTGTCGCGTATGCTGAATGTGCCTTTGGAAGAGGTGGAGGAAGTGATGAAAGAGTTATGATGGAATTAGCAAATTCAGATTTTTGTAGCGAAACATACTAAAAATATGGTGATTGTCTTTATGGCTAACTGTAATCCCAACAATCTACCTACTTACGAAATTCATAATGGGAATCAAATATAGAGGTGTGAAAGGAAATGATACTATAAATGTCGTACTTTTTTTGGATAAACATAGATGTGCAAATTATTTGGAGTTGGTAAATTCTGAGGTTGAGTATTAAAAATCATAATGAATACTGTGAATAAGGAAAAATAATTGAATGACTATATTCGTGAGTGGATTGATGCACGATATTGTGATTGGCGTGCATTTTATCATGATGTACAAATAAACGAAAGAAGCGGCATATATCTACTAAATGAAGGTGATGAATTATTTGACTATTTGTCCAATATTGTAGCTAACATAGGGCTATTTAGAAAATATATAACTAATTGAATTTCAATGTAAATATTATTTTGTAACATCGAATCAAATGGCTTTCTGAGAAGATGGCATTAACTGAATAGCCCTAAATAAGCTGCTAAGTGCAGACACCATGAAGACGAAAGAGTTCCAAGAAGAGAACTGCCATTTTAGATTATTTCGATTATCTGATTACATTATGCGAAAAGCAAAATTTGGATATATAAAGGATGGAAATTATATCCGTATAGGTGACAATATGCATGGGATATATAAGACCTACGATGATATGCGTTTTAACTGGCAGTTAGTCAGTCAGACAGAAGGTGACATAACAAAGTACTACCTGCTGAACAATAAAAATGAAGCCATTGAATACGTAGGACGAAAAGACCCGTGGTCGCCACTGGCTGTCGGCACCAAGGAGCAATATCTCTATATGGATAATGCGCAAGGCTCGATGCAGGAAGTGACAACCTATGGAAGAGAATATATTACAGGAGAAAAACGCAAACAGCAGAGCAACAGTATCTGTAAAACCATCAATGGAGAAGAATGCCTTGTGACATACGCCTATTACGCTATCAACAAGAACAGAGGAAAGGAATACAATAGTAAGGACGCATACGTCTGTGAGCATTATCTGACGGGCGAATATGCCATCAGCAATAATGACCACCATATCATTCTGGAAGGATTGAAGCGCGTTAAACTCTCAGATGACAATATCGCAGAGGTCGTGTTCTCTGGAGAAGACAAAACCACGTGGGTGAACCTGTACACCATGCAGGAGTTTGATGAGCGTCCGGTGGTAGAGAAAATGGGATTTATGGACATGCTGAGAGTTGGCTATAACTACTATTTCTATAAAAACAGAGATATGGCAGGCATCCCGATGCATCATCGAGATTGTGTGGCAAACGACAAGGTGTTCCAGTTCTTAGACCTGTATTTGATACTGCGCTCTCAACCCGATAAAGTGTACTATATATCTGGAGAACGCCGTGGAAAAGAACAGTGGTATCTGATATTGGTTGACATCACCAATGCCAACTCAAAAAATCGTAAAGAAATACCCTCGATGTGGCTGCCGAGACGAAGCTGATAGGTTGCCGATAAAGAAACTCATAGCCGGCAATGCCGTTCGATGTACTTCAAAGGCGGATGTTCAAGATGGAAAGTCTTGAGCATCCGCCTTTGAGCGTTTTTATAAAAGGGATGTTCTATAAATTAACTTGTTAACAATTAGAGATTTACTTTGATATTTC
>OHAU01001068.1_pt1 | contig 34029 bp, 26 predicted proteins | sample 1577181 | NCBI WGS metagenome assembly OHAU01 (sample SAMEA3541472, study PRJEB24748) | human gut metagenome | biome: human gut; feature: human-associated habitat; material: faeces | place: China | collected 2012 | reverse complement strand
GGCTGGATCTCACAAGCAATATCATTGCCTTTATGAAACTTCCAGACAGTGTGGTGATTGCGTCACTCGATGAAGGTCTGTTTGACTTTTCCGCCGGATGGTTGCTGGCGATTATATGTGGGCTCATTCTTTTGTTTCAAGTTTTCAAGCTGTTTTTTGAAATCGGCGAACGGTATGTCGTTGTGTGCATACTTACTTTTTTTGCTCCGCTCGCATTTGCCATGGGTGGAAGTAAATCTACGGAAGATATCTTCAAGTCCTGGTGCAGAATGTTTGCCAGCATGTGCTTTGTCAGCGTCACAAATATTTTTTTCCTTAAAGTGATTTTTTCGGCAATGAGTAAAGTCCCCAATACTGTTACGCTGATTCCTTGGGTGATTTTCATCAGTGGGTTATGCAAGGTAGCGCGCCGGATCGATGACATTGTATGCCTGCTGGGGCTGAATGCGGCGCATACCGGAAGGGAGCGGCTATATCCAGGATATCTGTTGGCGAATATAGTGCGGTCTGCTGCGGCTGCCGCTACAAAGACAGCCCGCACGCAGTGGAGCCAGGCCCAGAGCTTTCAAGGCAAAGGCTTTCATCCACCTTATGCTCCCAACGAAAGGAATCATGGGTCCGCAACGCATTCACGGTCAGCATACGTTTCAAAAGCAACGGAGAAAGCTGCTGAGGGCAAAGCAGATCAGATGCCTCCTAACGGCAATTTTGTGTCCCAAACAGACAAAAGCGGTCATGGTACAACTCACACTGCAGGAACCAGGCCGCATACGCAAGCCGGACCACCTTCACGGCCATTTCCGGCAGCGCGAGGAAACATTGATATCTTGGCAGATGATGAGAGTCTAGTATCGGTAAAACAGGCTCGTCCAAGCACGCCGCCGCAAAAGAAAAACAATGGTGCTGCAATGCCGCAGAAAGATCGCCCCACTCCTTCAACGCCGCAGCATAAAGGCCTTTCTGCAATTTCACCTGATACACAAACGACTGATTCCAATTTGCCGCAAGGAACTATGCAGCAATCCGCCGCTGGTGCAACACGGCCGCCGTTACATCGGCCGGCGGAAATTCCTGGTCGGCAGGATCGGATGGATCAAAACAGTAGGGGGACGGCGGAAAACGAGACACCGACCGGTACTGAGCCGAGAAAAAACAGCGTAAATGAAGCGCGGTATCCTCATCGCAAAGAGAACCCGTCATTGCCCTTATCACCGCCGGAGAGAGCCTCTAATACAATGCGCCATCCTTCCAACGGCTCAGATACTCTTTCTGGAAACTCCAGAAAATCAGATGTCCATATGCAAGATTCATACAGTGAAGTCAATGCGGTACGTCAAAATGATTTGTCGCTTGGAAAATCAAAACAGATGAACTGGTCGGCGAAGTCTGTATCAGAAAACGCTTGTGAAAGCACTTCCCAGAAAAATATGACGCGGACATCTGAACGTTTTGACGGTGCAGAGACAAGTGGGAAAATACAGAAACGGCGCTCCAGCCCCACCCGCGCCCCGCATTCAGACCGCAAGCCCCCCGCAGCAGGAAGGAAACCGAATGGAAAATCAAGAAAATAACAGAGCTCGTACAGCCGCACAGCTTGGGGTTGCTGCAGTCAATATCGCGCGCGGTGCAGCCCAGGGCGGAGTTGCCGGCGCCGCGGTCGAAGGGGTAAAAAGTTTTGCTCCCCAACTGATTAAAGTGCTGGCGGGTATTCTCTTTTTCTTTTTCAGCCTGCCGCTGCTTATTTTTGTCGGGATCCCCAGCAGCATGTTTGGAATGCCTTCCGTAGAGTCGGCTGATATCCGTCAAATGACGGATGAAGCACAAATTGCGGCTGATAATTATGCTGGAACACAATCCGATATTCAGCAGCATGCGGATTATCTGCAGCAGCAGGCCGCCATTGGGTATGACGATGTGCAGATGAGCAGGAAACTGGATGGCTTCGACAGTTATTGGATGGCGGCAATCGCTTCGGTTCTGCATGTACAAGAGCTTACAGAAATCAATAAAACAGAGGTGCGCAATATTGTGAGCCGCGTTGTCCGACAGACTACACAGGCAGAGACCTATATGGAAGAGGAGGAATATGTTCATATCAACGAGGATGGCACTACGGAAATCCGTACTCGTGAGGTGGAGCGAAAGCGGCTGATTGTATCGCAGCGGATAGCTACGCCAGAGGAGGTGATGACACAGTTCGGTTTTACAGATTTTGAGCGGCAGTGGGCATATCAAATCCATGATACTATTGCAGACAACCAGGAACAGGATGATACACCTTCTGTCGATATGGGGGATGTCACCTTCACAGATACCGAGACCCACGTTGTTTATTATTCGCAGGTAGACAGCCGCTGGAGTGATAAAGCATATTCCGGCAGTACAATCGGTATCGCTGGATGCGGTCCCACATCAGTGGCGATTGCCGTGTCAACACTTACTGGCCGCACCATTACACCGGATCAAGTTGCCGAATGGAGTGAAGCCACCGGACACGCAGCATACGGCAACGGCAGTTATCATTCCTTAATCCCAGACGCACTTGCACACTATGGTCTGACAGTTCAGAGAGCAGGAACTTCCTGTGCACAGCAGTTGGCGGATGCGCTTTCTGCCGGAAAACTTGTTGTCGTAATCATGGGACCCGGAACCTTTACCAGTACGGGACATTTCATGGTACTCCGGGGAACAACGGCAACAGGCAAGGTGCTGATCGCCGATCCCATCAGCTACAACCGAAGCCAAAAAGAGTGGGATCTCGCTCTGATCCTGCGTGAAGCAAAGCATTCCGCTGCTGCGGGCGGCCCCTTTTGGATTGTATCGTGACAGCACAGACTTTAGAGTTCCCCATGGAGGAAGTGGCGTATGAAAAACGAATCGATTGCACGCAGACTGCGTATCCGGCACGGTATATCTGTTTCTGCACTTGCACATGCAGCAGGGATATCAAAATCACGGCTTGTATTTATGGAAGGGGAAGAAAGCCCGCGGACAGAATATCAGCGGAAGATGCTGCAGCGCGCCTATGAAAATCTGATTGCCGAGCGAAGAAACGCCTCGGACCGCCTGGAACATGACTATTTGCGGGTAAAAGAACATCTTTGCGAAATAGAAGACATTGAAATCTATCTGGAGGAGTGATGCCATGCAAGAGAATAATTTTATTCCGGCCAATTACACAGATGCTGGAAAAATCATGGGAACCTTTCCAATCCGCAATGCGTTGGAGGCGCTGGTTTGTGTTGTGCCTATTGTGCTCCTGGTAATGATGCTCCCTGTTTTTGCGATGCTTACAAGGCTCATGATCGCCTTGGTGTTGGCTGTACCAATCGGTGGTTTCACGCTGCTTGGAGTTCATGACGAGTCAATGCTGCAATTTTTTCAGACATGGCTTCAATGGCGCAGGAACCGCGGCAAATTATTTTATCGAGGTTAGATATGGATTTAAAGCAATTGTTATTTGGGCAGCCCAAAGCTTCTATATCCATGCCTGCACAGGTGTCAGGCAGTACAGAAGACTGGCTGCCGGTGGCTGACATAAGCCATGGGATCATCGCGCTGAAGGATGGGCGCTTTATCAAAATCATTGAAATATTGCCGGTCAACTTTCTTTTGAAGACGCCGGCGGAGAAAGCCAGCATCATTTACTATTATGCCAGCTATCTGAAAATCGCGCCGGATAATCTGCAAATATGTGTGCTCACAAAGCGGGCGGATATGAGCACCTATGCAGAGCGGATGCGGGGATACCAGAACAGCGAGCCCAATGCACTCTGCCGGGAACTCAATGAAGACAATATTCGGGAGGTGGAATATCTTGCGGAAAACGAGGCGCTTCAAAAGCGAATTTTGCTGGTTTACCAGCTTGAGCCTAGTATGAAATTGCGCGAAGAGTCGATTGAAGCCGTTGGCGAGCGTATGCTTGAGGAAGAAGAAAAGGCACGGAATTACCTTGACATGTGCGGGTTGGAAGTACCCCGGCCAGAGTACGCGGATAATTTTCAGCTGCAGATCTTGTATGAGCTTTTGAACCCTCGTACCAGCCAGGAAAATCCGCTGCCGCTGACGGCCTTTGACGCTGCAACTCCCTTGGCTGGGGTCTTGCGTGAAGATGCGGAGCAGAATGTACTTCCGGCAGACGAAAATGTGGGGGATGCAAAAAGTGTTCCAGCAGCACTGGAAGCCCTTTCGGAGGCATCCACGGACACATGTACGGAAGCGGTTGCCGAAAAAAACGCCCGGTTTTTTACGGGAGCAACAGAAGTATACTCTTGGGGCGTCGGCCCCATCGCTCATTTGCCGAAAAAGAAAGCACGGGGAAAAGGAAAAAAGGAGCGGCCCTGCAGAGAGAAAACGCCACGCAGAACAAAAACGGAAAAGAAGCCCTCTGTACGGGAAACAGTGGTGGAACAGGACCTTCTGGGCGGAGGCATCACCGTTTCTGATCTGATTGCGCCGGCAGCTGTGGACAGAAGCCACAGGGATTACATCGTGGTGGACCGTACCTATTATGCCTTTCTGTATATTGCCGGGTATGGGTATGAAACGGTTGTAGGTGATGGCTGGCTGGCGCCTCTTGTTGAGGCAGGTGAGGGGGTAAACTTGTATTTTTATATGAACCGGCAGCCCCGCGAGAAAATCTTGCCCAAAATTTCGCAGACTACAATGCTGAACCGCTCCCGTATGCGGGATATAGGCGATACCCGGCAGGATTATGAAGAACTGGATTCGGCGATTTCTTCGGGCCTGTACATCAAAAATGCAATGAACCGCAACAATGAAGATTTTTATTATATGCATACCATGATTGGGGTATCGGCGGAGTCGGCAGAGACACTGGAACAACGGATATCCCGTGTCGAAACGCTCTGTGCTTCTATGAGTCTTATTGTAAAACGCTGTGATTATCAGCACGAGCAGGCTTTCCGCTCCAGCCTTCCCTTACTTTCTCTTGACCCCCGTATTGCCCGAAAGGCAAGGCGCAATATCCTCACAAACAGCCTCGCAGGGGCGTTCCCGTTTTCCTCTTTTTCCATCAATGACCCGGCAGGGCTTATGCTGGGCATCAATCTGCACAACCAGTCACTGTGTATGATCGACCCATTTGATGCAACCCGTTATGAGGCTCCGCATATGGCGGTACTGGGGCGCACCGGAGCGGGAAAGACAATGACGCTGTCCTGCCTTGCACTGAGGCTGCGGGAACAGGGGGTTCGCGTTGTGATCATCGCGCCCAAAAAAGGGTTTGAATACCGTGCGGCATGTGAGGCTGTTGGCGGAAAATACATTAAGCTGTCCCCCTCATCCAGAGACTGCATCAATTTTATGGAGATTCGAAAGACATCCCTTGATCCCGACAAGGCACTCGGCCGGCTGAGTGATCGTGATGATTCATTGCTGGCTGACAAAATTTCCGCGCTTCATGCGTTTTTTGCGCTCAGGAAGCCAGACGCGACCGAAGAACAGCGAAACTATTTGGATGAAGCTCTGGTCCGCTGCTATGCAAATTTTGGAATCACAGAAGAAAACGAGAGCTTGACTGATGAAAATGGCCAAAGAAAGAGTATGCCAACTTTTGCCGATCTGTATGAGGTTTTGCAGGAACGAGCGGAAACGCAATGCTATGCGGCTGTCCTTTTGAGATTCGTAAAGGGGAGCGCCCGCTCTCTTGGAGGGCAGACCAACGTGGATCTGGATGCATCGTATGTTGTGATCGACATATCTGAGATTGGAAAAGATCTGGTCGGTGAAGGGATGTTGATTGGCAGCGAATACGCTTATGATACATTCAAAGAAGACCGATTGCACAAGAAAGCTCTGATTTGCGATGAGCTGTGGGCGTTGATCGGCGCTACATCCAATGCAATCGTTGCGGACTATGTGCTTGAGCTGGTGAAGCTCCTGCGGTCCTACAGCACTGCGTTTGTGAATGGTACGCAGGACTTACTGGATTATTTCGCGCTTGATGGAGGCAAATATGGAAAAGCCGTACTCAACGCCTGTCCTATCAAAATCATCCTGCCTCTCGAAGAAGATGAAGCGCGTCTCGTACAAAAGGAACTGAACTTATCCGAAGAAGAAACGATGCAGATTATCCGCAGCCGGCGGGGCGAAGGACTTCTTTGTGCCGGGCACAATCGTATCGGCATTGCCATACGGCCCACACCCAAAGAGTACGATTTGATCACGACCTCGCGTGAGGATCTGCTGCGGCAGGCTGCAAAATACAACGGAAAGAGTGAAGGAAAATGGAAAAAGTGAAACGGCTGGCGGTATGCTTTCTGTCCTGCTTGATTTGCATTGCCCTGCTGGCACCAGCGGCTCTTGCCGCTGGCGGCGCCCTAAGCGCGGATCGCAATGGCGCACAGTATGACTATGTAATAGGTTATTGTTATTCGGGCAGCCAGCAAAGCATCAATACACGGGAGATTTTTTTGAGTCCGAACAACTATGATGTGTGGCTTTGCTCTGTATGCGGACTGGGAGACAATAACCCCGAACACATCGGCACCGCCTTGGCGTCGAATTTATATATGCCGTGTTATGGATATGATATTGCGGCGACTGGCGGAGATACTTCAATCCGTTATGCGCTTGTAAGGCATCGGCACAACAATGGCCAGCTTTCCAACGAAAGAGTTTACATTCCTATCAATGTACCGATGTATTCGGGCTGTTACTATGGATACGATCTGACAGAACCCACCGGCGTGAGAATCAACGCTCCGTCCGCATGGCAGCGGGACAGCGTTACCGTGCGCTTTGAAGGTGGGAATGACACCGGCACGAGCCTGCCGGACTGGTCCGCGACACCGGGAGATTACGGCAGCGGTATCCATCATTACGAATACTCAATCAATGGAGGAGCCTGGACAGGCTGCCCCAGCAACGATCCCACCGTTGTGATCTCCTCTGCTGGCGTAACGACAATCACCGCACGTGTGGTAGACGGCGCAGGAAACGCGTCAAGCCAGACGGCAACAGCGCAAGTGCGTATCGACAATGCTGCCCCGAATGTTCCTGGAATCACGCTCTCCACGGGGCAATGGACCAATGGCACGGTTTCAGCAGCTTTACACGACAATGGCGATTCTCAAAGCGGCATCGCGCGGCTGGAGTATGCGCTTGACGGCGGCGGGTGGGAGACTTACAGCAGCGCGCTATCCGTCATGAGCCATGGCAGGCATGCGATTTCTGCCCGTGCCATCGACAATGTTGGCCGTATTTCCGGCACAGTGAATAAAACGGCTCTGATAGACAAAGTAAAACCTGCTGTCAGCGAGATTGAACAAATACCGAACAAAGAGTACACAGAGCTGAATCTGAACGTAACAGCTGCAGACGCTGACAGTGGTATTGCGGGTTATGCAGTTACTTCTGACAACAAGGCGCCGCCGGCGGATGCCTTCTCAGCAAATATCCTTACGGTGAATAAAAATGGCACCTACTATGTCTGGGCATCGGATAAGGCGGGTAATATTTCTGACGGAACAAGGCTCGTCGTCACAGCGCTGGACATTGTCCCGCCCACGATTGTAGAAGTGGAGATTCAGCAAACGTGGGACGCTCAAAAGAATTGGGCCAAAATTACAGCTGCCGATGATAACAGTGGTGTTGCCGCGATCGGATGGTCTGTTGAGGATGGAGAGATTCAGTGGGGCAATACGTCTGACACCGCCACATTTGAATATACTGAAAATGGTAACTATATCGCTTATGCACGGGATCTGTCCGGCAATATCTCTGAGCCGTGTCCATTTACCGTGGACCGGATCGACAAACATAGTCCCGTCATTGACAGTGTCGAGTGGGATACAACCTGGAGCCAGTACAAAACCATAACGGTGGAAGCTCATGATACCGAATCGGGACTGGGTGGATATGCGCTGACCCGCACGGCACAGCGTCCGGTAGAATGGCAGGATGAGGGTGTTTTTGAAATCTCAGAAAACGGCAGTTATTATTTATGGGTAGTCGACCGTGTGGAACGGGTGTCCGCGGACGCGGATGAAGGCCTCTCCAACGCACCGGGTCCCTGGGAGATCACGGTGGATACCATTGACCGCTCGAAACCAGTGATGGATGCCATTCTCCACTCTGCGCAGGATAATGCACCGGAAAACCAATTTGATTATCCTCATTTTAACGAAGTGGACCGTCCCTCTTTACTGGCGCACGATATTGCGGACGCCGGATGGAACGACAGTGGGGTCAAGGCAATCTATTATCAGTTCGCGAAGGATGAAGGTTTTCTCGGCGCCGACTGGAGAACTTATGATGAAGATGAGAAACCGGCCATGGAGGATGAATATTATGGCCGTATTTTTGCAAAAGCGGAGGATCAAGCCGGTAATGTATCGGATATGATCTCCGCTGTTTTTATGTTTGAGCAAACTGCGCCGGCCGCGGATTATGCGCTTGTCCCCGGTAACTGGACGAACGGAGATGTGGAGATCCGTATCCACGCAGAGGATGATATGTCCGGCGTGCAGAGCATCACATTGCCGGATGGAACTGTCGTTGATGCAGACGCAGCAGAGTACCAGGTCACGCAAAATGGAATCTATGAATTCAGAGTGCGGGATCATTGCGGCAATATCCTTCCGTATCCTGTGGATGTGGCCAATATCGATTTGATACCGCCCACAGCCGATTATGAGCTTTTGACGGATGAATGGACCAATGTTCCGGTTACGATTCGGGTAAAGGCGGACGATCCGTCTCCGGAGGATGGATATGCCCCCAGTGGTGTCCGGTCCATTACTTTGCCGGACGGCGAAGTTGTGGAAGCCGACACAGCTGATTTCATCGCGGAGCAAAACGGGTCGTACGACTTTATAGTGACGGATAACGCAGGAAACACCTATACCCTGCATACCGAAGTCTCAAATATTGACTATCTTTCCCCTCAAGCGCAATGTACGATCGATCCCGATCGGTGGACCAACCAACCTGTTGCAATGCACATAACAGCCACGGACCCGTCGCCAGAAGACGGATATGCTCCAAGCGGTATCCATTCAATTACACTGCCGGACGGAACGGTCATTGACGACAGTCAGGCTGTTTTTGCAGCGGATAAAAACGGCAAATATGATTTTGTGATTACAGATCGCGGCGGCAACACCTTTGTGCTGCACACAGAAGTTAAAATCATTGACGATCTTCTTCCAACGGCGAAGTACAGCGTTGTTCCAGGCAAATGGACGAATGAATCTGTGACGATTGAAGTCACAGCAGAAGATCCCGCACCGGAGGACGGATATGTCGCCAGCGGGGTCAAGGAAATCGCCTTTCCGGATGGAACAGTCATCGAAGGAGCATATGCAGAATTTACGGTACATGAAAACGGGAATTATGATTTCGCCGTGTCCGATCACGGGGGGAACATTTTTACGCTGCACGCGAAGGTCGAAAATGTGGATACAATATGCCCGGTTGTAGATTATCATTTTGAACAGCTGGAAGACGGTGGCCACAGGGCCATTGAGGAATATGGTGAACGGGAATATTACAACTATGATCTTGTACTGCGCGCACAGGCGGAGGACAGCCAGTCCGGTATCGCACGATATGAGTACAAAATCGACGATGGGGAATGGACAGAATTTGACGCGTCAGCTCCTCCTGTTTTTGAGGAAGAGCAGATCAGCCAGGTTGCAGTACGTGTATGGGATGCTGCGGGAAATGTCAGCGAGGAAAAGATTCGGGAAATTGTACTCGACAAGACGCCTCCCCGTGCTACACATACCCTTACCCCATCCGACAATGGAAACATAAACATCAATTTTGAGGCTGACTGCAGTATCAGCGGTATTCAATCACTGGTTCAGCCGAACGGCACTGCGGTATACGGCGGGACATCCACTGCCGTATACGAAGTGGATTGCAACGGAGATTATGATTTTACGGTTTGGGATTTCTGTGGGAATCAACTGACCCACACTGTGACGGTTTCCAGTTTCACAGCTCAGAATAAAACGCAAGCGGATGATGCAAAACCGCCGCTGGATTCGGACCACACGCAATCATCGAGTGCACAGACGAAAAAGGACAGCACTTCAAAACCAGCTCCCATGCAGCAGAAACCAGCCCGTGCACTGACCTTGGCCGATTTAGTTTGTATGCTGCTGACCCTTCTTTTGGCTATACTCACCTGGACACGACAAGCGGGAACGGGTGAGGAGAAATCTGGTGCGCAGAGACAAAAATCATGCGGCTTTGGCGTTCAAAAAGCTGCAGCGACACTGCTTGCTTTATTTTCCATACTTTTGTTTTTCCTTACACAGCCCCTGGTATGGCGTATTCAGCTATTTGATTGGTGGACGATTTTGTTTGCACTGATGACACTGGCCGTGTTGGTTCTGCTGATCACCTGCCAGCGCGATAAAGAGGATGCTCGCAAATACGAAGACAAAGAAGACGAGGAGGTCTTTTTATGATGATGACCAAATCCATTGGCATGGCTTTATGCTCCATTACAGCGGCACTTTCTGTCCTGCTGATAGGTACTCCGAAACCGGATTCCGCAAGTCTTATTGAAGCGGAAAGTGAAGGAGCCGCTGTAAGTGCCGCACAGTCCGAGATTTCCGCACCGACAGGTCAAGACGCGGATGAAGTGCTTTCGTCATCTTTACCCACAGAAGTAGTCGTAGAACCGGAATCAATATCTTCAGAGGGACAGTCTGCAGCTTCTGATTCATCGCCGGGTGAGGCTGTGGAGGAGGCCGATACAGCAACCGGCGAAGCGGTGCTGCAGGAAGCTCCGCTTGCTCACCCCCCGGAGGAGGACACAGCCGATACTGTCACCTGTGCAGAACCGGCGGCATCCGCTCCCGCACTTATGTCGCTGGATACGCCGCCATACATAACAGATGAGCTTGCGCATCTGCTTGCCACCAATCAAGCGGACAGTATTATGGGGAGCTTCGGCATCGCGCGTTCTGAAGCCTGCAGCACGGTGCAGGCAGTGTTTGATGTTTCCGATTACAGTGGACAGGCTACTGTTGACGCCAATTACGCAGAATTGTGGGCTGCACTGGAAAGCGAATTTCGTGCCCTTTCTGCTCAAGGATGTAAATATACAAATTGTAAATTTGATTACGGAATTATCATTTTGTTGAAATGAGGTGGCTATAATGTGCAAAATTATTTTTTCTGTGATTCTGTTCATTGTTTTTACCGTATATGCGTGTCTGGTTGTGGGGGCACGATCGGAAGGCAGGTGATGAGATGCATTTTTCTACATCGGGAGAGCTGTTGCTGCAGGAACTGAGACTGATGGAAGCTTTGCCGGAAGAACCGCAGAGAATCAAATCAGCACTTGCTGCGGCGGAAAAGCTCACACTCAGACTGCGCAATCATTATGAAGCAAACTGGCCTCCGTCTCCTGTTCCGGGCAGAGCGATGAAGAATTCGGCCGCCTATGCAGGCAGTATTGGTATGACAGGATACGGATGGCTTCACATCGAACTCAATAATCTGCTGCCGCATTGTCAATTCAGCACCCCGGAATACCTGCATGATACGTTGGCGCGTCTGCTGCGCGGATATGCTGCAGCACATCGATTGCCGCATTTTGAAAAAGCCTTACTGGCGATAGAAGAATGGAGCGATATTCCTACACGTTCCGTTTACGATCCGGACAACAAGGGATGGAAAGCTATCCCGAATGCCATCAAGGGGGTGCTTGTTGATGATGACGACCAATACAGCCTTGAGATTGCGTTGTTGTCCAGGCGGTCCGCGGTGACCGCCTGCCATATCTACATTTTGGATGCCGATGAAGCAGACGCTTTTTTTTCGTGGCGCTGCGGTGATTTTGGAGTTTATCCATAGGTTCACACGGGCGCGAAATAAAGCATCGGCCATATTCACACATGGGCGCTGTTGGTTTTCCACAGCGCCCATGTGCGGTATGGAAAAATGCGGTGTACGCCTATGGTTTTAGACAGGATTCATGGGCGCGATTAAAAAGATGCGCCCACCGTGTTCGCTTGGGCGCGGGAAGGAGAATACTTTGATCTATGATTCGGCAGATATAGCACTGCTGCGTTTTGCGGCAGCCGCAAAAAATATTCCTCCGGATCTGCAATACCGTCTTTCTTCGCGAGTATGGGATCGGGAACACATTCATACTCTGTGCGCGCAGAAGCTGCTTGCAGAAAACCGCAATCATCTTTCGATTTCTCTGACACTCAAGGGGGCCGCGCTGCTTAATCATCTGGGATGGCCGGTGACATTGGATGCCAAGCAGCCGGCCCGAAATAAACTGGAACGCCGGTTGCAATCGGCATGGATCGCCGCCCTTTTCTATCGCGCGGGGTTTGATGTTTTCAATAATAAGGTTTCCGACCTTGCACTGTCGGAAACATACCTTCCCGCCAATGCTTTGCGCAGAGACACCACGGCAGCTGCGACCCGGGTGTTTGCCGGTGTTCGGTACATGGGAATCGCACACAGCACGGAGAGGATGCTTCTTGCGCATTATGTGGACGGCGGTCATATGTACATCACCAGCGAAATGCGTATGTTCAATACAATGACGATGGCAGTATCCAATGCCTGTATTCCGGTAGTCGTCTATTGCGGACTTTGCTATGACGATTTGGCAAGGCTGCTCACAGGCGCCAGCGCATTCACACCTACAAAAAGACGCGGCAGCGATGCGGTGACTTACCGCGTCGGTGCGGAAAGGACGCAATATCCACTTTTTCTTGTTGAGACGACCAACACAGGCGCATTCCAGCTTGCCTTGATCACCCGTGTGCGGGATTACCGGCAACGTGTTGCGGAGTATGCCCTGCAAGGCGATTTCCTTCCACCGCCGGATGACGCGCCTGCACTGGATGCAATGATGGGGCTTACCCCTTTTTTGACCTGTGTGGATATGGATGTCACACGAATACGGCAAGCGGTGCGATACGCAAAAGCGTGTGGATTTCCTACGATCACTGCAGTCGCACTTCCGTGTCAGCTCAATGCACTGGCGCTATGGTTCGCAGATCTGTACCCTATTGAATTATATGCAATCGAGCAAAGTGAGCTGGAGCGTCTGTTTCCTGAAGTAACCATACGGGATATCTCCATCTCACCATATACGACGGGAGAGGATGAGCACTATGTCGTGGCTGAATAAGCTGTGGGCCATACTGAGGCAGAAGCTGCCGAGCCGGGAAAAGCTGATCGAGTCCATTCCGCTGATTTTGGTGATTTTGTATCTGTATGGCGTTCTGATTCATACAGTGCAGGCAGGAATCAGCCGTGCTTTCTCGGCAGAACCACCCAGCGGACCTATTTTAGATTGGAGCGCCGCTACAGCTCTCAGCACAGTGTTTTCGCCGTTCGGTGTTCTTTTTACGCTGATAATGGCAGGATTGGTCTTTCTGTTTACGGATAAATTCCGCCAATGGCTGAGTGGAGAAAAGCTGGAGCGTGATAAGCGCGGTTTTGAAATTTTGTATGACGGCCTACACGGGACCAGCGGATGGATGGGAAAAGACGAGCAACGGGAAATCCTGCAGATCGGACCTGTCAATGAACTTGCTGATTTTCCGATTGGAAAGCTGGATGAAGGGTCGCAGAAATTTGCGGCGCTCAAGAATTCCGCATATATGTCCGGCCACACCATTGTATATGGCGCATCCGGTTCGGGAAAAACCCGAGGTTGTACGCTCCCGTTGCTGATGAAAAAAATCGCCGAAGGAAAAGAGAGCTTGATCATTGTGGATCCAAAAGGGGATTTGTTCGAACGCACATACAAACTTGCGGCTGAAAACAGATATACCGTCCGGGCGCTGAATCTTCTGGATCTTGACCACAGCGATGGCTTCAACTGCTTTGACGATGTGGAACGGGATTCATCCCTTGTCAGTATCATCGCTGAAGCAATCATGGCGACAACCTCCAATAAGCTGGAACGGGAGGATTTCTGGGGCAAAGCTGAAAAAAACCTGTTGATGGCGTTGATTTTGTATGTTGCGACTTTACGGGACCAAAGGACTGGAGAACTGCTGCCAATCCATGAACGAGGTTTGGGAGAGATCTATCGGATTCTGTCCACCGAATCATTCGCGGATATCGACGATCGGTTTGCGCAGCTTCCGACAACACATCCGGCACAATCTCCCTATGGCATCTTCAAATTGGCGAACCGGCAGATATGGGGCAACATCGCCGTTGGCCTCGGCAACCGCCTGTCAACCTTTCAAAATCCGTTGGTGGACAAAATCACGCGATATAACGATATCGACCTCACACTGCCCGGTAAACGGCCGTGTGTTTATTACTGTATCATTTCGGATCATGACAATAGCATGGAGTTTCTGTCCAGCATGTTTTTTTCACTGATGTTCACACGGCTTATGGCAACGGCCCGGCGTGAAGGCATCGAGGGCAGGCTGCCCGTCCGCGTCAATATGGTCCTGGAAGAGTTCTGCAATATCTATATTGCCAATGCCTCGAGGCTTCTCTCTGTAGTCCGGTCGCGGAACATCGCCTGTATCCTTCTGACGCAGGGAATCGCGCAGCTTTCCGGCCGGTATCCGCAAAAAGAATGGGAGGAGATCATCTCAAACTGCTCCGTACAGCTCGTTCTTGGCGTGAATGACTTGATGACTGCGGAATACTGCTCCCAAAAGTGCGGTGTTATTACCGTGCGTACCAATACGCAGATGTCTCCGCAAAATCCACTGTTCTCTTTTATCTATGGTGCGGGCGGAAACCGGTACAGTCAGACACGTTCCGAAGGGCAGCGCTCCCTTATGCTCGCAGATGAGATCACCCGCTTGGATACACAGAAGTGTATCGCACTGATTGGCGGGCACAAGCCGCTCCTGCTCTGCAAAGTGAAACCGGAGGAGATCCCCGGATTCACGGAACTCCAGCCTACAAGGATCATGGATTATGTGCCCTTATGGTATACACTGGACCGGCAGCGGGCTGAGCGCGCTAAAACCCGGCCGGTGCCCGCGGCATTTTCCACGGAGGCCGCGGTGACGCCGTCTCCTGTCGTACCCGAACGGTTTCAGGAGCGGCAGCCGGTACAGCAGATGTTGACGCTGGAAGAACCAGCCGGGGAATTACAGCGCTATGATTTTACCCATGCCCACAGACCAAAGGCTGCGGCACTGGAAGATCGCATCGGAAATATGCGGCGCTATACCGGAACACCGGCCGCACGAAAGGTGATGGAACAAGCCGCCAAAAGCAATGACGCAATCAATCAAACAAAGCACGGAGAATAGCAGAAGCCGCTTTTTCCAGTGCGAAAGGGATGGACATTATGAAAGCCGCCACATTACCCGACAGGCCGGACTTCTCACTGATGAAGCTCAACGACGTAATATCCTACTATCATTTGCAAATGCCGCGTTGGCTTTTTGCAGACGGCCGGTATAAGCCGCTTGCCCTGGAAAGCAAAGTCGCATATACGTTTCTTTTGAACAGGTTTCAGCTATCCAGGATGAACGGCTGGATCAATGACGCCGGGGAGGTCTTTATTATTTTTACTCGGCAGGAACTCGCTGACGAAATGCAGATCAGCTTTCGCAAGGCTATTGAATGCTTTCAGGAACTCGTTTCTGCAAAATTGATTTGGGAGAGGAGGATGGGACGGGGATATCCCAACCAGATATACCTTGCGGCTGTCCAGCTTTCGCAAGAGGATGCGCAGACACATACAAGTGCACCCTTTGGCAAAAAAACAAGACATGCGGATTCTGCACATCTGGAGTCCTGCCAGACATGCGGAAACGGCACATCAAGAGATGCGGAAATGGCACATCTGGATATGCCAAAACCGCAGGCAAGTAATACTGAGAGAATTCAAATAAGTGAAGATAGTCCGTCTTCGTCTCAGACGGACGAGGACGAGCTCAGAGAGATACTCAGTTCCTGCGAGCTGCATTTATTCCAGTGCCAGACTGCCGGAGTCTTTCAGCATGCTGTTACGCGGCTTTTCTATGCGGAGCAATGGCGGCTTGACCATTCACAGCTGCCGCGCTCCGTGATCCGGCAAACGCTCCACAGCCTGGATGGTAGTATCCTGCAGGCTGTGGAGCGTAAACTTCAGGAAAATACTCAGCAGCAGATCCAAAATACCATGGCATACACCATGACGGTGATCCTCAACGAAGTGTGGGAATGCGAAGCGGACCTGCTGCTGGATCCAGAGCTTAACCGCACAATGGAATTTTCGGCGAATATGAAGGAGGGATTCCCTTGAACGGCCTGTTATCAGAACCCCAGGAATTTGTATTAGAAACGTTGCGCCAATTCAACGCGCTCCGCCTTGACCAAATCAAGTGGCTGCTGCAGACAAAATACAAAAACCGATACGGTGCGATCAACATACGGTCTGTGATGCGGCAGCTTGCGTACATGGGAAAAGTCCAGGCACAAGAGAACCTGTGGTGTGCGCTTTGGCGCAAACCGGTGCCTGCTCTAATCGATGAGTTTGACGTCATGATGCGCATGTGTGATGATACGGTTCCGCAGTTTCGCGTGGAACACGACCAGTGCCAGCTGACCTTTTATTTGCCCGGCGAGGCGGGGGGGCTTCCCAATAGTTTCAAAGTGTACTATGTCATCGGCGGACAGGAAATGGATGCCTGCGAAACAGCTTGTGCGCGGCGGGATCCGCTTGGACACACGGTCCTGTACATCGTTTCTTCTCTTGCTCAGATTGAACGGCTTTACTGCAATAAACCCTTTTTTGCCGCACTGAAAGGGGGTGATAGCCGCATCGAGTTTTTCCAGGGAAATATCCAATGAATGAAAATGAAAGGAATGAACTAATATGCCGAGAAAAAAAGCTGCTGTAAAATCCGAAGCAGAAGAAACGACCGAAGTGCTGGGTACAAAAGAACCGGAAAGACCGTTGGCTCCCAATGAAGGCCCGGCAGAAATCGGACAGGCCGGGGACGAAGCGTCTTGCGCTGGTGTACTGGAACCGCCGGGAGAAGAGAAGTCGGACGCGGAAACCGCCGCATCGCAACAGGATATGTCGGTGGCGGATATGCTGCTGCCCGAAGAAAATGCAGACAACAATACGATGTCGTTGGAATCGGATATACTGGTGGAAGAACTTCTTACAGAAGAAATACCGGCCGGAACTTTACCGGAGAGCGATGAAGACACCTTCCGCACTCAAGGGATGGAGACCGAGAGCGCAGACGACGAACCGATGTCGGGATGGGAGGATGCCGCGTCCGCAGAAGCGCCGGAATATTTTGGATCGGAGGAATCCGAAGCGTCCTTGGAAGGCGAAAGTGGCGGCGAGATGCCAAAAGAGCCGGTACTGGACACTAGAGCCGTCCGTGCGAAAGCCCGTGAGGAATTTTTCGGGCTTGATATCAAAACGCTGGACCGGGCCCTCTCCCCGCTTCAGAAAAAGGAATGGACGGACATCTATTCGTCCTTCCGCGCGGGCACGCCAATCGCAGGGGCGGTGTCTGGCAAGGAAGAGATCGAACTGACCGTCCGTAACAAGGAGACCGGACGGCCGGAGCGAATCAGCGTTTTGTGCTTCACCGTCATCAACTACCGCGTAAAGGTACTGATCCCTGAGACAGCGCTCTGGAACAATGGAAAAGTACTCAAGCGGCATGTGGCCTCTCATATGGTCGGCGCTAATATTCAATATGTTATCACCAGCATCGACCGGGAAGGCGAATGTGCCCTTGCCTCGCGCAGCCTTGCCATGGAACAGCGGCGCCGGGCATTTGCACGCGCCCGTTCGGGCAACACGCCGGGAGAGATTGTACCGTGCAACGTTCTTGTGGTTGGCCCAAAGCAGGTGCTGCTTGAATGTGGCGGTTACGACCTTGTACTGCGCCCCACTGATTTGAGTTACTCCTCGATTCTGGATCTGCGGGACGAATATCGGTCTGGGCAGGTATTGGAAGCGGTGATCAAGGAATTTGATCCGGAAGCTGAAAAGCTGGAAGTATCCGTCAAAGAAGTCAATCCTAATCCGTTCGATGGCGCCGACACGCGGCATCCTGTGGGAAGCGACCGGCAGGCGATTGTCACCAACCGATATCGCGGCGGCGTCTTTTGCCGCTTGGCGGACACAACGACTTGTATGTGTCTGTTTGGCCGTAGCTATACCGAATACGACTGCAACCCCGGCGACCGGGTCATCGTACATATCACCCGGTATGACTACACGAAGAAACACATCTACGGTCGTATCGTAGCGCGCTGGTAAAGTTGCAAAAATACTGGGTTCTGATCGTGTTTGCAGGTATATTTTGCCCCATTCATTTTTAGATGCAGAGACGGACGGCTTGATCTGTCAGCCTTTGTACCCTTCGGCTGCTTGACCAATATCCTTATAAGTTCGTCGATATCCGGTGAGGGGATAATCCGATACGTTGTGCAGATCTTTTGCCACAAAATTAAGTGGTGAATTCAAAAAGGACAATAGCCGCAATTCATCAAGACGATGACTTGCGGCTATTTTATTTGTCCCGTACCAGCGTTATACTCGTGGGTCATAATTGTATCCATGTAAAGCAACCATCCGAGTTCCGGTATTTTATATGGATCGGATAGCCGCTTATGGATACTAAATTTGAAAGAGAGGATTTTACGGTGTCGAAAAGAAGACTGAATTTCCTGCAAAGAAAAATGAAGTGGTTGGAGCATGATTTCCAGAAGATGCCAGCTTTCCTGCAGGCACACAGCATAATGGTGGCAAACTATGCCCAATGCCTGTTCCTTTTGGCGCAGGACGCCCCTGACTGGCGGATGCCCCGTGCTGTACGAGGCTTTACCCCGGAGGAGGTCGCACAGATGGCGCTGTATCACGATATTGGAAAAGTGGAAATCGCGCAGCAGATATGGACTATGCCATGCCGCCTGGCACCAGAGGAATATGCACTGATGACCGCACACACATTTTTGGGTGCCCGAATCCTGCTCAATACGCTCTTGCTGCCTGCAGCCAAAACACAAAGCGGCCTCGAGTTCCGGGCTGCAATAGCGGACTGCTGCCTGTGCCACCATGAACGATGGGATGGTACCGGATATCCCTTGGGGCTAGCTGGTGAGAGCATTCCCTATCTCGCACGCCTCGTTGCCATTGCAGATGCCTACGAGGCGATGATCGCAGACAGGCCGTATCAGAAGGCGCTTTCCCGCCAGCAGGCGTTGCGGACAATTTCTGAAGGAGCGGGCAATCAGTTCGATCCGATTTTGGCAGGGTTGTTCTGCGGCGTTCAGAGAAACGCATAAGACTTCATTGCGGCGACTCTGTCCAATATGCCAACATTACATCGAGCTATTGGCAGCAGTACTTCCTATCGTTCGGTCGTTTGCTACAGCCGTAAAGGATTCGTGAACCCTAAAGTAGTCAAGTCCGTGAGGAACGTGAGAAAAATGTGACGAGGCTCGCTTCGCTGCAGGCAAGAAACCAAAAGATTGACGGGAGGGATATTTGTATGGCTTTTCGATTTGGGCATAAGAAAAGCACCTCCGCAGAGATGCTTTTCATTCGTAGTTGTTTTATTGAATCAGTTCCTCAAGCAGCCGATGGGCACTACATATACGCCATCCTGCCGACGGTAGGCATAATCCCCGGTGCCCGTCAAAACCATAAGAAAAGACGGAGAGTTCATCTTATCAGTGTCAATTTTAGCTTCCATTGATTTGAGACTTTTGGCTCCCTCCTCAATGAGTCGATCACCTCCGAGTTTGATTTCAATAAGACCGTAGGTGCCATTTCTTAAATGGACGACCGCATCACATTCCTGCCCGTCCTTATCACGGTAGTGATAGACCTCGCCGTTCAGAGCGTCTGCAAAAACACGAAGGTCTCTGATGCAGAGGGTTTCGAACAGAAAACCGAAAGTTTTCAAGTCGTTTATTAAGTCATTCGGACCGATACCCAATGCAGCAGCAGCGATAGAGGGGTCGATGTAATAACGGGTGTCAGAGGAACGAATCGCAGTTTTAGAGCGAAGGTTTGGGTTCCATGCGGGCATATCCTCTACAACAAAGATTTTTCGCAGAGCACTTACATAAGACGCAACCGTTTCTTCGCTGATTGGCGTTTCATCGTTTGCGGCAATATCCTGTGCAAGTACGGTATTCGGGACTTGGCCACCTTGATTTCTGGCATAGGAACGCATGAGCCGCTTCACTCTTTCGGGGTTCTTCTGCACATTATCAGCCCGGTTAATGTCGGAGTGAACAACAGCGTCATAATAGTCCATCGCCTGGTCTAAGGCAATTTCATCCCGCAGATCCACCGCCTGCGGCCATCCTCCCCGGCACACAAGGAACGCCAGGCGGTCGATACTTAAATTGGAATCCCCATCAATCTCCGCCGCATCGGAAAACAAATCTTTCAAACGGACTTCACCTGTCGAATCTCCAGATTCATATAAACTCATCGGTCTCATTGTCAGCCAGGTGAAGCGTCCTGTACCGGAATGGGTAATTTCCTTGGTGTCAGTGGGAACAGCAGAGCCGGTGAGTATGAACTGCCCAAGCTCGCCACGATGGTCAACCTCAAACCGGATTGCGTCCCAAAGCTTTGGAGCAAGCTGCCATTCGTCGATAAGCCTTGGTGTCGCTCCTTTTAACAGTCGTTTGGGGTTCAGCTCAGACATCGCGATGTTCTGTTCTTTCTTTTCCGGGTCATCCATATACAAAATACTGGCGGCGAGTTGCTCGGCAGTTGTCGTTTTTCCACACCATTTTGGACCTTCAATCAACACCGCGCCTTTGCCTTCCAACTTCCGCATCAGAATATCGTCGGCAATTCTTTTCCTGTATCTTTTCATTCGAACACCTCGTTCCCTTTCACGTTACCTATATTATACCTCGTAACGATGAACTTCACAACGGTTTTCCGACGATTGGCGAAATATTTTTCCGACGATTAGAGGTTAAAAACTACGACGATTGGATGAAATTGAATCCGGCGATTAGAAAATCAATGACAGTTGCGAGAAATGCGGCAAGCCCTTTTTGGCTTGTTCGCTTGGGTTTCATCCTCTTCACCTTTCTTTTCTGATATGTGGTTAGCGAGAAAGAAAAGGATAGGTAGGAGAGAATAAAAAGCACCAATTTGTAATATGGACTTTAAAAATGAATATAACAAAAAAGCCTTTAAAGGTTTGAAATCTAAAAAGGATTTTTTGTCATACCAAGAAAAAGAATTAGGCAAATATAGTAAATATCAACGTAAATACGCATTTTTAATGCGAATTACCTGTCTGCTTCAAAAACAGGCGAACGGCAGCTTCTGTAATGAAGGAAAACGCTAGTGGACGCATCGCTTGCGTGGTTTGGCAACAGAAGAAATGATGGTGGAAAAGCACTGCCAAAGCTTGGAGGACCGCGAATTGCGCATGGTGTTGGAGAGCCTGGAGGTGCGCACAGTATTAGTATACCATGCATATTATCTGGAGTTGCTGTATGCGGAACAGGAGACGGCGGAAAACGAGTTCCTGCGCCGCTTGGGACGACGGCTTGAATAAAAAGGCTGTTTTGCACGGGAGCGGATGATGGCAGTTTCTTCTTTTTCGGCGGCTATTCAGCATACTGGTACTCCGGCCCATGCAGATGTGACTGCGAACTGACATAAGAACAAGGCCGGCGAAGGGAATACCTTCGCCGACCCTGTTTCGTGTTGGTTCAACAATATTCCATATGTTTTTAAGCAAATAATTCCCAGCAAATGTTCGACAAAGAATACTTGCTGCGGCGTTCCGGTGCGCGGTTGACCCATTTCCCACAGGTGAAATCAGGCATAGGGACAGGCGTCCCGCCCATGGCTACCGACTGCTCAGACAGATATGTGACTGCCATCCAGACTGCGGTATCATAAACATCAATAGGCGGCTCGCCGTTTTGGATGCTGTCGACAAAAGCACAGAGGACCAAGTAGTCCATGTCGTTGTGACCTTCCCGTGCGATCCCCAGCGCTTCGTACTCCCTCCAAAGGGGATGGCGATACTGCGGCTTGTATTCTGAAAGCGGCGTCCATTCATGTTCTCCGTCAAGATTTGAGCCATTCTGAGGCTCGTTGTCTTCCACAAAAACGGAATCTCGCTCTTCAAGCCAGATCCCGCGAGTCCCCTGGATACGCCCGTCGCGGGAATATGGGCGGGGAAGGCTGCAGCCATGGGTCAGAATGATGGTCTCGCCCTCGGCACATTTCAGAATGCTGGTAACGATGTCGCCCTCTTTCCAGTCTGCCTTCATGAGCGTCTCATTATCGGGCCAGTTTCTTTCGACCCAATGATGAAGCCCGCGGGCTTTTGACGCCACTGAAACAACAGACAGGATTCGATTCCCACGGTTGATATTCAGAAGCTTTGCGATGGGGCCAAGCTGATGTGTGGGATACAAATCGCCGTTCCTGTGAAGGAAATTCACCATCCTACCATGATGATTTTCCCGCCCCAAAGCAATTTGTTCCCTTAGGTCATGTTCATATCCGCCGGCTGCATTTACGATTTCCCCAAAGAGGCCTTGACGCGCCATATTGAATACAGTCAGTTCATTGTCGCCATAGCAGCAGTTCTCCAGCAGCATGCAGAAGCGGCCAGTTTCCTCGCTGGTCCGCACCAGCGCCCAACAGTCCTGCTCGCATAGTGCGCCGCCGACCTCCAGCCCTACATGCTTGCCCGCACGCATCGCTGCTTCCGCGATCGAAACATGGGTGATCCATGTGGTACTAATGATCACTGCGTCAAGCTGCTGCCGTAAAAGCACTCGGTAGTCGCCGGTGGAAAACGGCTTTGGCAACTTTTTCTCTTCACACAGCTTTAAATAGTCGGATACCCGCTGAGGATATGAATCACAGATGGCAGCGAGCTGGACCTGTGGTATTCGTATCAAGCTTGACAGCAAAACAACGCCGCGCGCGCCCAAACCGATGATCCCAATTTTGATTTTTTCCATTTCCTTTACACCTTCTGTTCCGAATGCTCCCACACAAGCTGTCCATCCCGGTATACTTCCTGCACCGCAACATGTGGGCCGAACACCACGAGATCCGCTTGTTTTCCGGCTTCCAATGCGCCAATGTGGCGCAGGCCCAGCGCTTTGGACGGGTTCAGTGTCATCATACGGACGGCCTGCCACAGTGGTACGCTCGCCTGCTCATGTATGACTCGAATTAGGCGGTCCGCAGTAGCCACGCTACCGGCAAATGAGATCCCGTCCGGCATCCGGGCGATTTGACCGTCAGCCACCACATCCTGTCCGCGGAGCAGGCTGCCCAGCTTATAACGCCCGGCGGGCATTCCGGCCGCCCGCATGGCATCGGTTACCAGAATGATCCCATCGACGCCTTTGGTTTTGATAATCAAGCGTAGAAGAGACGGCGGAAGGTGTATTCCGTCGGCGATTACCTCTGCGGTAAGCGGGTCCAGCAACAGCGCGGCCTCCAAAACACCAGGCCGCCGCATCCCGTTTTCCCGGATGATCGTGGACATACTGCTGTACAGATGTGTGACCATTGTATAGCCGTTCTCCACCGCGCGCTCTACATCCTCCAAGCGGCCATCGCTGTGTCCCACGCTCAGCAAAACGCCTTCCCTGCGTGCCGCACGTTCCAATTCCGATGCGCCATGCAGCTCAGGCGCGATCGTCCAAATGCGCAGTATGCCGTCAGCAAGCCCAAGGATCTCATTGTATGAACCATCGGTTGGCGAGCGGATATATTCCTCGTCCTGGGCGCCTTTCATTGCCGCCGCAATGAAAGGCCCTTCTAGATGAGCACCCAAAATACGCGGGCGGGACACTGCGTCCGGTGCGCTCTGGAACTCACGGCATCGTGTGAATACCGCTTCCAGCTCACTGAACGCTGCTGCCAAAGTCGTAGGGCACAGGGACGTCGTTCCGTGGGAAAGATGGGTGGATAGTGCCGCCGCAAAGCTCTCCCGCGTACCATCCATAAAATCCCCGCCGCCGCCGCCATGCACATGGATGTCGATAAAGCCGGGAGCGAGATATGCGCCATGAAGATCCACACGCTCAAAATCCCCCTCCACCGGCAGATCCTGGCTCAGAACTGCGGAAATCGTCCCATTCTCGACCAGAAGCCCGCCGCGGCGCTGACCGTTTGGACAGATGAGTTCGGCATTGCAGAATAAAGTGCGCTTCATGAAAAAACCTCCTGTGTCAATGGGCGTTGTCCGATTGCATGCGGGCATCCTGTTCCAGCCTGGGGCGCAGGCGCGCAAAAAACCATACGGAGAATATAGATGTCAGCGCCGCCTGCAGTGCAAGTAGCTGCTGCGTGGGTGTAAGGGGGATGCTCCCCAGGTCGATGGTGGCCGGCTGGAGCTTCAAAAATACCGCGGCCAGCCCCTGGCCTGCCAGTGAGCCGAGGGCTACAAGCATCAGATGCACCGACAGGTATGCTGTACGTCCGCCCTCTGGAGTGAAAATATATGCCATATTGGAAAAGCAAAAGGTCCCGCCCGCCATAACCGCGTGATATATCAGCATAGCAGCCGGTAATGCCCAGCGATAGGTTTGCCGCGTTACCGCCATATGGAAAAGGGGATAAAGCGCAAACAGGAAAAAAGCCGTGCCAAAGGTACAAAACCAAGATGTCTTTTTCAGAAGCCTGTGCCAAAAGGGCATAACGATAGCTGTAACAAAAATATTACACGCCTGCAAGGCACTGATGAATGTGTATGGTACACCTGCGTCGTTCAGCAGATATGCGTTGGCGGCGTACAGCGTCATCGTAGACAGCAGCATCCAAAAGAATACCGTTGTCATGGCCCGCATGAACCGCCGGTCCGTTAAGGGCTTTACGATCAGCCATAAAGCATTTTCCCCGGGCGGCGGATATTCCGTTTCCGCAGGCAGCAATAAAACGGCCAATTCCACGAGCGCCAGCGCAAAGGCTCCCAGGCGAATCATGCTCAGCCAGAAAAACTGGTTGCCGGAGGAGGCAGCCAAGTCGGACAGTATGCTTGCCGCCAGTGAGGCCAATGCCGTGAACACGCTATTGATCACGCCCGACACAGCGAAAAAGCTGCCTCGGATCTCCTCCGGCAGGAAGTTGATGTGCCAGGCAGGGAAGCCACTTGCCACCAGTGTGTTGGCAACGCTCCCCAGGAAAATGCTCAGCATCAAAAGCGCATTTAACGCCGGGCCGCCCACAATCAGCGGAAGAAGGGTCACCCCGAGGATCGTGAAGCCGTGAAAAGCCAGCCGGAACGCTCCCAGCAGCGCCTTGCGCCTCCGGAAGCGTTCCAGCAAAAGGGGGCTGAGCGGATACAGGAATCCGGATATAAGCGGAAGAGCGGTCACAAAGCTGACGCCTACATTGTCCGTACCGCTTGCCATAAGGAAACCGGTGAGGAACACGCCTGTTGTCAAGGCCGTATAAACGGCCTTCAGGCATTCGGAGATGAGAACGCACAAACGGGCCCGGCTGTCTGCCTCATGCAGGGAAAACATCTCCCGGAACGTCATACATTATGCACCGGGAACGCGGCAACAAAATCCGCCACTTCTACGACCTGGCCGCCCGAAAGGCGTGAATGCTCTGCCGCCAGAGCCATAAAATGGCCATCCAGTGAGCGCTCCAAATCAGTCGCTGTGTGGCCGCCGTCTGCACGTGCACGGAACATATCGTCCATCATGCGGTAGTCGCCGCCCCCATGGCCCGAAACCGTTTCCTGCACGTCCATGCGAATCACCTGCGGCTCACCGCCGAAAGGCGTATAGACCAGCCGCTCCTCATCCAGTTCGCCGTAAACATCGCCCAACGTGCCCATGATACGCAGTGTGCGGAAATTCCTCTGGTTAAAGCCGCTGAGCAGGAAGCTGACCGAAACGCCGTTTTCCATTTCTGCGCTGAGGCTCTGGTGGTCCACGACATTATTATCACAGTGGAAGACGCATCTGCCATATGGGCCGGTCTCCAGCGCCTGCCGCAGCCCCTCCAGCGTATGATCCGGCGTGACTGCGTTCTGCATCCAGCCGGAGCCGTTATGGTCAAATCCGGTCAGCTCATCATGGATATAGATTTTTTCTGCGTCATAGGGACAGCGTTCTTTGGCAGGGCAGCCCTGCATACAATGGCTGGGCGCGCCAGCCGGCGCATTGGCGCTGTTGAAAAACGCCGTGCCGCCCATAGAGGAAACACGCTTGCAGGGGCTGTCTGCCAGCCAGACAAGGATATCCATATCGTGGCAGCATTTGGCCAGGATCATCGGGCTGGTGTCTTCCGCCCGGCGCCAGTTTCCGCGCACATAGCTGTGCGCCTGGTGCCAGTAGCCGACATTCTCGCTGGCCTGGATAGAGATCACACGGCCCAGCGCGCCATTTTCCACAAGCTGCTTGGCCTTCTGATAGAACGGCGCATAACGAAGCACATGACAGACCGTCACGCTTCGTCCCAACGTCCGGGCGCGTTCCAGCAGATATTTGCAGGCCGGGATATTTGCCGATACAGGCTTTTCCAGCAACAGATCATATCCCTTTTCCATAGCCAGGCATGCGTGTTCGACATGCTCTCTGTCCTGCGTGCAGATAAAAGCCATGTCCGCCAGCTGCGGCTTTGCAAACAGCTCCTGTGCTGTGGTAAAGGTGTGCTCCGGCGCAAGGTCGTATTCCGATGCAATCTGCGCGCGGCGCATTTCGTTTGGTTCCGCCGCGGCAACGACCTTCATGCGCTCGGGGAATTTTTTCGCATAGGGCGCATAGATGCGCAGCCCCCGGTTCCCGGCGCCGATGATCGCCACCGTTACAGGCTTATTCATAGAAATCCCTCCTGTATGTTCCAATTTGCGGCCGCTCAATCCGGCAGTTTCTCAGGCGGGACCAGTTCGTCTATGGTCACGGGCCGGCGCTCTTTGATGCTGATGTTGGCCGCAATGCCGATCAGGATGCTCATCGCGCCGTCGCGGCTTCCGGCAAACTGGCCGAGCGTATCCGGAACGTCTCCCCGGAAAAGCATCCGCAAGAGCCGTTCGTCACCGCCGCCGTGGCTGCCCTCGCCTTTTTTCAAATCGTAGGTCATAGTGCCGCCATGTCGGTCGTACAGCTTGATGTGGAAACACGGGTCGGCGGCCTGTGCGCCGGTATCGAACTGGCATGCCTCCAGGCGTCCGTTTTTTCCGCTGATGGACATTCTCCAGCCTTCATAGGGGCTGTGGGCGATCAGCGAATAGGTCATCAGCGCACCCTGTTTATACCGTACAGCCAGCGACATGGTGTCGTATATATCAATTTCCGAATCAAACACGCAGCGGTCACGGTAATAGCCGTCCTCATCCTCGCAGTCAAAGTACATGCCCCGGATGCCGGGATCATTTCCATCCGGATATACAAACTCGCACCGGCTGGCGTGAGGGCATGCACTACAGCGCTCCGCACGTTGGCTGCGGTTCGGCCCATACACCCGCAGTGCCCCATTGGCGAACACCTCGGCCGGGTCCTGCCCGATCAGCCAGTTGACAATATCAAAGTGATGCGTGGATTTGTGAACCAGCAAACCGCCGCAATTCTCAAGCTTACGGTGCCAGCGGCGGAAATAATCGGCCCCATGGACGGTGTCCAGCATCCATTCAAAGTGTACACTGTATACTTCGCCGACCACCCCGGTGTCCAAAAGTTCTTTCAGACGGCTGATCAGGGGCATGAAACGGCAGTTGAATGTTACGATAATATTTTTCCCTGTGCGCTTTTCCGCGTCGAGGATCGCATTGCACTGCGGGGCATCGCTGGTCATGGGCTTTTCGCTGATCACATCCACACCGCGCTCCAGCGTCCGGACGATGTATTCGCTGTGAAATTTGTCCACGGTGGCAATAATGGCGCAATCCGGCTTTGTCTCATCCATCATTTTGTTATAGTCCGTATACACGGGGACATTTCCCGGAAGCCGGCTGCTGACATAGGACGCGCGTTTGGAATTCACATCCATAATGCCAACCAGACGGGCCACATCATTGTATCGGTTTTGAATCGCATCGGCATACATCCAGTATCCGCGGTTCCCGGCCCCAATCAGAACATAGGTCTTCATAAAAAACTCCTTCTGGTCCTCTTGTGAGGAAACTTACAAATATTTCCTGAAAAATTCAAATGCCCTTTTCCCTGCAAAGGCATGTGGGCCTGGATGTACGTCTGCCCAAAGCAGCCCCGGCGCGTCCGCTGCCTCAAAAATTTTGCTGACCGCTTGGTATCCCTTCCACAGGTCTTGAAAATAGAAGCAGCTGTCGGCCGTTCCCATTTCCAGAAGCAGGGGGCGCGGGGCGATAAGCCCCGCGACATCGCTTGTGTCCATCCATTGATAAAGCCCCGGCAGGATCTGGGAGCCGCAGAAATTGCCCCGATGCACGCCGAATGCTGAGAATGGGTTGATATATCCAATGATATCGGCCGCCCGGATACGGGGTTCTACCGCTGCGGTAAATGCCGTCATGGTTCCTCCCTGGGACAGCCCCATCATACCAATGCGGTTGGGATCCACTTCCGGGCGGGTGCACAGATAATCCACACAGCATTTCATATCCCAGACGTTCAATGTCAGCGGGAACAGGCCCATAATACCGCCTTTGAGGAAATTGACATTGCAGGTGTCGCGCCCCAACGGGTCATCGCCGTCCCTCCGTTCGCCAAAGCCGCGCAGGTCCGGCGTCAGTGTTAAAAAACCGGCCTTTGCCATCTGTGCGGCGTAGTCATAGTTCATCAAGTCGATGTCAGCCTGATGTTCCGGTGTTGAAATTAGACCGGCCACGGGGTCCTTGCCGAAGCGCCCATGCCCATGGCTGCATAAGATCGCAGGATTTGTCCCGTCCTTTTTGATCTCCTTTGGGATCAAGACCTGGCAGGGCACAGACATATTTTCTTCCGAATCAAACACAACGCGCTGCCGGAAGAAGAACTCTTCCTCCACCGTGTACTCGATCTCCGCTGCCAGAGGGACCCTGTCCGGGAAGGGACCCATCAATTCCAAAAGCTTCTGCAGTGCCTGTTCGTGCCATGCGGTATAATCGGAGCTTCCATCAAAATGCAGATGCGGTCGCAGGGCCGCAGCCCTGCTGTCCCAATAGGCCTGCATTGAAAATTGCCGTTTGCTCATAGTCACACCCTCATTCCTTTACCGCACCGATCATCATACCCTTGGTGAAGTATTTCTGCAAAAATGGATATACGCACAAAATGGGAATGAGCGCAACGACGATCACCACATATTTCAACTGCAGGCTGATCATGCTCATAGACGCTGAGCCTATTGCGCCGCCAGAGGCCGCGCTTTCATTATTGATGAGGACCTTCATCAGGTATAGCTGCAACGGCTGTAGGTTTTTGTTGGGAAGATAAACCATGGCGTTGAAATAGCTGTTCCATTGCTGAACGGCGTAATACAAAACCAGCACGGCGACGATCGGCTTGCTCAGAGGCACAAAAATTTTCCACAGGATCTTAAACTCACCCGCGCCGTCAATTTTTGCTGATTCGTAAAGGCTCTCCGGGATGGTGGACAGGAAGGTGCGCGCCATGATGATGTAATAAGCCGCGGCGCCTGTAGGCAGAATGATCGCCATACGAGTGTTGTAGAGCCCCAGCCGATTGATCAGGAGATACATGGGCACCAGGGTTCCTGTAAAAAACATGGAAATCGAAAAGAACAAAGACAGTGGACGCCGCAGGAAAAATTGCCTGCGGGAGAGCGGATAAGCCGCCAGCATGGTCAGCAACACGCTGACTGCCGTTCCGCCTACCGTATAGATCACGGTATTGTAATAGGACAGCCAGATATCCTTGTTTTTGAACACCATTTCATAGGCCTGAAGGGAAAAGCCTTTCGGGAAAAGCTTCACCGAATTTGAAACGACGGCCTCCGGAGAGCTGATGGACATACTGAATATATAAATAAGGGGATAGGCCGTGATGCAGGCCGCCAGAAAACAAACAATGTATGTAACGGCGGTCAGCATCCGGTCACCTGTACTGATTCGCTTCATAAAATCTGCCGCTCCTTTCGCCTCTGGTTACCACAGGGATATTTCCGATACCTTTTTGCTGATCCGGTTGGCCAGGAATACCAGCAGCAAGTTGATAACGGAATTGAACAGGCCAACGGCGGAACCAAAGCTGTAATTGCCCTCTACCAGGCCGGTCCTGTACACGTACGAGGAGATAACATCCGCTACTTCCAGCGTAACTGGGTTGTACAACAAAATCAGCTTCTCATAACCGACGCTCATCAGCGTACCGATCTGCATGATGAACGTTACGATGATCGTCGGCAGAATACAGGGGATTGAGACATGGAAGACCTGTTGCAGCTTCGACGCCCCATCCACGGTGGCGGCTTCATACAGCTCGGGGTTGATTCCGGTGAGCGCGGCCAGATAGATAATGGAAGACCAACCGAACCCCTGCCAAATGCCGCTTGAGATAAAAACCGTACGGAACCAGCCGGGCTCCATCAGGAAATTGATGGGCTTGCCACCGAAAAATTGAATGATCGTGTTGATAATGCCATTGCTGGGAGAAAGAAAACTGACCAGCATGCCGCAGATGATAACTGTGGAAATAAAATATGGGATATAGCTGACTGCCTGGACTACGCGCTTAAAGATGCCGTTGCGCAGATCGTTGGTCATCAGCGCGAAAATGATCGGGATCGGGAATCCCCATAAAATGCTGTAGCAGCTGATAAGCAGCGTATTGCGCAGCACACGCCCGAAGTACGGAGATTTGAAGAACTGAACAAAATAGTCGAAGCCGATCCACTCACTGCCGGAAATCCCCAATACCGGAGAATAGTCCTTGAATGCGATGATGTTGCCGTACATGGGATAATACACAAAAATCAGATAGTGGATCACGACCGGCAGGACGATCAGGAGAAGGGCTTTATCCCGCCGGATATTCTTCCACAGCCTCCTGCCCCCGGCGGCTATGCGAAGCTTCAAAGGTGGCTTTGTCTTTTTCACGGATGCGATGCTGTTTGCCGCCATTGTTGATACCTCATTTCTGTTTGAATTGGAGACAAAACAAACCTGCCGGAATCAGCATTCCGGCAGGTTTGCTGATGGGGGGGCACCGAATAGATCAGCGTTCTGCTTCCAGACGGTCGTACTGTGCCTGCTTCACTGCAAGGATCTGCTCCACGCCCAGTTCCTTGACATAGCTTACAAAGCTGTCCCACTCGGTCTCTACATCTGCGGTACCGACGGTGAACTTTCCGGTCATTTCCCAAATATAAGTAGACAAATCGCCTTGAAGGCCGGAAATCGTTTCGCTTTCCTCTGCAGTGGCCGGAGGCAGTGTTAAGCCGGGCGTTGCATAGGGCCGCGTTTCGTCACTGACTTGAATCACCAGTTCACGGAAATCTTCCGGATAGTTGAACAGCATGGCTTCCTCGCGGGCCTCCGACTTGATGAACGGCCCGCCCACCTGGCAGCCATAGGATTCCAGCACCTCCTTGGCAGAAAGGCCATCGGGATTGCTGGTGACCAGTTCGGTAAAGCTGTATGTCCCGTCATTTGCCTTGGTGTAGGTTTCTCCTTCAATGCCGAAGTTAAGCAGCTCGGTACCTTCATCGCTCAAAAGGAAGTCCAGAAGAGCCACCGCAACCTCGGGATTTTTGCAGCTTGAAGTGACTACGTAACCGTTAACGCTCATATCGCCGATGGTCTCCACCTGCTGGGCATACGGACCTTTGGGCGGAACCAGCGGGATAAGCTCCGCGTCGGCGTGCCCGTTGGCCTTCAAGGTCTCCTCCAGCATCGGGATATTGGAGGCATACGCGGTAAACGCTCCTACTTCATTGCGGGCAACCTTTTCAAACATCTTTGTCTCGTCGCCCATTGTAAGGAATTCCGGATCCAGCAAGCCGTCTTCATAGAAGTTGTTCAGCCAAATATAGAATTCCTTGGCACGGTCGCTGATAAACTCATGCTGCATCTGGCCGTTCTCATCGGGATACCATCCGTCAGACTGGAACAAATGCAGTCCCCAGCCATTGGCCCAGTAAGTGGTATACCATGCGTGGCCGCCGACCGTAAACGGGATCTCATTGTTCGGATTGCCATCGCCGTTGGCGTCCTCATCGCGGAAAGCCTCCAGTACAGTTACCCACTCATCGATGGTCGTCGGCGCTTCCAGTCCCAGACGGTCCAGCCAGTCCTTGCGGATGATGAATGCATAGGGGGAGAAATAGGCCGACTCGATCATTGTGTTGATGGAATAAATGTGGCCGTCCGCAGAGGTCAGCGCTTTTGCGTTGGGAAACTGCTCATAGGCTTTCTGGATATTGGCTCCATTGGCCTCGATGTAGTCCTCCAAAGGAAGGATCATGCCCTGCTGGCCAAGCTCGGCCAGGCTCAGCCCGTTGGGAAGCATCATAATATCGGGAAGGTTGCCGCCCGCGCTCACGCGCAGCTTCATCACTTCCACATACTGTGCGGAAGCCGTGACGTCCCAGTTGATCTTTACATTGGTGCGTTTTTGAATTTCTTCCCACACCGGGAGATTGTCGGCCAGGCTGCCGACGCTGCTGTCCGGAGCGGCGATCGTGATCTCAACCGGCTCAGCCAGAGGAAATGTTACCTTGGCAATGGTTTCTGCTGATGTTCCTCCCGAAGTGCTTCCGGAAGCGGCTCCGGACGGCTGTGATGCCGAAGATGGGCCTCCGCCGCACGCGGTCAGACCAACAGCCATTACCAGGGCAAGCATGCCTGACGTCACGCGTTTCAAAATCGTACCCTTTTCCATCTTCATGTAAATCCTCCTTGCAAATTTTTTCGATGTGTGCACCTAAAATCACAGGTCCCTGTTGATGCCCCTATTGTATCCCAGCCGTTTGCCATTCATCAACAGTTCATTTTTGCGGAGCATATATTTTCTGCATTTTCCGGAGCAAAATCGTATTTTTGCAAGTTTTGTATCTTTTGCAAGAACTGTTTGTTGCGCCTGCATCATGCGTCTATTACCATAATAAGCGAGCATGGTGATCGTACTGTGCAAACGAGATTTTGATTTGTGGAGGAAAAGATATTATGAAGCTGCACATTGAAAAAGATGCCGTTGCCCTTGGAAATGCCGCTGCCGCGCTGACTGCCGCGCTTCTGCGCCGGGCAATTGCGGAAAAGGGGGAGGCCAGGGTGGTGCTGTCTACCGGAAGCTCCCAGTTTGAAACGCTGGAGGCCCTTATAAAAGAGGACATTGACTGGAGCAAGGTGACGATGTTCCATCTGGATGAATATGTGGATCTTCCAGAGAGCCATCCGGCCAGCTTCCGCAAATATCTGAAGGAACGATTTATCGAAAAGGTCAACTTAAAAGTGTATCACCTGGTGGATGGCGACCCGCAGAGCATCCCGGAGCTGACGCGGCTGCTGCGCGAGGCGCCCATTGATGTCGGCTTGATTGGGATTGGTGAAAACGCGCATATCGCGTTCAACGATCCTCCTGCGGACTTTGACACCAAAGAGGCCTATATTGTGGTTGACCTGAATGAACGCTGCAAGCAGCAGCAGGTGGGTGAGGGCTGGTTTGCCACGGTTGAGGATGTCCCCAAGCAGGCGATTTCCATGACCGCGTACCAGATCATGCAGTGCACCCATATCATTTCCAGTGTGCCGCATGCTGTCAAGGCAAAAGCCGTAGCGGATACGTTGCACAGCCAGACGGTTGACCCGATGGTTCCTGCATCCCTGCTGAAGGCCCATCCGGCATTTGATCTGTTTGTTGACGAGGATTCTGCGGCGTTGATGAAAACAGACGAAATCATAGAGTTTAACTGACGATGACGATAATGGATCTCGTTTGAAAAGAGCCTTTCGACGAGCCTGTTATCGACTGCCCGAAAACCCTGGGCATTTGAAAACCGCACCTGTTTTGGTGGCGTCTATATAGCGGTACAACAGCACCGTGCAGTGCATTGAAACTTCTTGTGCTGCGCGGTGCCATGCTTGTAAAGAGGAGCGTGCACACGTCTTTTGGTGCTCTACCATTGAATTATTGTCAAAGGAGCGAAGCAAAAATGGAACAACTGTGCTATGAGACACTTGAAAAGGCCGG
>OHAU01001048.1_pt1 | contig 34406 bp, 29 predicted proteins | sample 1577181 | NCBI WGS metagenome assembly OHAU01 (sample SAMEA3541472, study PRJEB24748) | human gut metagenome | biome: human gut; feature: human-associated habitat; material: faeces | place: China | collected 2012 | reverse complement strand
ATTTAAAGGTGCTGTTTCCAAGACCCCCAAATATTTAGAGCGAAGGTCTGACCCCCACAAAAATTAAAGACCCTTTATTTTTAGAAGAGTCATCTGACTCTTCTTTTTTTCAATGAAAGGATGATTTTATGGAAAAAGTGATTCAGTTAAGTGATTATAGCTTAGATGCCATTCAATTGTTGTGTGGCCCAAGTGATGAAAATATCGCTTTATTGGAAGATGAATTTGAGAATGCAATCAATGTCCGTGGTACAGATATTTATTTAGATCATAGTGATTCTGTATTAGAAAAGGTGATTCAGGTACTTGCTAAACTTACTAAAAAGGATGTACGTATTTCTAAAAGAGATGTGGTGTATGCAATCAAGTTAGGACGTAATGGTAAGCTTGATGAAATGGATTCTCTATTTGATATTCATATTGCCCGTACAAGTCATGGCAAGATCATATATCCTAAGACAATGGGACAGCTAGAATACTATCATTCTTTAAAAGATCATGATGTGGTATTCGCAATTGGTCCAGCGGGTACAGGTAAAACATACTTATCTGTAGTGTTTGCTGTACAGGCATTAAAGAATCATGAAGTACAAAAAATCATTCTCACTAGACCAGCTGTAGAAGCAGGAGAAAACCTAGGGTTCCTTCCTGGAGACCTTAAAGAAAAGATTGACCCTTACTTAAGACCTCTTTATGATGCACTTTATGATATGTTAGGTGCAGAAAATACAGAGAAATTAATTAAGAAGGGCATTATTGAAATAGCACCACTTGCTTATATGCGTGGGCGTACACTAGAAGATGCTTATGTTATTTTAGATGAAGCACAAAATACAACAGACAATCAGATGAAAATGTTCCTTACACGTTTAGGCTTTAACTCTAAGATGTGTATTACAGGGGATATTACTCAGATTGACTTACCTAAACAGACAACAAATGGTCTTAAACATGCTATGAAGATCTTAGATGGTGTCAAAGGTATTTCCTTTGTTTACTTAACAGCACTTGATGTAGTACGTCATCCAGTTGTTGCTAGAATCATTGAAAAATATGACATGAACAAATAAGACTGATTATTTCTAATCAGCCTTCATAATATTTCAATATCTTTTTATGGGCAGTAGGAATAGTTAATTCCTCCTGCTTATTTTTTGTATAGAAGTCAATAGAACGAATATCAGCTTTAAATACATATACATGCATATACCATGTACGATGAGTAAATACATGCTTAAAATCCTTTAAATGCGATAATACCTCTAAGTCTATCCCATAGTCTTCTTTAAATGCTTCTATAAAGGAATAAGGACTCTCTACTTCATATTGAGGAAGTAAATACATATTTTCTAGTAGCCCATTTTTATTTTTAATAAGCATCACTTCATCATCATATACTACAATACCTGTAATATAAGATAAGCTCTTCTTATTTACTTTTTTTATATTAATAGGTAGTACGTCCTGCTTATTTGTCAAATAGGCAATGCATTCCTTTTTGAGTGGACATTCATTACAATGAGGGTGAACAGGTAAACATACCGCATTCGCAAAATCCATAATCCCTTGATTGATCTTTGCTGAATCATAACCAATGACTAGTTGATTACCTATATTTGTAATTGTCTTCACAGTCTTATTTAACGCAATATTCTCTTCTATCGCATATAATCTACTCAATACTCTTAAGGCATTCCCATCTACCGCAATATAAGGCTTATGATACGCAAAACTCATAATAGCACTTGCAGTATAGGGTCCTACACCAATAAGCGCGAGAATGTCTTTATACTCCGTAGGGAATGTATCTTTCATCAGATTAGCACTCTTATGAAGATGAAATGCACGACGATAATACCCTAACCCTTCCCAATACTTATAGACTTCTTCTATTGTTGCATTCGCAAGTGTTTCTATATCCGGAAATCTTTCAATAAAACGTTTATAATAGGGAATCACTGCAGTGACAGTCGTCTGTTGCAGCATAATCTCACTTACCCATATCTTATAAGGGTCTTTAATATCTCTAAAAGGAAGATCACGTTTATTAACTTCATACCACTTTATTAACTTTTCTTGTATACTCATATAAATCACCATGAGCCATTATATAATATGTGTGTATTTTTGTCTTTGAATATGCTAGAATATATGTACAAACTAATTCGTATTAGGAGGTCAATAGTATGAAACTGATAATTGCGATTGTAAATAATGATGACAGCTCAACTGTCCAGAGCGCTTTAACTGAAGGTGGATTCTTTGTCACAAAGCTTGCTACTTCAGGAGGTTTCTTAAAGAAAGGGAATACTACATTCTTTGTAGGAACAAATGATGATAAGGTAGATAGCGCTATTGAAATCATTAAGGCCAATGCAAAGAAACGTGTAGAAAAGGAACCTACAGTACCACCTACTGAAATGGGTGAATTCTTTACACCAATCATGGTAGATGTACTTGTTGGTGGGGCAACAGTATTTGTAGTTGACGTTGATCGTTTTGAGAAAATCTAATAATTGAGAAAAAAAGGATGGTCAAACCATCCTTTTTACTTTAAGATATCAACAGGTGATATAAATGAATGAAAATTTTGAATATAAGATTGCAACAAAAGAAGATATAGACGCAATTGTCCAGTTTCTTGCGAAAGATTATTATGAAACATCAAGAGCTTTAAAAGATCCTTGTAAGATGATCTTTTTAGCCTACAGTGGAGAAGTGATTATAGGTATACTAGAACTCTTAGATCTTTCTAATATATCTTTTGTTTATGTATCAGAAGATTATCAGGATACTCTTGTACAAGAAGAACTACTTGAACTTGCTGAAAGATTTGTTACAAAAGAATTAACTGCTTATACAGATGAAGAACATGTATCTTTCTTTAAGCAGCATGATTATAGTGTAGATGTAGAATCGAATGGTCGTTATTTATTGAAGAAGACAATCCCTGTTTTTCATCGTTTTAGTGATTATGATCAGGTTTTAGCGTTTATTGAAGCACAAAAGGATCGAGTTTATTCTCTCACAAACTTTAAGAACTTTATGTATGATTTCTATGATCCTCAAACTAAATTAACATGTGTTCATATTGGCGGTACAAACGGGAAAGGTTCTACAACTAACTATACAAAAGAAGTATTAAAATGTGCGGGCTATAAGGTAGGTACATTTACTTCTCCTGCTTTAGTAAATCGTTTAGATATTATTCGTGTTAATGATAAACCAATTGATGAAGCGACTATTGTAAGATATGCGAATCGTTATATGGATGATTGGATGGCTTATGAGCTTTCTAAGTTTGAAATAGAAGTATTTATCGCAGTCATGTATTTTATTGAACAGGGTGTAGATATTGCCTTATTTGAAGTAGGGCTTGGTGGGACACTAGATGCCACTAATATCATTTCACCAATACTTACAGTTAATACAAATATTGGTTTAGATCATATAAACTTCTTAGGAAATACATATGCGAGTATTGCAAGAAGTAAAGCAGGAATCATTAAACGTGGTATTCCTTATATGACAGCTGAAAGAAGTCCAGAATGCTTAGATGTCTTCTATGAAGAAGCCCATAAGCATCATTCTTATGTTATAGAAATAAGAAAACCTAAACGTGTCTATTATGGTGCCTCTATTTCTTATGATTATCATGGATATCATATATCTTTATCTACTTCAGCACATTATCAGGTTACTAACAGTGCACTTGCGATTAATATATTAGAATATATTAGAAAAGAATTCCCATTTAAGGATGCAGATCTAGAAAAAGGTATGCATGATGCAGTATGGGAAGGACGTTTTGAAACAATTCATCAAAATCCTTTAATCATCCTAGATGGTGCACATAATAGAGAAGGAATGGATGCCTTCTTTGAAAGTGCCCGTGATTTTAGTGATATTAAAATCATCTTTTCCGCACTAGGAGATAAGGACACTCATCATATGTTAGAAACATTATTATCTTTATCAAAGGATATTACTGTTACTCAGTTTGATCATCCTCGTCGTGCAACTGCCAAAGCTCTTGCAGAAGACTTCCCAGTGAAGATTGATGAAGACTGGAAACATGCAGTAGATGAGGCTTATAGTCATAAAGGTGTTGTATTTATTACAGGTTCTCTCTATTTTATTTCTAAAGTGAGACAATATATCTTATCTAAATAATGAAGAAATTTATTAAATATAAATGGCCCGATGAGGTTATTCATGCATTAGGTGATATGGGAATGATTGCGCCTGGAATAATCCAGAAGCAATCGTATAGACTCATTGAGAAGAGTCAATCATTTATCTTAAATGTTGACTCTTCCAAAGATCGTCTGTTATCCATTATTCCACCCTTGCTTGCATCTATGATTCATGAGGAGAAGACACAGATCATCTTACTAGGACATAAAGAAGAACTGTTATCTTCCTCTTTTGATATGAAAGAATATAATAAATACACACAATATCGTTTTATTACATCTTATCCTGGTACCAATACATTTGAAGAATGCCAGACAATTTATAAGGGTATTGACATACTCTTTACTACGCCTTCTAAACTATTAGAATATTTGAGAAGACAAGTGATAGATACTAACTTCGTCTCATATCTCATTTATCAGGATTCTCATAGCTTTTCTAGTGAAGAAATAAGAGAAATAAAGGAAATCAAGAAACATCTTCCTTTAGACTGTTCAAGTATTCTTTATGGACTTCATCATCATGAGTTCTTAAAGAAAAATATTCATACTACATTGCATGTTGATTCTTCTAAGGTAGAATGTACACATTTCTTATGTCATGATGATTATTTCAATACAGAAAAGAAACAGGTTATATTTGTAGAAAGCTATGAAGATATTCTTTATTATGCTGAAAAACTGAATACCAATCTTGTGATTCATCAATTTATGAATCATGCATCTCAGTATCGCATCATGCATGAATTCAATAAATATGGTGGTATTTTGATTGTATCTGATATGGCTTCACGTTATTTATCTTTGCATTGTGATACAGTGATTCATCTAGGAACGACTCGTATAGACCAATACATGTCTCATTTATCCCATGTTTTAGGTGTGAAGTATTCCTATATCTATGATACTCATATCACTAAGAAACAGCTTGAAGGAGTTGTTATTACTATTTCAAAAGACGATTATGAGACAAAACATCATCTTCTTTATGAAACAATAACTAAAAATCCAGACATGCTTCAAACATTACAAACTGACCAATTAATCACGATTATCCATCATTTAGCCCTATAGGAGAAAAATGTTGTTATTTTTTTAACAATAATAATTCCCTTATATAGGGCTTTTTTTAAATGTGTAATCAATTACAGAAAAGAAAGCGTTTGCAAGTAAGCCCTTACAAGTGTATAATGAAATAAGTGAAAAGACATAAGGAGGATTTAGTAGTTATGAAAAAATATGTTTACTTATTTAGCGAAGGTAACAAGGATATGCGTAATCTCCTTGGTGGTAAAGGTGCCAACCTTGCTGAAATGACAGGTATCGGTTTACCTGTACCTCAGGGATTCACAGTGACTACAGAAGCTTGTACACAATATTATGAAGACGGAAAAATGATCTCAGATGATATTAAAGGACAGATCGTTGAACACGTTAAAAAGCTTGAAGAAATCACTGGAAGAACTTTAGGTGATCCAAAGAACCCATTATTAGTATCTGTACGTTCTGGTGCAAGAATCTCAATGCCAGGTATGATGGATACAGTATTAAACTTAGGTTTAAATGATGAAGTAGCTAAGGAATTCGCTGCAACAACTGGAAATGAACGTTTCGTATATGATTCATATCGCCGTTTCATCCAGATGTTCGCTGACGTTGTAATGGGATTCCCAAAATCAGATTTCGAACATAAATTTGATGCAATCAAAGAAGAAAAAGGTGTTGAATTTGATACTGAATTAACAGCAGAAGACTTAAAAGAAGTTGTTGCAGTTTATAAAGAAGCTTATAAAGCACATGCAGGTGTTGATTTCCCACAGGACCCAATTGAACAGTTATTAGCTGCAGTTGAAGCAGTATTCGGTTCTTGGAATAATGACCGTGCCATCACTTATCGTCGTTTAAATGATATCCCAGGTTCTTGGGGTACAGCTGTAAACGTTCAGCAGATGGTTTATGGTAACAGAAGTGATAAATCAGGTACTGGTGTTGCCTTCACTCGTAACCCAGCAACTGGTGAAAATAAATTATTTGGTGAATATTTAATGAACGCTCAGGGTGAAGACGTTGTTGCTGGTATCAGAACACCTCAGCCAATTGCTACATTAAATGAAGTTATGCCAGAATGTTATGAACAGTTCCAGAAGATCTGCCATATTCTTGAAGATCATTATAAAGATATGCAGGATATGGAATTCACAATTGAAGATGGTAAATTATTCATGTTACAGACTCGTAACGGTAAGAGAACAGCTCAGGCTGCTTTAAAGATTGCTGTTGACATGGTTGATGAAGGCATGATTAATGAACAAGAAGCATTATTAAAGGTTGAACCAAAACAGTTAGACCAGTTATTACATCCAAACTTCGATAAAGAAGACTATAAGGCTGCAAAGGCTGTTGCTACAGGTTTAGCTGCTTCTCCAGGTGCTGCTACTGGACATATCTATTTCACTGCTGAAGATGTTCAGGAAGCACATGCAAATGGTGTACAGGATATGATCCTTGTACGTAATGAAACTTCTCCAGAAGATATCGAAGGTATGAACTTAGCTAAAGGTATCTTAACAGTACGTGGTGGTATGACATCTCATGCTGCAGTAGTTGCTCGTGGTATGGGTACTTGCTGTGTTGCTGGTTGTGGTGTATTAAGAGTTTCTGAAGATAAGAAGACATTAACATTACCAGATGGTACAGTATTAACTGAAGGGGATTATGTATCATTAAATGGTTCTACAGGTGAAGTATTTGCTCAGAAGATCAAGACTGTTCCTGCTGCAATTAGTGGTGATTTTGAAACATTCATGGCTTGGGCTGATAAAGAAAGAAAATTATTAGTAAGAACTAATGCGGATACTCCAAGAGATGCTAAACAGGCTGCTACATTTGGTGCTGAAGGTATCGGATTATGCCGTACTGAACATATGTTCTTCGAAGAAGAAAGAATCTTCAACTTCAGAAGAATGATTACTGCAGAAGATGTAGAAACTCGTAAGGAAGCATTAGAAAAGATTCTTCCATACCAGAGAGGAGACTTTGAAGAATTATTCAAAGCTATGGATGGATATAGTGTTAATATCCGTTTCTTAGATCCACCTCTACATGAATTCTTACCTCATACTGATGAAGAAATCAAACCATTAGCTGAAAGCTTAGGTATGACTTTCGAAGCATTAAAGGAAAGAGTAGAATCATTAAAAGAATTCAACCCAATGATGGGTCACAGAGGATGTCGTCTTGCTGTTACTTATCCAGAAATCGCTGAAATGCAGACAAGAGCTGTCATTGAAGCTGCAATCAACGTAACTAAGGAAACAGGACATACAGTTACTCCAGAAATCATGATCCCATTAGTTGGTGATGTAAAAGAATTAAAGTATGTTAAGAATGTAGTTGTTAAGACTGCTGATAAGTTAATTGCTGAAAGCGGATTAGATATGAAATATGAAGTTGGTACTATGATTGAAATTCCAAGAGCTGCAATCACAGCTGATAAGATTGCAACTGAAGCTGAATTCTTCTCATTTGGTACTAATGACTTAACTCAGATGACATTCGGTTTCTCAAGAGATGATGCTGCTAAGTTCTTAGGCGATTACTATTCTAAGAATATCTATGAACATGATCCATTCGCTACTGTTGACCAGGAAGGCGTTGGTGAGTTAATGAAGATTGCATCTGAAAAGGGAAGATCAACTCGTCCTGATATCAGACTTGGTATCTGTGGTGAACATGGTGGTGATCCAAAGACAGTAGAATTCTGCCATAAGATTGGATTAACTTATGTATCTTGCTCACCTTACCGTGTACCAATTGCAAGACTTGCTGCTGCTCAGGCTGCTGTAAAAGAAAAAATGGGTATCTTGTAATAACTACTTATCCTTTCACTAGGCCGTTCTTATGAACGGCCACTTTTTTATCTAAAAAACCAGCAGAAAACCCACCCCTCAATATAGAATATAGGTGGGGGATGAATGCCGTTAATGCATCTGATAGAGAAATTTGGAGTAAGAAATAGTATAATACATATTGGAAACTTCTTTTCCTAAATCTACAGAAAGGAGGCTAAATATATGTATCTTACAGTCAAGCAGCAGGTAAAGCATCTGTCCAAGGAAGACTATCGTTCCATCAAGGAATTATGTCATATTGCAAAGAATCTTACTAATCAGGCAATCTATAACATCAGACAGCACTACTTTGCCCAAGGCAAGTATCTTAACTATGAAAAGAACTATGCACTTCTGAAGTCGTCTGATAACTACAGAACGCTTAATTCCAATATGGCACAGCAGATACTCAAGGTTGTAGATGGCTCATTTAAATCATTCTTCGGTCTCCTTAAAAAGGCAAAGCAGGGAAAGCATGCACTTAAGGACTGCAGACTTCCGCGCTATCTTCCTAGTGATGGATATACTACGCTTGTCATTGGATTTGTAAGACTTAAAGGGAATAAGCTCATACTTCCATATTCAAACAGCTTCAGAAAGACACATAAGGCTGTTGAGATTACTATTCCGCCTATACTGCTTGATAAGAAAGTGAAGGAAATACGTATCATACCAAAAGCAGATGCCAGGTTCTTTGAAATTCAGTATATCTATGAAGCTGAATGCATTCAAAGGAATCTCAATACAACAAATGCACTGGCATTAGATCTAGGTATCAATAATCTTGTCACTGGAGTATCAAGTAAAGGTAAAACATTCATCATCGATGGAAGAAGACTGAAGTCCATTAACCAGTGGTTCAACAAGAAAAATGCAAGATTACAGTCCATCAAGGATAAGCAGCATTTTGGAAAGAAGACAACCAACAGACAGAAGGCATTAGCACGCAGACGTAACAATAGAATAAATGACTACATGAACAAGACTGCACGCAGGGTGATTGATTACTGTATCGATCATGATATTGGAACTCTTGTTGTGGGCTATAATGAAACATTTCAGAAGGATTCCAATATAGGTAAAAGAAACAATCAGACTTTCGTCAATATTCCTTATGGAAAGCTGATAGACAAGCTTGAACATCTCTGTGAACTGAATGGCATCATACTTGTAATGCAGGAGGAATCCTATACATCAAAAGCAAGCTTCTGGGATAAGGATGTCATACCAGTCTATAAGAGTGATGATACTGAAGAATACCATTTCAGTGGAAAGAGAATACATCGTGGACAGTATAGAACAGCGAGTGGACAAGTTCTGAATGCAGATGTGAAGGGTGCATTAAATATCATGCGTAAAAGTAGAGTTGTGGATGTAAACATCCTATACAGTAGAGGCGAAGTGGACACGCCTATAAGAATAAGGATTGCCTAGCAATAGGTGGAGACTTAAATATCAATCTTCTTAAACGGATGCGTAAGCATCCTAGAAGCCTTGACTTCAAATACGGAGTATTAAGTCGAGGTAGTTCACGTCAAAATTATATGATATAATGACACTTAAGAAGGAATATAAGAATATGAAATTACAACTAACATTAAACAGTCTTGCCTTAATATTATGCTGTGGTGATTTGATTCCAAGTTCCACGCAGCCTATAAGTACAGAAGAGTGGCAGGGAATAGAGAAAAAATTAAAATCAGTCAATAAAGAACCAAGTATGATTACAGGTATGAGTATTGATACTTTAACACAGATCATAGGGTTAGATGAATTTACAGCCCATAAGATAGAAAAGAGACAAAAACTCTTGCCTGATCTCTTTTATGCGCTTCAGAATCTAGAAAACCAGGACATTGGTGTCACAACTATTTATGAAGAAGATTATCCAGCAAGTCTAAGAGTACTAGGTGCCAAGATGCCTTTAGTAATCAGTTATATAGGTGATCTATCTTTAAGTTATGGTGTCAATATATCAGTTGCTGGTCCACAGATGATGAATAAGACAATGCGTCATGTCACTAAGGAAGTTATGAAGAAGATTTCTAAGGAAGGATATACCCTTGTTGTGGGTGGTTCTAAAGGTGTAGAAGAGCTTGCCTTAAGAACTCAGCTGACTAATAATGGGAATGCTGTATTATTTGTTGCAGACCATATGTTCGATAAGATTAGACTGTATTCTAAATATATTAAACAGAATAAATTAGTTATTATGACTGCCAATGATCCATATGCTTTATTTGATGTTACTCATGCATTAGATAAGAATCTTTATATTTGTGGTATGGTCTTTGCACAGATAGTAACAGGTACGCATATTGGTAGTGGCCCTGTCTGGTTTACTTCTATTCAGAATATCCATTCTCATTGGACAAGACAGCTTGTTTATGAAACATTGGATTATAGTGGTAATATTAGACTTATTGAAATGGGAGAAGCCCATTTTACTGATGAAGATTTAAAATCAGAAGTTACTTTAGCTGAAATATTAGATAATCATGAGACAGTTATTAAGAAGGATGATCCAAGTATTGATCAAATGACAATATTTGAATTCATAGAGGATAAACATGAATAATATAAAAAAATATCCTGTTACTTATACACTACTTGCATTATGTATACTTACTTATATAGGAACAACATTATTATTTAGTATGGATATGAATGCGATGCAGGGCTTAGCTTGTGGAGGATTTAATCCATATTATGTTCAAGTTACTCATCAATATTATCGTTTGATTACTGCAAATTTTATTCATTTTGGCTTAATGCATATAGTAGTGAATTGTTATTCTATGTATAATCTTAGCTGTTTTGTAGAATATTTGATGGGCTCTAAAAAGTATTTGATAGTCATACTTGCATCCATGCTTTCTACTACTGGTCTTCCTTATATCGCTTATTTATTATTGGGCATTGGAGCCCATACAGTAAGTGGCGGTATCAGTGGGGTCATTTTTGGAATCATTGGTGCTATCGGTGCACTTTATTTGTTCTATCCTACACAGCTTCGTGATATTGCAAGAAACCTAGGAATGAATGTCTTACTGATGTTGTTTATTTCTTTTATTGTTCCGACAATATCTTTATCCGGTCATGTAAGTGGCATGATTGGCGGATTTGTTTCAGCTTATATTATTCTTTATATTACAAAAAGAAAAAGACAGAAGTTCTTCTATAGTTCATAAAGCGTTGATATAATTTATACAAGAGGTGAGTCTATGAATATTGCGATTGTCTACAGTCATACAAGTAAATATGCACATATTCTTGCATCACAGATGGCAAAAACTGCAAGAACACAGGCAATTCCCTTTCAGGACTTTGATTTTCATGCCCATGTTGATCTTCTTGTATTAGGATTCGATTGTCCATGCTTTGGTAAACCAAAGGAAGTGGAACAATTCATTATGCATCTTAATCGTCACTATGTGAAGAATATTGCCTTATTTTCTACATTTATGTTCTCATCAAAAGCACTTGATGATATCTCTGATTTATGTATGAGACAGGATCTTCCGCTTATGCGTGAACAATACTGCTGTAAACTTCCAATAGAACTTCATGCTCATTTATCAGATAATGCGATCAATGGCGGTGTCATCTATGTAGATGATATGATTAATATATGTAGAGATTATTATTGACAGCGTGAAGCTGTCTTTTTTAATGCATAAAAAAATACTCCCGAAGGAGTATTATTCAATCACCATCGCATTTGGAATAGGTGCTTTTGGATCTTCTTTATTAAAATGATCATAGTAAAGAATACCTTCAAAATGATCTAATTCATGCTGTAAGCAGATAGCTGTAAAGCCTCTTGCGACAATAGTCACTTCTTGATCTGTTAAGGCATCATATCCCTTAACAGTCACTTTAGCACTTCTAGGTACAATACCTGGCTGATCTTCAGGAACAGACAAGCATCCTTCACCATTCTTTAGATAAGCCACTTTGACTGCATTTGCTACAATACGTGGATTAACAAGTGCCCACTGATCACACTTTACAATATTACCTTCTTCATCTACAGAAGGAATATAAATTGCACACATTCTTTTTGGAATACCAATCTGAATAGCCGCAATACCAACACCTGGTCTTAAATCATACTTTTCAGCTTTTTCTTCGTCCTGAGAATCTACGAGATATTGATACATTTCCATTAAGGTATGACGATCTTCATCACTTAATGGTAAAGATACTTCTTTAGATTTCTCACGAATTAAAGGATTTTTATCATCAATTACATTTTTCATGCTTAACATTCTTCGTTTCACCTCTGTGTAATTATAACAGACTCCTTCGCTTTTTCCAATTATGTATACCCTATTTTCTTTTAAGCCTATTTCATGTATAATATTTTTTAACATAGGAGGTATTTTAACATGTATGATTATCCATTAGAACCAGATTGGTCAACAGAAGAAATTATCGAGGTTGTTGGGTTATATAATGCAGTAGAACAGGCTTATGAAGAAGGTATTAGTTCTAAAGAATTCATGGAACATTACCGTGCATTTACGTCTATTGCAGATTCAAAAGCATTACAAAAACAATTAGATAAAGCTTTTGAAGAAGCATCTGGCTATTCTATTTATAAAGTATTTAAACGTTCTCAGGAAGAAGAGTGGGTTAAACTATGAACTTCATCAAGAAGACACAAATGATGTTTAAACGTACTGGTACAGATAAAACCATCTATGCCTGTACGATTTTTCTCGCATTATTTGGGATTGTGATGATTGGAGATGCTTCTGTAGGTATGTCGGCAAGTGAAGGATCTAATTTTGCGACTAAAAACCTATTGAAACAATGTTTATTCGTTATAGTAGGCTTAGGTTTTATGTTCTTATTTGCGCGTGCCTATAAAACACGTCGTATATCAGAAACATTAATGCTTGTCACTTATGGTGTATGTATTCTTATGATGTTGACATGTATAATGTGGACAATCAATAATTCTCATGCCTGGATCAAGATTGGTCCATTTACTATTCAGCCTGTAGAGTTTATGAAACTGACTTTGATTATATTGTTGAGTTATATATTTGGCGTCTTACCAGATCAGATACGTATTTCTCCACGTTTATCAAAAGAGAAAAGAAATAAACTTATCTGGCGTAAAGCAGTTGTCTGTGTGTTCTTTCCCGCATTTCTTGTCGTTTTCGCATTTTTAATCTGCTGGAAGGTACAGAAGGATATGGGAAGTGGCTTGATATTATTCGTTATGGCAACATGCCTATTCTTCGCGACACCATCTCAATACTATCGTCCCTTTAAGATTATTGGCTTAATTGGAGTATTGTTTCTAGTGCTTATCTTTATTCTGTTTCATAATTTTTTCTTAAAGAGTCATCAGATGGCTCGTATCTCATCATGGCTGAATCCATTGAAAGATATCTATGGTACTAACTATCAGATCATTAATGGTTTTGTAGGATATACAAATGGCGGTTTAATTGGTCGTGGGTTTGGAAACTCTATTATGAAATTTGGTTATATCCCAGAAGCACAGAGTGACTTTATTTCATCTATTATTGTAGAAGAATTAGGACTTGTAGGTTTTGCAGCTTTCTTTATTCCTTATTCTATTATTATTTATAGACTCTTTAGATATGCTTTTGCGATTAAGGATTCAAGAGAAAAATTAACACTTATTGGAATTGCAAGTTATTTCTTTGTTCATTTAATGGTTAACGTAGGTGGTGTATCAGGACTTATTCCAATGACTGGTGTGCCTCTCCTATTAATTAGTGCAGGTGGAACTTCTACCTTAGTTGCTTTAATAGGAATTGGTATAGCTCAGGCCATTATTGCGAAATATAATCGTGAAAAGAAGCAGGAGGCTATTGAGAAATCATTATGATCTATGACTCAATAAAAGAACTCATTGATGCAATTAAAGAAGAGGAATGTTTTAAAAACTATCACTCTTCTTTAAGTGTATTTGGTAAGCCGGAAGTTAAATCTTTGATGAATGAAATGAATAGACTTAAGGAAGAAAAGGAAGATTTGGCACGCTTTGGCAGCTATTGTGACTCGTCACATATACAAGAACGTATCACAGATATAAGAAGAGAACTATATCGCTTGCCAGAGATGAATGCTTATTTAGAGTCTTATAGTGAACTCAATAAGATGTTAGATGAAATTACAGATATTGTCTTTGATGATATTAGTGATGAACTCGCAAAGGGAAGGATTGGAAGAAGTTATGCGCGTTATAGCAGGTAAATATAAAAGTAGACAGTTAAAGGCTGTCCCTACAAAATTAACTCGTCCTACGACAGATAAAAATAAAGAAAATCTTTATAACATGATTGGTCCTTATTTTGATGGAGGAATTTGTCTTGATTTATTTGCAGGAAGTGGAGGCCTTGGTATTGAAGCATTAAGTAGAGGAATGGATGAACTTTATGCAGTAGATAAACAATATAAGGCATTTCAGGTTATTAGAGAAAATATTAATAGTTTAAAGATCACAAATGCGCATGTAATGAAGGCTGATTATCGTAAAGCTTTAGGTACTTTTAAGGAAGAAGGAATTAAGTTTAGTCTTGTATTATTAGATCCACCTTATGGTATGAAAGTTAATATGGATATTATCCATACATTAAAGGATAATGGAAATTTGATGGATGGCTGTATTATTGTGGTAGAAGACTTAACTGAAGAAAAGCTTGAATATGAAGCACCATTTAGACTTATTAAAGAAAATAATTATGGTATTACTTGTTTACAGATTGTGAAATACGAGGAGGCTGCAATGTGATAAAAGCAGTATATACAGGGACATTTGATCCTGTGACCAATGGTCATCTTGATATCATTGAACGTGCGTCTAAGATGTATGATGTACTTTATGTGACTATTTTTATTAATCCACATAAGACATGCTTATTTACTGTAGAAGAACGTATGGAGATGTTAAGAGAAGCAACGAAGCAGTTTCCTAATGTTGTCATTGACGAAAGCAGTAGTCTTGCTGTAGAGTATGCAAGGGAAGTAGGGGCACAGGTATTAGTGCGTGGTTTACGTGCAACAGAAGACTATAACTATGAGTCTCTCATGTGCTTTACAAACCAGTATTTAGATGACGGCATTGAAACTGTCTTTCTAATGACACGTCTTGCTTATACATTTGTATCTTCTTCATTTGTGAAAGAAATCGTATCTCATAAACATAGTGTAGAAGGACTTGTACCGGCATGCGTTGAAAAAAAACTAATAGAAAAATACAGGGGGTAGATTATGCGTTTATTATTAAAGAATGCACATTTGTATCGTCATCAAGCATTTAGTGATACAGATGTATTGATTGAAGATGGCATCATCAAGAAGATTGGTGCATGTAATGAAGAAGCAGATCAAGTAATTGATCTTCACGGAGCACTTTTATCTCATAACTTTATTGATATCCATACACATCTTCGTGAACCTGGCTTTGAACATAAAGAAACTATTTCTACAGGTAGTGCATCTGCACTTTATGGTGGATATGGTACTATTGTTGCAATGGCCAATACATTACCTTGTATGGATGATAAGGAAACTATTGAAGACTTCACTAAACGTTGTGAAAAGGATGCACAGGTAAAAACATATACTTATAGTGCGATTACAGAAGGACTAAAAGGTCAGAAGGTTGTTGATATGGAAGAAAATATCAAACAGCCTATTGTGCTTGGCTTCTCTGATGATGGTAAAGGTGTTCAGAAGGATGAAAAGATGAAAGAAGCTATGACACGTGCAAAAGCTCTTGATTCTATCATTGTTGCTCATTGTGAAGATGAATCAGAATTACATGGTGGATGTATTCATGAAGGTCATTATGCGAAAGAACATGGCTTAATTGGTATCAATAGTGCAAGTGAATATAAACAGGTAGATCGTGATTTACATCTTGTAGATGAAATTCACAATAGATATCATATCTGTCATATTTCTACAAAAGAAACAGTGGCTCTGCTTGGTGCAAGTCGTGCACGTGGTGAAAGAGTCAGTGGTGAAACATCACCTCATCATTTAATTTTGACAGAAGACAACATTCAGGATTGTCATCCTAACTATAAGATGAATCCACCTCTTCGTACAAAAGAAGACCGTGATGCAATCATCAAGGCAGTGAATGATGGAGTCATTACTGTTATTGCGACAGACCATGCCCCTCATGCAAGAGATGAAAAGAGTAAACCAATTGATAAAGCACCATTTGGAATCATTGGCTTACAGCATGCCTTCCCACTTATTTATACATATATTGTAGAAGAAGGCTTAATTAAATTAGAGACAGTTCTTGATTGTCTTACTACTGGGCCTGCTCAAACATTAAATCTAGATGCTTCTATTGAAGAAGGTATGAAGGCTGATCTATGTGCATTTGACTTAAACAAAGAATATACAATCAAAGAAGAAGACTTAAAGTCTAAAGCATGCAATACACCATTCTTAGGATGGAAAGTAAAAGGTGCATTAATTATGAATATTGTCGATGGACAATTATTAGTGGAGGAATAACATGAAGAATTATCAGGATTTTCTTACAATCAACTACAATAAAGAGTTAATTCCTGGTCTATTTGAAATGGAACTTGAAGGAGAAGGGGCTCATTTTATTACAGCACCTGGTCAGTTTATCAACATTAAGATCAATGACTCACTTCAGCCATACTTAAGAAGACCAATGAGTATCTTAGATTATGATGACACACATATTAAACTTATTTATCGTATTAGAGGTGAAGGAACTAAGATTCTTTCAGAAAAGAAGCCAGGAGAAAAACTAGATGTATTAATCGGGTTAGGTAATGGTTTTATTGATACTGATTATAATGAAGTGATTGTCGTAGGTGGGGGAAGTGGTACACCACCAATGTATGGTCTAGCAAAAAGACTTATAGAAAAAGGTGTAAAAGTGACTGCAGTACTTGGATTCAATGGTTCTTATGATGTGTTCTATGAAGAAGAATTCAAGAAGCTTTGTCCTACTTATATTTCTACAATGGATGGCACTTATGGTACTAAGGGTACTGTCATTGATGTCATTAAAGAAAACAACTTAACTTTTGATCATTACTATGCATGTGGTCCAGAACCAATGTTGGATGCATTAGTAAAGAACTTCCCAGACAATGGTTCTCTTTCTTTTGAAGCAAGAATGGGATGCGGCTTTGGTGCCTGCATGGGATGTTCATGTAAAGTAAAAACTAAACCATATAAGAGAATTTGTGTAGAAGGACCTGTCCTTTCTTCAGATGAGGTGATTATCAATGGCTAATTTACATGTAAAACTACCAGGACTTGATATGAAGAATCCTGTTATTCCAGCGAGTGGTACTTTTGGATTCGGTTATGAATTTTCTAAGTTCTATGATATTAATGTATTAGGCTCTATGAGCTTAAAGGGTACAACTCTTGAACCACGTTATGGTAACCCACTTCCACGTATTGCGGAAGGACCTTCTGGTTTACTTAATGCGATTGGTTTACAGAACCCAGGTGTTGATGAAGTCATCAAGACTGAATTAGTTAAACTAAGAGAAGTCTATTCAGGAAAAGCTATTGCGAATATTGGTGGCAGCTGTGTAGATGATTATGTACAGACTGCTGCAAAACTAACTAAAGAAGACTGTATTGGCGCTTTAGAATTAAATATCAGCTGTCCTAATGTTCATGCAGGTGGTATGGCAATGGGTACTGATCCTGCCATGGCTGCCCAAGTCACTCGTTCAGTTAAGGCGGTGATCAATAAACCATTATATGTCAAACTATCTCCAAACGTCACTGACATAGTCGCAATTGCGAAAGCAGTAGAAGAAGCAGGAGCAGATGGTATCTCAATGATCAATACTTTAGTAGGTATGCGTTTTGATATCCGTTCAGGAAAACCTATTATTGCGAATAAGACAGGTGGTTATTCAGGACCAGCAATCTTCCCAGTCGCTTTAAGAATGGTTTATCAGGTATCTCAGGCAGTAAATATCCCAGTTATTGGTATGGGTGGTATTTCTACTGGTAGAGATGCAATCGAAATGATGATTGCAGGTGCAAGTGCTGTACAGGTTGGTTGTGCTAACTTAGTAGATCCATATGCATGTCCTCGTATTATTCAGGAAATGAATGATGAACTAGATGCAATGGGTATTGAAAATATCACTGATATTATCGGAAAATCCCATCAATATAAATAAAGAGTGCTAAGCACTCTTTTTTATGTTATATTAGAGGATGCGAATAAGGAGGATTACAAATATGGAACTCAGTCAATTATTAAACCCTAAACAATTAGAAGCAGCCACTTATCTAGATGGACACTTAAGAATCATTGCGGGTGCTGGCTCAGGTAAGACACGTGTTGTCACATATCGTATAGCATATTTAATTGAAGAAGTAGGAGTCAATCCTCATAACATTCTCGCTATCACATTTACTAATAAAGCAGCCAATGAAATGAAAACAAGAGTAGAAAACATTCTAGGTACATCTTTAGGTACAACAATCTGTACAATCCATTCTTTATGTGTCAGAGTACTGAGACAACACTCTACTGCCATTGGCTATCCTCATAACTTCATTATTATGGATGAAGAAGATCAGAAATCACTTATTAAAAAGTTATATAAAGAAAAAGAAATAGATCAAAAATCAATCAGTATCAAATCTATGATCAACTATATTTCTTCATATAAGGTTAACTTTGTTTCTCCTGCCAAAGCAGTACAGTTAGCTGGTAATATGCCAGGAGAAAAAAAGAAGGCAGAAATCTATGCCATGTATGAAAAGTATAAAGAAGATCATAATATGATGGACTTTGATGACCTTTTAGTCAATACATTAAAAATCTTCCAGGATAATCCTGATATTGTATCAAGATGGTCTAGACGTTATCAATTTGTCCATGTCGATGAATTTCAGGATGTTGGCTCTATTGAATACAACCTTATCCATTATTTTGCTCAGGATTCTATTGTCTGTGTTGTAGGAGACCCAGACCAGACAATCTATTCATTTAGAGGCAGTGATGTGAACTATATCATGAACTTTGATAAAGACTATCAAAACGTTAAAACTATTATACTGGATCAGAATTATCGTTCTACAAAAACAATTCTTGATATCTCCAATAATCTTATTAAGAAAAACAAGAACAGATTAGAAAAAGACTTATTCTCTGAATTAGAAGAAGGAGATAAAGTTATTCATTATGCAGCAGTAAGTGAAGATGCAGAATCAAAATATATCTGTGATACAATCCAGAAGATTACACAATCCGGTGTATCTGAATCCCATATTGCGGTACTCTATCGTGCGAATTATTTATCTCGTTCTATTGAACAGGAAATGATTCGCCGACAGATTCCTTATAAGATTTTTGGTGGATTAAAATTCTTTAATCGTAAAGAAGTCAAAGATGCTTTAAGTTATATTAGATTAGTCGTTATGGGTGATGATTTATCATTTGAAAGAGTCGTTAATACACCATCTCGAGGAATTGGTGCGAAGACTTTAGAAAAGATTACCCTTACAGCCTCAAGACATGGTATCTCTAATTATGAAGCAGTCTGCTTCTTCTTAGATGAAACAGGTATAGGCGGTAAAGCTAAAAAAGGACTCAAAGAACTTGTAGAAGTTATTGAGAAAGCAAGAGTTTCTGATAAGAGCTTAGCTGATATTTATGAAGATTTATTAAAGGATACAGGTTATTTGAAACTAATGAAGGATGGGCAGGAAGATAACCGTATTGAAAACTTAATGGAATTAAAGAATTCTATTGATACTTATGTCAATACTCATCCAGAAACACCTGATTTTGAATCATATTTACAGGATATTGCCCTCTATACATCTCAGGATGAAGAAAAGACAGGTGACTATGTCTCACTTATGAGTATTCATATGGCTAAAGGACTAGAGTTTGACTATGTCTTTGTATCAGGCCTCTCTGAAGGCATTTTCCCTTCTGAAAGAACAATGAGTGAAGGAGGAGATGAAGGATTAGAGGAAGAAAGAAGACTTGCTTACGTTGCCTTTACACGTGCTAAAAAGCGTCTTTATTTGACTGATAGCCAAGGCTTTAGTTTTGTGTCCCAATCTCCTAAGGTCACATCTCGATTTGTAGATGAAATAGGGCGAAACCATGTCGAACATGTTGGCAGACCTTCAAAGTTTAAGACACGTAATTATGTTCATGAATCTTACACAGATTTAATTGGAGATAATGGTGTCAATGACTGGAAGGTGGGAGATTTAGTCAACCATGATATATTTGGTAAGGGTGTTGTTGTCAAAGTAAATGCACCACTTGTCGATGTTGCCTTTGAAGTTCCTCATGGAATTAAGACTTTAATGGGAAATCATCATGCTTTAAAGCGCTTATCAAACTGATTTTTAAGTTTTATTATGAAGAGAATTTTGTTATAATACGAAAAGAAAAGGAATGAGTAAGATGTCATTTGAAAGACTTAATGAATTAAAAGCCTTATTAAATAAATATAACTATGAATATTATGTACAGGATACTCCTACTGTCAGTGACCAGGAATATGACCGTTTAATGGAAGAACTCATCCGTATTGAACAGGCCAATCCTGCTTGGATTACAACAGATTCTCCAAGCCAGAGAGTAGGAGGAGAGGTCTTAGAAGGGTTCAAGAAGGTAACACATCAGCGTATGATGATGTCTCTTGGAGATATCTTTAATGAAGATGAAGTCTATACCTTCAATGATCGTGTCACAGATGTGATTCCTAATCCTGAATATATATGTGAACTGAAGCTGGATGGTTTATCTGTATCACTTGTATATCAGGATGGTGTATTACAATATGGTGCAACAAGAGGAAATGGAACGATTGGTGAAGATATCACCCATAACGTAAAGACTATTCGTTCTATCCCTTTACATATTGATTTTAAAGGACCACTAGAAGTACGTGGTGAAATCATCATGCCTAAAAAGGCATTAGAAAGATTAAATGAAGAGCGTACTGAAGCAGGTCTCCCTCTCTTTGCGAATTGTCGTAATGCAGCAGCAGGTAGTATTAGACAATTAGATAGTCGTATAGCGGCAAAAAGAGGACTGGATGCCTTCTTGTATCATGTACCAGAAGCATCACAACTTAATGCAACAACACATTATGAATGCTTAGAAAAGATCAAGGCTCTTGGATTTAAGACAAATCCTTATACACGTAAATGCAAGAACATTAAAGAAGTATGGAACTATATTGAAGAAGTCGCAAAACTTAGACCAACACTTCCATATGATATTGATGGTGTTGTTATTAAGGTTAATGATCTTAATTCACAAAGAAGACTTGGTTATACAGCTAAAGTGCCTAAATGGGCGATTGCCTATAAGTTCCCAGCAGAAGAGGTTATTACGAAACTTAAAGATATTGTCTTTACAATTGGGCGTACAGGACAAATTACACCTAATGCAGTGCTAGAACCAGTACGTGTGGCAGGTTCACTCGTACAGCGTGCGACACTTCATAATGAAGACAATTGTATCCGTAAGGATATTCGTATTGGTGATGATGTTATTGTAAGAAAAGCAGGGGATGTTATTCCAGAAGTTGTTTCTGCTATTAAAGAAAGACGTACAGGTAATGAAATACCTTTTAAGATGATTACAGTATGTCCTAAATGTGGTTCACCACTTGTAAGAAAACCTAATGAATCAGCTTATTATTGTATGAATGAAGAATGTGATTCAAAGAAGATTGAAAAACTGATTCATTTTGCCAGCCGTGAAGCAATGAATATTGATGGACTCGGTGATAAGATCATCGAACAATTCTATAACTTAGGCTTTGTGACTTGTATTGAGGATATATATCATTTGGATGTACATGAAAAAGAAATCATGGATATTGAAGGTTTTGGGAAGAAATCCATGGATAAGCTACTAGAGGCAATCGAGAATAGTAAAGCTAATTCTTTAGAAAAACTCTTATTTGGGCTTGGTATTAAGGGCATAGGAGCCAAGATGGCTGATACACTTGCATATCATTTTGGTTCTATGGATGCTTTACTTAATGCAAATTATGTACAATTAACAAGCATCAAGGATGTAGGGGATACAATCGCTTCTTCACTTGCAGCATTTAAGCGTAATGAACGTAATCTAGAACTGATTGCACATTTGAAAGAATTAGGTTTAAATATGGATTATTTAAAGGTACGTGATACAGGTGATAATCCATTTAGAGATAAGACAGTCGTAATTACTGGGACACTTACACTTATGACAAGAAAGCAGATTAAAGACTATTTAACAAGTCAGGGTGCAAATGTCACAGGAAGTGTATCAAAGAAAACAGATTTAGTGATTGTTGGGGAAAATCCAGGATCTAAATATACAAAAGCAGTTGATCTTGGTATCTCCATCATGAACGAATCAGCATTTAAGGAGAAGATTATAAGTAACTGAATATATTGACTCTTGTGTTTGAATGTGTTTATATGCTCATAGAGTGTTAAAATGAACACATCAAATATCTCAAATTATAAACCAAAAGATTTTGCTTTATTAAAGAAACTTAAAAAACAACTTATTTGAGAACAGACAAGTCTTTCTCGAAAGTATGAAAATCTAAAGAAAGGAGAGTTCGCTCAAAAAAGAAATATACAAAAATAAATGCTTAAGATACAGAAGTTTCATCGTAGAATTGACAATATTCGTACTGATTACATCAATAAGATAATCGCAGAGATAGTAAAAACCAAGCTATCTTATATAACGATTGAAGATCTAAACGTATCAGGAATGATGAAGAACAGGCATCTTTCAAAGGCAGTTGCTTCGCAGAAATTTTTGAATTTAAATCAAAACTTCTAGCTAAATGCAAAGAGAATGGAATTGAACTTCGAATTGTAGATAGATGGCACCCATCATCTAAAACATGTCATTGTTGTAAGAATATTAAAAAAGATTTAAAGCTTTTAGATAGACTTTTCAGATGTGACTGTGGCTATATCGAAGACAGAGATTTCAATGCTGCACTTAATCTGAGAGATGCTACGACTTACGAAGTTGCATAAACAAACGCAAACGTAGGTATGTACCGAAGGCTATTTCGGGAATTTAAGACTATGGAGTGTACAAGAACTTGTGAGTAGATATGATTTCGGTCAATCCAAAGCATACACGATGACATAGTAAGTAATGTTCGTGAGAACTTACATTATCTCGATGTGAGTATATTTAATCACATTTTGAGTGGCAGGCTAGCGGACTATGAATAAATTATTAAAAGCTCTTGTTAGTATCATGCTTATTTTTGCGACAGGATGCTCCAGCAAAACTGTAAAAACATCAAATAGTACAAAAGAATCATCTGCAAAGACATTTGATGGTAATTACTACAACATGATCAACAATGGTCGTTCAAAGAATAGTGAGAAGTTCTATTTAAACTTCAGTAACACAAAAGATTTAGTTACTATTGGTTCAGGATTGCAGATTCTTTCAACAAAGCATTTCTCAACAAATGATTATTATTTATCAGAAGGATTACAATTAACACCAACTGATTACAATAATCTATTAAAAAGAGACGCTGCAGGAACTAAAGAAGAAGATAAGAAATATCCTGATACATTACAGATAGAAAGTGGTAAGACATATGAAGGCTTGCAAAGTCCTGTACTTGTGTCTAATATCACTGAACAGGATTATTATAAGAAGAGTGGTTCTAGTTATGCCTTGAAGGGTATAAGTGTTGCTATTATTCTTGATCCTAAGGAACAGATTGATGGAAAGCTTTCTTCTCCTGCAGTTACTTTAAGTGATGAAAAGTTAAGAAGCTATGCCCAACAGTGTGTTAAGAAAACATACAAATATATCCGTTCAAAGAAGAAAAAGCTTGCAGATGTTCCAGTTATGATTGGTATTTATCGTGCGAATAATAATGAAATATCTGAAACAAATGGTAATTATATTTATGAATCTTTCTGTGAAGGTGGCAGTGTCGGTACTTTAAAGAATGTGAATCATGAAAATGTATACTTTACAAGTACTCGTGCAACTAAGCTAGACCCAGCCACTGCATCAGAATTTGCAACTATCAAGTCTAACTTGAAGAAAGCTTCTACCGAAGCTGCCGGTTTAGTTGGGCAGGCCAACTATATCGATGATACGATCCAGACAATGAAAATCACAGCACACTTGAATATCAAGACATATACAGAATTACTATATCTGACTTCAGTGATTGCTGATAACATTAATAGTAAATTCACACAGGACTTTAATATTAAGGTTCTTGTGTATTCACAGGATGAATTGATGGCTGTGATTATTAAACAAAAAGGTGAAGATGCAAAGACATCTATATTAGAACAGTAGGAGGTCAATTATGGACGATACAGATTTAATGTTGAAAAAACTAGGAAGAAAAACCATGTTCAACATCACTGACGAAGAAATGCCAGCATTAAGAGAACAGTATGAAGTATTCATGAGCCATGTACAGGCTCTTGATGAAATTGATACTGAAGGTGTAGAACCTCTCGCATTCCCTTATGTGGTTGAAACAACATTCTTAAGAGAGGACGAACCTAATCATGTAATCAGTACAGAAGATGCATTAAAGAACTGCAAGACTGTACAGCGTAATCAGATCAGAGTTCCAAAGGTGGTAGGATAATGGTGACACATACTATTGAAGAATTACATGAACTTTTCAAAAGTGGAGAGTTAGATGTAAAAGAATATTATAAAGAATTATTTGAAGAAGCAAAGAAACAACAGGAAAGACTGAATGCCTTTGTAACTATTACTGAAGAGGAAGCATATAAGGCTATTGAAGCTCCTATGACTGATGATCTTTTATCACATATTCCATATGTTTTAAAAGATAACTACAACACTAAGGGTATTAAGACAACTGCATCTAGTAAGATGTTAGCTGATTATGTACCAGTATTTAATGCTCATGTTGTTGATTTGTTAAATAAGCATGGTGTTGGTTTAGTAGGTAAGGCTTCTATGGATGAACTTGCTATGGGTGGTACTAATAAATCAGCCTTAACTGGTCCAGTACACAACCCTTGGGATACAAGACGTATTTCTGGTGGTTCATCAGGAGGATCTGCAGCACTAGTTGCAAGCGGTCTTATTCCATTTGCACTTGGTAGTGATACAGGTGACTCAATTAGAAAACCAGCAGGTTTTTGTGGGATTGTAGGTTTTAAACCAACTTGGGGTAGAATCTCTCGTTATGGTGTTATTCCTTATGCATCTTCTTTAGACCATGTTGGAGCATTTACTAGAAATGTACGTGATATGGCGATTGTAACTGAGGCATTAGCTGGTAGAGATAATCGTGATATGACTTCATCAAATAGAGAAGTACCACATTACTTAGATAACTTAACTACTGATATTTCTAACTTAAAGATTGGTGTATTAACAACTGTATCTAATGAAGTAAGAAATGAAGAAGTAAAGAAAACTTTTGAAAATGTTGTTGAAATATTAAAGTCTCTTGGTGCAACAGTAGAAGATGTTGAAATGGATAAGAAACTCATGAAGACATTACTTCCTACATATACTATTATTGCCAACTCAGAAGCAACAAGTAACCATTCATGCTTAGATGGTGTTAAGTATGGTGATAGACAGCAGGGTGATACACCTGATGATGTGATGATCAATTCTCGTACAGATGGTTTTGGTGATCATATTAAGAGAAGATTTATTCTTGGTAACTTAGCTCTTGCAACTGAAAATCAGGAAAAGATGTTCAGAAAAGCACAGAGAGTAAGAAGACTTGTAGTAGATGAATTAAATAAGATTTATGAAAACTATGATATCATCATTGCGCCTAATGGCGGAGGTGTTGCACCTTTAATTGATGAAGCAGCTGAAGATTATTTAAGTGATGAATATATTATTCTTGAAAACTGGTTATGTCTTGCCAATTTTGCAGGTACACCATCTATCTCTATCCCTTCTGGATTTGTAGATAATATGCCAGTCGCTGTCAATATTTCAGGACGTATTTTTGAAGAACAGACTGTCTTGAACTGCGCCTATGCATTAGAAGAAGCATTAGGATTCAAGAACCAGTATAAGAGGGAGGACTAAAGATGGATTACGAAAGAGTCATCGGGCTAGAAGTACATTGCGAATTAAAGACTAATTCAAAGATGTTCTCTGCTTCACCAGTTACATTTGGTGAAGATCCAAATACAATGATCAATGAAGTAGACATGGGTATGACAGGTACATTACCATGTTTAAATAAAAGAGGTGTAGAATTCGCGATTCGTGTATGTCATGCATTACATATGGAAATCGATGAATTACTATGCTTTGACCGTAAGAATTACTATTATTCTGACCTTCCAAAAGGTTTCCAGATCACTCAGGATAAAAGACCTATTGGACGTAATGGTTATTTAATGATTGAAGTAGATGGAGAAGAAAAGCGTATTGATATCGAAAGATTACATATGGAAGAAGATACAGCTAAACAGCTTCATTTGACTGATTATTCATTAATCGATTACAACCGTGCTGGTATCCCACTAATTGAAATTGTCACTAAGCCTTGTATCCGTTCAGGTAAAGAAGCAAGTGCTTATCTTGAAGCATTAAGACAGGTATTCTTATATACAGAAGTATCTGATGCAAAGCTTGAAGAAGGCTCTATGCGTTGTGACGTTAACGTATCTATCCGTCCATTTGGTCAGGAAGCATTTGGTACACGTACAGAAATCAAGAACTTAAACTCTATCAGCAACGTTCAGAAAGCTATTGATTATGAAGCAGAACGTCAGCAGGAAGTTATTGAATCTGGAGGAGAAGTTCTTCAGGAAACAAGAAGATATGATGAAGTAGAAAAAGTGACTACAGTGATGCGTTCTAAAGGGGATGCTGTAGACTATAAGTACTATACTGAACCAAACATCTTACCTATTAGATTAGATCATGCATGGGTAGAACAAATCAAAGATGAATTACCTATGATGGCTGGAGAAAGAGAAAAACATTATGAAGAAGAATATGGTATTCCTAAGGTAGATGCGAAGATTCTAGTTTCTACTAAGTCTATGTCTGATTACTTCAATGAAGTAATCAAATATACTAAGAACTATAAGAATGCTTCTAACTGGTTATTAGGTGATGTTTTAGCTTTCTTAAATAAGAACAACCAGTCTTATGATGATATTGAATTAAATCCAGAATATTTAGCTAAATTAATCAATTTTATTGAAGATGGTACTATTTCTTCTAAACAGGCTAAAAAGGTCTTTGAACCAATGATGACAGAAAATAAAGATCCTGAAAAGATCATTGAAGAAAAGGGTATGAAACAGATTTCTGATCCTAACGCTTTAAAAACTATGGCGAATGAAGTATTAGATGCCAACCCACAGTCTATTGAAGACTATGCGAATGGTAAAGATCGTGCTGTAGGATTCTTAGTAGGACAGGTTATGAAGAAGTCTAGAGGACAGGCTAACCCGGGTATGGTTAACAAGTTGCTTGTTGAACTTCTTAAAGAAAGAATTAAATAACTATACTTTACTTTATATCTTTGGTAAAATAGAAGGGTAAAGTAGGTGATTAATGTGTCCAAAGAAAGATTTCATTTTGATGATGAAGAAGACGTAGTTATCCAGACACCTAAGAAGAAGGCTGAAAAGAAGCCAACTCCTAAAGAAATGGGTATGAAACCTTCTAATAATTCAAAAAAGAAAATTAAAACAAGATATATTGTGCTTGGAATCGTTGCAGTACTTGTACTTGCACTTGGAATCTATTTATATAGTGCTTTAAAGGATGAAGGAGCTATATATGGTGATCGTTGTGAAGGACTTGTAACAGTTCAAAAGAGTGTCTTAGATGATACAGTCAACGAAGCTAAATCTAAACATAGTTCTATTGCATCTATGAATATTGAAACAGCATGTAAGCAGTTCAAGGTGGATATTGAATTTACTAATGGTACATCAGTTAAAACTGCTGAAGAAATTTCAAAAGATGTTGTAAAAATCCTTGATTCTAAAGGTGGTCAATCTGCTTATGAAGGATCTGACTATACAGAATTATTTAATAAGCATAATGGTGTAAAACAGTATGAAGTAAACCTTTATTTAACTGGTGGTAATGATACTGATTTCCCAATGTATGGTACAAAACAGGCAGGTAAGGATGATATCGCCTTTACTCTTGCATCTGTAAAGGATCAAGAAACAACAAATAAAGCGAAAGCAACAGAGCAATAAAAAAGCGATTTTTAATCGCTTTTTTTAAGTGAGGAGGATATGTATGAATAAGAGAGATCAATTTATAGGTGAGTGCATGGATTATACACATGATGGTTTAGGTGTAGTAAAGCATGATAATACAACTATTTTCGTGAAGAATCTATTACTTCATGAAGTGGCTAAAATTGAGATTATTAAGGTGCTTAAGAGTTATTGTGTAGGTAGAGTAGTAGAATTAAAGACACCTTCTAGTGAACGAATAGAGTCAAAATGTGACTGTTTTAAACAATGTGGTGGTTGTTCATTAATGCATATGTCAGATCAAGAACAACAGTCTTTTAAGACTAATAGAGTGAAAGAAACATTTTTAAAGATTGCCCATCAGGATTTGAGAGTCAATGATTGCTTAATGGATCAAGACCCTTATCATTATCGTAATAAGGTACAGGTTCCTTTTGGCAAGCAGGATGGACATATTGTCTCTGGATTCTATAAAGCACGTACAAACGATATCATTAATAACGATTACTGTCTTATTCAGAATGAATTCTCTAATAAGGTCATTAAACGAGTTAAAGAATTATTTGAAAAATATCATATCCAGCCTTATGATAAACTCACTAAAACAGGTAATATCAAGCATGTATTAACTAAGACAAGCTATCATAAGAATGAAGCCATGGTTGTATTTATCTCATATAAGAAGAAAATCCCACATATCCATGAAATCATTGATACTTTAACTCATGAATATCCAGAAATACGTACAATTATTCAAAATATTAATTCCCGTCATGATAATGTGATTCTAGGAGAAGAAGAAAAGGTACTATATGGAGAAGGGTATATTGAAGATACACTTCTAGGAAATACTTATAAGATTTCTATGAAGTCTTTTTATCAGATTAACCCAAGACAGGTAGAAGTACTCTACTCTAAGGCGATTGAATATGCAAAATTTAAACCAACTGATGTAGTCATTGATGCATATTGTGGTATTGGTACTATTTCTTTAACTCTTGCGAAACATGTTAAGAAAGTCTATGGTGTAGAAGTCGTTCCACAGGCAATTGTAGATGCAAAAGAGAATGCTGAAAGAAATCATATCACTAATGCGGAATTTGTATGTGATGATGCAGGTCATTTCATGACTGAATTTGTAGAAAGACATGAAAGGGTGGATTGTGTTATGGTGGATCCACCTAGAAAAGGATGTTCTACTGAATTCTTAGAAAGATTAACTACACTCTCTCCTGAACGTATTGTCTATATTTCATGTAATGTAGCGACTCAGGCAAGAGACTTAACTTACTTGGTAGAAAAGGGTTATAAGCCATTAGACGTACAGCCAGTAGATATGTTCCCACATACTCCTCACATTGAAAATATCTTATTGTTGAGTAAATAATATGTTCCCATTTGATGATGATCCACATACTGCCTGCATAGTATGCAATCATGTACTAAATAAAGAAGAAGCTATTACTTATATAACTCATGATGAAGATGGTATGTGGCAGTTCTTATGTGATAAAGAACATTCTATGGATGATGCAAGAATTGTATCTCTAGAAGAAGTCTATGCATTAGATCCTTCTATTAAAGAAGTAGCTGATATGCTTTGTGGTTGTTATATTAATAGAAAGTAAAGTGAAGCCTCCTATGTATGTAGGGGGGTTTATCTCATTTTATAGCTTTATTAGTTTTCTTGAATAGTGTAAGAGATGGTGCTAATATTTTTATATGAAAGCGAGTAGATAACCAATGAGTAGAAGAGTTAATAGAATACCTGTCGTTCTTGATACAGGTAATGTAAAAGAATTATCTCCAGAAGATATCAAGATGATCTTAAGAGCTGCTGATATGTGTATTATGAAAGCAGGAAGAAATATGCTTGCTAAGATATTAAAAGGTTCTAAAGACAAAAAGTTATTAGAACTGAAATTAGATGAATGTCCTGCTTATGGATATTATCATGATTTGAAATTAGCTGATATTATGCATCACATTGATTGGATGATTGATGAAGATTATCTTAGAATAGAATATGAAGGGCGTCTTCCTTTATTAGTATTTTCTGATGAAGGATGGGCAATAGAGAAAGAAACATTTGCTCAGGAATTATATCAACAGTTCTGCTTGGATGTAAAAGAAAATAATCCGCGTGTCATTCATAAACTGATCAAAGTAAACAGAAAGGTTATTTTACGTATACTTGATATTATTGAGGAAGAAGGCAATAAGGAATTTATTCCTTGTTTAGAAGCCTATAAGAAAATAGAAACAAAGAGAATTGGTAGACGTATTATTGAAGTAGAGAAGACAATTAAAGATAAAGTGTAGGAGTTAAGAAAAAAGTGGCAGGCAAGAAATACAAAATGTATATTGCACTGTCACTTTTTTTGTGTCATTGGAAGATCCATAACAAAGTAGTCCATTACGACATGTTAATCATGTCGTTTTTTGTAGTTCTATTCTTAAACACTTACAAATACAGTATTATGTAAATACTATATGTAAGTGAATTCACTTACATATTTGTATTATTCCAACAAAATAACCTCACATTTAATTATTACATGTCACAAATTCCTAAATATGGTACAGTCTATAGGGTAATTAGGATTGAAAATGTAACCGCTATCGTCTACTATATTTGTAGATAGTAATAGGCAATTAAAAAAGTATAATTTTAGAAATGGTATATAAAGGAAGGAGGAATAAATTTTTTTTAATCGTCTATTGTATGTGATTGTTTGCAAATGATTGTGTTATCAATTGCATAAGTGCACAGCTGAATCATATATTAAGATAATCTCTTATTTCTATAATTATTGATATGATAAAGTGGCAAAAAAGCTCTAAAGGTTAAAGAGGAACATTTCAAATTTAATATGAATGACTAATATAATGAGATTAAGGTTTTTAAAACATATTAATTTAAAATGATAAATACTTTAACTGGTGAGATGCGAAAACATAAATATAAAACTTATGATATGAATGTTATAGAATAACTTATTTTTGCTAATAACAAACTATCTAGATTGTCAGATATTAAAAAGTGCCCTTCATGCAATTGTGTTTATACAATTGTAAACGAATAATTAAAAATTGAAGAAAGGGGAAAGAACTATGAATGTTAAGAAATTCACGAGTTATGCAGTAGCATTGATGATGAGTGTCTCATTAGCACCTATAAATGCGAATGCTGATAACGCAGTGACGAACGGTTATTATAACGATTCTGGTCAGTGGGTTCAAGGTGAATTAGATCAGACCCTGCCAGAAGGTATTCATTCAGTTGATAAAACAGCTGAAGCACTTGGTAACAACACTTATAGGATGAAATTAAAGGTTGTTACTAAACAGAATGTTGAAACTTTTACCAAGAAGTCAGCTACAGTTCTTGTAGTTGATACTTCAAATAGTATGGATGGTAACCGTATTAGAAATTTAAGAGCAGCAGCAAATGTGTTTGTGAATTCATATGCTGGTGATAGAGAAAATGTTGGACGTTATCTTGCAGTTGTTGATTTTGCAACTGATGTTAAAGTACCGTTAAATTGGACTGATGTTTCTTCTACTGAGGGTAAAAACAAAGCAATTAAAGCAATTAACAATCTAACACCTCGTGGTGGAACAAACCTAGATGCTGGTATTAAACAAGCTACATCTTTATTCTTAAAAGATGCAGTGAAACAAATTCAAAAAGACAACAGAAATACAGTCGTATTAACTGATGGAACACCTACTTATTATCTTAAAGATTGTAAAGGTGGATTCACATGGAATCATAATCATGTCAAAATTGATGGCATAACATACGATCGAAAAGGTAATGGCCGAGAAGGTAGTGAAAAAAACCTTGAAGCAACATCTAAAGATGCTAAGCTTCTAAAAAATCAGTCTACAGTTTATACAGTATGTTATGGGGCAGCAAAAGATAAAGCATATGAAGATGGTCCTACAGTTTCTGAATTCTTAAAAGGCAGTATCGCAACAAGTCGTGATAAAGCATATGATTCAAGTGATACTGATGATTTAGCTAAAGTGTTTAAGGCTATTTCTGAAAGTGTTACAACTGGTATTACTGGTAAAGACCTAGAAGTATTTGATGGAGCTGCTCCATTTGTATCAGTAAGTCAATTACCTCCATCTGTACAGCAGGATACAAGTGGCTTTAAGTGGAAACTTGCAAATGCAACGACTACAACAGAAGGTACTCAGACTTATTATACATATGAGTTAGAATACTTTGTTACATTAAATGCTGATCATACTGAATTTGAAGAAGGAAAACTTTATCCATTAAATGGTGAAACATATATTGCTATGCCTGATGGAAGTAAAGTTAAATTCCCAATTCCAGGTGCAAAAGGAATTAAGTCACGCTATACAGTTACTTATACTGATGGCGTTGATGGCGAAGCCGTATTTGATGATCAGGTACATCCTGATTTAGTAGTAGGTACAATAACACCTAAATTTGATGGAACACCTACAAGAGCAGGTTATACATTCACTGGATGGTCACCTGCAGTTGAAGAAAAGGTTACAAAGAGCATCACTTACAATGCAACTTGGGTTAAGAATATGGTTCCAATCAATGCAGCACCAGTGATTCATGCAACAGATAAGACAATTGAAGTGGGTGATGAATTTGATCCAAGAGCTGATGTAACTGCTGAAGACGAAGAAGATGGAGATATCACTAATAAGATTGAAATCTTAAAGAATGATGTCAATATTAATGAACCTGGTATTTATGATGTTACATACAAGGTAACAGACAATCAAGGCGCATCTTATACAACTACAATTAAGGTTACTGTTAATCCAAAGGCTGCAGATCTTAATGCATGTCCAGTGATTCAGGCAACAGATAAGACTCTTACAGTTGGCGATGAATTTGATCCATTAGCTGATGTAACTGCTAAAGACGAAGAAGATGGAGATATCACTGATAAGATTGAAATCTTAGAGAATGAAGTGGATACAACTAAACCTGGCAAGTATGAAGTAACTTACAAGGTAACAGATAGCGGTGGCGCATCTCATGTTAAGACTATCAAGGTTACAGTAAATCCAAAGATGGAACCTATAAATGCAGCACCAATCATTAAAGCCGAAGATAAGACTCTTACAGTTGGTGATACATTTGATCCTATGGCTGATGTAACTGCAACAGACGCTGAAGATGGAAACTTAACTGATAAGATTGAAATCTTAAATAATGAAGTAGATACAACTAAACCTGGTAAGTACGAAGTAACTTACAAGGTAACAGACAGAAAGGGTGCATCATATACAAAGACTATTACAGTTACTGTAAATCCAAAGATGGAAGTATTAAATGCAATTCCTACTATCAAGGCTGAAGATAAGACTCTTACAGTTGGTGATACATTTGATCCTAAAGCTGATGTCACAGCAGAAGACGTGGAAGATGGAGATCTAACTGATAAGATTGAAGTATTAAAGAATGAAGTAGATACTACTAAGGCTGGTAAGTACGAAGTAACTTACAAGGTAACAGACAGAAAGGGTGCATCTCGCACTAAGACTATTACAGTTACTGTAAATCCAAAGATGGAACCTCTTAACGAAGCACCAACTATTGATGTAACTGATAAGGAAATCACAGTCGGTGATAAGTTTGATCCAAAAGATGGCGTTACTGCAAAAGATAAAGAAGATGGTAATTTAACTGATAAGATTGAAATCTTAAAGAATACAGTTGATCCATCTAAGCCTGGCGTATATGAAGTTACTTACAAAGTAACAGATAGTAAAGGTGCATCTTGCACAAAGACTATTAAAGTTACAGTGAAAGAAAAAACTCCTGCTCCAAGCAAGAATAACGATAAAACAACTACAGTAACTCCTAAGACAGGAGATACTACTAGTGTAAATACTATTATCGCATTACTTGCAGTAAGTGGTATCGCATTACTTGCATTACTTAAGAGAAAGAAAGTATCATAGTATAACTAAGATATGAATTTAGAAGGCAGTCGAGAAATCGACTGTCTTTTTGTGCGACAGGCAGTCGCTTATATGTCATGTCAAACAGGGGCATGGCATTTTC
>OHAU01001023.1_pt1 | contig 35163 bp, 44 predicted proteins | sample 1577181 | NCBI WGS metagenome assembly OHAU01 (sample SAMEA3541472, study PRJEB24748) | human gut metagenome | biome: human gut; feature: human-associated habitat; material: faeces | place: China | collected 2012 | reverse complement strand
ATCGAAGTACAGTTTCCATCAATGAGAGATCCATTGTGAGCATCGAAGAACTTGAGGACGACTGGATTCGAATTGTTACCACTTCGGAGGATATATATATCCACAAAGGAAAATAGCAAAAAAAACTCCCAAATAAGTATTGACAAAACAATAGATTGCGATTATACTATAGTCATAGGGGCGAGCGGCTACATACTAAAAAGAAAGAAGGCAATTGATGCAAAGCAAAAACGCCGCTCCTCGCTGGGGAGAGCTTTGGTATTGTGATCTTGGAAGTGAAGATGCCTGTACAGGGTCCACAATATATTGTGGAGTACGGCCGGTGCTTGTTACATCAAATAACAAATACTCAGCGTATTCATCGCAGTATCAGGTATATCCACTTACAACAAAGCGTACAAACAGGCGGTCCCCATCCCACGTAAATGTAGAACCGAATGATTTAAATGGTTTGTCACGGGAATCAACGATCATTTTGGAAAATCCGATGATCGTGGCAAAAGAGCAGATGTTATCCTATATCGGAGAGCTTGAACCGTGCTTGCTGCAGCAGGTTGCGATAGCAAAGGTAATGCAGGAACCATTACTTGCACTGGCCATAGGAACTGGTATTGAAGAGAGTAGTGAGTATCTCGCCGTAGCAAACTATTGAAAAGCCAATGCAAAAATCGTACAATGTACATATTGAGATGAGGAGGCCAGTATGGATATTTACGATGAGATCCTTGGCGAGTACGAAGGAGATACGACGAAATCGCCGATAGCGACGATATTAAATGACATCCGTGAGGCGGAGAAAAGAAACCAGGTGCCGCTTGAGCGGTTTACAAAAGAGCAGTATATCCAGTTGGTAAACGCTCGTATTTTCTCACGCTCCAGCATAGCGACGCGGTTGAGCAAGATCAAGCAAATTACGGAAAAGAAGTGTTCACGCTGCGGCATCTCGCAAACGGATGTTCTATTTGATTTCCCCACGCCGAAAGAGACGATCGAATATGCAATTGAGCAATATGTAAAAATCCTGTTTTCATCTTTTGGCGAATTCAACGAAGCACTAAAAAACAGGTTTGATTTGAATACGCATATAGGGCTGCGTTCCTATGTGTTCTGGGGATTGCTCTGGTGTGGGATACCGCATCAGAAAGTTGCCGGCATTCGAATGGAAGAAATTGATTTCCAGCACCAGAAGATTGGAGCTCACTATATACGGTATGAGATCATGAGTGCCGTAAAGAAATATTCAGAGATCAACAGCTTCGATGTGGGCAGAAATGAATTCCTTGAGATAGCAAACCGCGAGTATTTGTTTCCTGCGCTTAAGTATACTGGAGCGGAGCATCAAACGACCCTTTCGATACGCAATGCGTCTTATTTGCTTTTGGATAAGGCGGTCGGACACGATGGTTTGGAAATGAAGATACAAAATATGTCGTTTGACACTGTGCAGAAATCATCGCTGTTTGAACAGAAATTTGACATTGAGTCAAGTAAAGGCTCCGATAAGGAAGAACGCTTCCTTACGAATTTGTTCCCGCAGTATATGGTAAAAGCCAAAAGAACGCATGTCGCTCACGAATATCTTGTTTGGAAGAAAATGTACAGATGACAGGCAAGGGGAAAGGCACGAAAGTGCCTTTTCTACAACACAATCTAATTATCAGTTAATACTTACGCGTTCAAGCTTTATGCTTGAACGCATCATGTGCCATTAGCTCAATTGGTTAGAGCGCTGGCCTCATAAGCCATGAGTGACGAGTTCGACTCTCGTATGGCGCACCATCCCCTTGTGGCGGTGCACAAGGTTACATTTGCGGTGCGGTGGATTTGGAACATCTGCTGTACGGACACACCGATATTGTCCTAGAAGATGCGAACGTGGCATCTGAAATGGGGGAAGTACCCAAGAGGCATGTCCTCGGTCAAACTTGCAGCCTGGAAGTTCAAGCTTCTGGTGTTTACATCGGATGCCTATTTACACAGGGCACTTGAGCGAACCTTGCATAGTGAAATCACTGCGCTACTTGCAGAACGAAAGTATCTATGCAATTATATTTTGCCATATAGTGGCAGGTCGGCTTTGTATTTCGTCCTCTGCTGACCAATCATACATTTGAACCTGCTGGTCATGAACAGTAGGCTCATGCAAGCGTAGCTCAGTTGGTAGAGCACCGCACCAGGAGGTATGTAGTAGGTTCAAATCCTACCGCTTGCACAATTTTTATGCCGTAATTAAATCTACGGTAACATGCTCGGTTATCCACAGCGGCCTGTGGAGCTGATTTGAAAGCAGATTACATCTATTGATATGTGAGGATCAACACCTCATCTGAGTGGCAAAAATGTTTTGAGGAGAAGGAAGCATAATGGACGATTTGATAAGCCGAAAGGCGCTGCTGGAAGAGTTGGATAAGTGGATAAACCCATGCGCGAACTATGATAAATCAGAATTTCTGAGCGGAATTACAACGGCGATTAGTGAGGTCGAAACTGCGCCAACCGTTGATGCCGCTCCGGTGGTGCATGGTGAGTGGATAGAACTCCATGAAGAAAACGGGCATGAGGTGGGCACTTGCTCTCATTGCCTCCATGTGAGAATTGTTGATAATTACTGCCCCAACTGCGGCGCCAAGATGAATGGAGGGAATGACGATGAAAATTGAGACAGCCATAAATAAAATTCAGAAAGAATACGAAAGAACAAAAAATCTTGAATTTGTAAGAAATCCAATGGCCTACGCTTTATACCAAGTTTGGAAAGAGGCAGATAAAGACGGAGGGAATGACAATGACTGACTTGAAGCCGTGCCCGTTCTGTGGTAGAAATGCAAAAATATCATTCAAGGATTATCGCTTTATCGGATATAACGGAATTGGAGACAAAAAAGTGATGTACCGTGTGCAAATAATCTGCAATAAATGTCGAAGTCGTGGCAAGCCGATTATAACGCCCGGCCTTGTGAACCCAAATCCATACGTTAGCAAATGGGGAAACTGTTTTTTCGAAAAATCGGAACGATGCAAAAAAGAAACGGAAATGTTCGAACCTTATGTACAAGAAGCAATCGAATCATGGAACCGGAGGGCTGATAATGACAAGGCTGATTGATGCGGATGATTTTCTGAAATGGCTTGATGCGGGACACTTGCGAAATCCGGGAGAGGTTTGTTTCTGTGAAGCGGATGTAGCCCACATGATAAAGAGCAGGGCCACCATCGACCCAGTACACGCTGCAGGCGCGTGCTACTGCCATGAGTGTAAGTACTGGCAAGAACATTATGACTATTGCAAAGAGTTTGCGGAAGAGTGCAATCAAGGTGATTTTTGCAGCAGAGGCCAGCGCCGGGAGGATACGAAGTGAAAATTTTAGTAGCCTGCGAAGAATCGCAGGAGGTGACGATTGAACTGCGGAGGCTAGGTCATGAAGCTTACAGCTGCGACATTATACCCTGTTCCGGCGGGCACCCTGAGTGGCATTTGCAGGTGGACGCCCTGGAACTTTTGAAAATGAAATGGGATATGATTCTTGCGTTTCCTCCTTGTACCCATTTGGCTGTGAGTGGTGCAAGGTATTTTGAGCAAAAGCGCAAAGACGGACGGCAGCAAGCGGCGATTGATTTTTTTATGCGGTTTGCAAACGCAGATTGCCCAAAAATAACGATAGAAAATCCGGTTGGGATTATGTCAAGCGTGTGGAGAAAGCCGGATCAGATTATCCAGCCGTGGCAGTTTGGGCATGGGGAAACTAAGAGAACTTGTCTGTGGCTGAAAGGGCTTCCTCCGCTTTTCCCAACAAACATCGTTGATGGGAGAGAGCAGCGGATATGGAAGATGCCGCCAAGCGCAGATAGAGCCAAAAACCGCGCGAAGACATTTCACGGCATTGCAAAAGCCATGGCAGAGCAATGGGCCGGAGACATACGGTAGGATTGACATGGAGAGATTGACTTATGATTTTTGCGTCGGCGATAAACATTGCTGGCAGGTAAAAGGCGCAGACAATTTAGAGTGCAGAGAAGTGTGTCGGAATCAAGGTGAAAATGGTTGTACTGACTGCCCTATTGCAAAGGCGTTTGACCGCCTCGCTGCCTACGAGGAAACCGGGCTGGAACCAGAGGAGCTGGCGCAGGCGGAGAAAGAGGGGCGGCTTGTGGTGCTTCCGTGCAGTATTGGGGACCCTGTTTTTATGGGAACTGGCCGGTATAAAATTACAGGATATGAGGAAGATGTTTGCGACGGTTTCTACATTGGCCGCGATGGCGTTTTGCAGGTGAAGGCTCAAAATTATAATGGGAACCACGGGACATATGGAGTTATTGGCCAAACGGCAGAACTGACCCGCGAAGCCGCCGAGGCCGCGCTGGATGCGATGGGGGGCGAAAACAATGCTTGAAGTATGCCCGGTGTCGCTTAAAGAGGCAAACGCTTTTGTGGAGCAGCATCATAGGCATCATAAGCCGGTTGTCGGCCATAAGTTCTCCATCGCCTGCACAGACGGAGAGAAAATAGTCGGCGTTGCCATTGTTGGCCGTCCGGTGTCGAGGCACCTTGACGATGGGTGGACGCTGGAAGTAAACCGTCTTTGTACGGACGGGACACGCAATGCCTGTTCTATGCTCTACGCGGCGGCGTGGCGGGCTGCGCGTGCTATGGGGTATCATAAGCTGATTACCTACATACTCGACACGGAGCCAGGCACAAGCCTGCGTGCTGCGGGGTGGAAATGTGTGGGACAAGCTGGCGGGCTGCGTTGGACAGGCAAAAGACGCCCGGAAGTGGATTTGTGTCCTGCGCAGATGAAACTGCGGTGGGAAATTGGAGAAGAGGCCGCGCTGAATGATTTGGAGGCAGAGCATGACAGATAAAGAGCTTGTGGAGCGCTTAAACGCATACTCCGCTCAATACCAAAATCATGGAGGCATTACAGCGGAAGCGGCAGACCGCATTGAACAATTGCGCGCAGAACTCTACTTTGAAAAAATCGACAACACGAAGCTCAAAGGCGAACTTGCCACGGTGGCCGCAGAGCGCGACCGATACAAGGCAGTGCACGAGAACCCGCAGCCGTCAACCAACGCCGACCGCATCCGGGCAATGAGCGATGATGAGCTTGCGAAGTTTCTTGCGACAAAACTTAATGATGATTTTTATGGATGTCCGGATTTGACATTGCAATGGCTACAACAGCCAGCAGAGGAGGCAGACCATGAAAGCAATTCCGAACCATAGGGCGAACGGTATTTGCCGGTACTGCAAGCGGCGCGCATGCGGCCGCCTCAAACGCTGGTGGCATCGGTGGTTCGTTTGCGAGGAATGGACATATTTTAGAGACTATTATGAATTTAGGAGATAAAGAAATGACGAACGTTGTACTTGTACGGCATGAAGGTGACTTTAGTTGCAGTGGATATCTTTTTGAAACACCTGTGGATTTGAAAAAGGGGCAGCGCGTGCGTGTGAAAACGCGCCGGGGCGAAGTGGATGCTATTGTCATTCATGATAGCGCCGAAGTTGATGATAGTGTGCTTGCCATGATGGCGACTGTCTGTCATGCAAAGATTCCGCTTGCGCCTGTGGTTGGTGTGTATTCGCTCATTCTGGTAGGAAAGGCCGAAAATGTGTGTGTGGAGGAAAATCGGTGAAAGCATAGCTGTTTGACAAAAGAAAAAAACGGCCGGCAAAGCCGACCGTAAAATACTAGTTTTTAGCCTTTGAGGAATTCCAAGATTTCCTCTGTAGATTTTCCACTTTCTTCGAGGGCTTTAATAAGGTTCTCTCTTTTTTCCTTTTCAGCTTCTTTGGCGGCGCGTTTTTCCTCCTTGAGCTGTTCTTTATAGGCTGCTTTTAACTCTTCTTTTGCTGCCTTTAAATCGGCTTCGAGCTTCAGGATTTTTTCATTGATCTTTGCAGCCTTTCCGGTATAAGTGACTTCTTTTTTGACTCCACGAGGCATAATTTACACTCCTTTTAAATCTGTGGTTGTTTTAAAAACAGTATACCACAGTTAATTATAAAAATAAACAAGAATTTACACGATCAGAGGGAAGAAGATGGCTATTAAAGTAATTTGTAATCGTTGTGGAAAGGAGATTGATGCAAACACATATAGTTTTTCTTATCACCAACAGTTGGGATATGGCAGTGTGCATGATGGCGATGAATTAAGTGTAGATCTTTGTCCGGAATGTACCGATGAGCTAATTACATATCTTACGGAAGAATGTACAATTCCTCCGCTTGCAGAAGGTGATGCCGTCTAGCAGTTTTATATGTCATAGAAGTAATATTAACAGTAAATCAAAATACATAACAGAGGAGAATCGTTTAATGAAATTTGAAATGAAGAAGCCGATTTTTGAGTGTCCGTATTGCCATGAGAAAATTGAGGGTGACTATGCAGCGTACCAAGAACATGTTCAGGTATGCTATGAGAAAGACATGGCACGACAGAAGTTGAAGAATGAAAAAGAGATTCGTTTGAAGAAACTTAATGAAGATGCAAAAAAGTTTGAAGAGGATTATCATTGTCAACTTGTATATTCCAGCGATGTCTATGATCCGTTTCGTGTGTTTCGACAGATTATGGCATAGTGTTTAAATGTGAGAAATGCGGATTCGAATTTGATGAACCAGCCGTATTTATAGACGGTCACGGCCTCGATTCACCGCCATATGAAGTCTGGAATCTGTGTCCTTCATGCAAAAGCGAATGGATTACTACGATTTGTTTGGAACAAGAGGAGGACGAAGAGTGACAAGGTGGTTTTGGATATTGCTACATATTTTCAATAATGTTTGCTGGAAGCACGCTAAGTGGAATGGAGACAATTTGATTTGCGAAAAATGTGGAAAGCTGATTGGGTTTAAAGTTCCTGTGAATCGAGGCGGAAAAACGTTTTACTTTTATCCGACGACACAAGAAGGTCTTATGCATCAAACTGAAATTTGTGATAGGTATAAGCTGTTGAACATGACCAGCATCAATTTCGATGCCGATTATGATTGACATAAAATAATTAATTTATTAAAGGAGATTCAACTTGGCAGAAAAGAAAAAAACTCGTTTGATTGATTTGGTACAGACTCGTGGTTCGTTTAGTGTTTCTGGTCTTGTGACTGGGACCGACAAGGATAGTTTCTATGAGGATAAGCTTACACAGAGCACCAAGAAACCATTCCGATCAGTTAATTTTGGAGTGAAAATCGACAAAGATGGCAGCTCTGTATATACATACCTTAATGGTATGGAACGTAAGTCCGTGTATTATTCTCGCCGGGAAGACAAGGCAAAAGGGATTACAAAGGACACACAGGAAGTGGCATGGAAAGATCGGTATACTTTCGATAAAGAAGGCTATCGAATGATTGGCGTAAACGTTGGTGTCAAGAAAATTGTTGATAAGAAGGGAAATGAAGTCAACGACAAAAAAGTTCTTACCGAATTCGATGCATGTGAAGAGATTGGCACGAACTTGAAAGATGACGCAAGCGTTTTTGTAAAGGGAAATCTTGAGTTTAGTACATACAATGATAAGCATAATGTTCGTTTGGTACCCACCCAGGTAAGTTTGTGCAGACCGATTGACATGGAGGCAGAAGACTACACTCCAAATGCACAGTTTACTCAGGTGATCGTTTTTACCGGGATCGAACCAAACGAAGATAAAACGAAATTTACGGTATCTGCAAAGATTGTCAATTATGAGTCGATTGAAGATGCAGAGTTTGTCATCTATGATTCGAAATTGGCTACTGCATTCCGCAAGAATATTAAGCCTTATTCGTCCATCAAAGTTTGGGGAGATATTATTGTAGAACGCGATATTGAAGAGGTTGAGGAAGCCAGTGTTTGGGGCACTGCAAACAAAATGGAACGCGTAAATTCGCCTACGCAACGCTTGTTTGTGATTACTGGTGCGGATCCTCAGACAATTGATACTGAAGAATATTCGGAAGATAAAATTGACAAGGCAATTGCTAAAATTGCAGCATCAAAAAAAGCTGAAGACGATTACGGTAGTTCTAATTCGAATGGTGGCAACTGGGGCAAGAGTCTTGAAAGCAACGATGAATTGGATGATGATGAGCCGTGGTGAGCCAATAAATGATAGATAAAGTAATCTAAAAAGGTAGGTGCAATATGAAGAAAAGTTCAAAAAAATGTGATTATTTGGACCGTGAGAGTTTGATTGAATTTCTAAACGAGGATATGAAAAGAGCTGATTTTTGGGCTACTGTTTCGTTAATTGCGGCAGGATGTTCAGTCTTTTTCGCTGTTGCTAATATTATGAGACTTATATTGTGGAGTTAACACATGTAAATCCGCTCCCACAAATTCCATTTTTGGAATATGGGATGCAAGTTTTGATGTTGCGCCAGCTGTAACTTTTTGCGCTTCGGTTATTGCGATTTCTTGTATTTTAGACTCGTCATTTGTGATGTAGTTATTTTGAATTTGGCCTTGTTGCAAATGTGCATTATCATGTAGACGTAAAGTTTCATTGTAAATTAGATTTTTGGCTATGCTTGCATACTTGTGCGCCCTAACGGCAGAAATGACTGCAACAATAGCGGAAACGACTGCGGCAATACTTTCCACGCCAGTGAGAATGGTATTAATGTTGTTTAAGTCCATAACAAAACGTCCTTCGCGGTTATTTCTTTTGCTTAGCGCTACTTATATCCCATATTATAACACAAAAATTTATTGGAGGAACTAATTTGGCAAGATTTAGAAGTGGAAATGCAATTCAGAGTAAGATTCAGATGATTCTATTTGGCAATCCGTTCACGGGAAAGTCAACAATGGCGCTGCAATCTGCATACCTAAAGAACCCGGACGGCTCTCCGTTCAAAGTGCTGTACCTTGACCCGGAGAGCGGTAGCGTAGATGATTATCTTCCTACACTTGCAGAGAACGGTGTTGATATGCGGAATATCCTTATTGCATATACGCAGTCAATTACAGAAGTTTTGGAGTTTATTGAACGGGCCAAGAATGGTGAGGATTTTTACATTCCAGACGATGATGGAAATGAAACAGACGAAGTATATCTCGACAGTGACGGGAAGCCCTTCCGACCGGATATGATTGTGGTTGACGGCGCAAGCGTTTTGAATCTTACCACAAAAACAAGTATTGTTGAGTTTTCAAAAAAGAGAGCAAAGGTAAAAGCTGCTGCTGCTGGCCTTACTGGAGACGAAAAATTCGTCAAAATTGAAGGCGCGGGCATGGAACTTAAGGATTACCAGACGGTCAATTTTAAAGGACAGGAATTGATTCTTGATTTGATGGGTTCCGGCAAACACTACATCGTTACTGCGCGAGAAACGGACGAAAAGATCACAAAGGAAATCAATGGTAAGGAAGTCACTGTTGCTACTGGACGTAAAATTCCTGATGGCTTTAAGAATATGGATTACAATGCGAAAACCTGTATTCGTATGTATCGTGACGAAGATGATTATACGACGGTTCGCGCTTTCGTTGTGAAAGATCGTACCGGCATTCATAAGGCTGGAGATGATATCGAAGATCCGTCTTTGCTCGATTATCAGGATTTGATTGATAAAACCTCTGGAAATAGAGAATTTGTCATTAAGAACACTATTCACGAGGCAATCAAAACAGAGGAGCGTAAATATGCAGAGGAAATTGGTGTAGAACAGAGCGAAAATGAAAATGAGCCTGAGGAAAACACCAATGAAGCAGAGGTGCTGAGAGACAAAATTACAGGTATGATCAATTCGTTGTCCCCGGTACTGAAGCAAAAAGCCAAAAAAGCCGTTGCTGACGCAGGTTTGCCCACGGCAATGCGTACGGTTTCTGATGTAAAGGTTCTTCATCAAATCCTTAAAGTCGTTCAGGATATTGGGTGATTGTCGTGAAGATTACGCGTAAATGCGGAATCTGCGGGGAAGAAATAAATCTTGTGTTAGACATTCTGGACCTCGTTTACGATGAGAAAACAAAACGATTTTTACATGCCAAATGTGAAAAAGAAAGACTTCTCAGCCGAAAACGAGGCAGAATGCCTTCGGATGAGGTGGATTCGCTTGTTGAGAAGATGTCCGTTGATGCTCGTGAAGCAATCGCAAAGTGTGTAACGCAAAAACGAAGATCGACAGGAAGCAGAAATAGGGAGAAAAATACTTCAGATAACCCCAAAAGATTGCTTACAGACTATTTGTTGTATACGTATGATTTGTCATGTATGCCTAAATACATATATGTAAAATTGGCCAGTGTGTACAGCGGAAAATATGAGGGATTAAAAAAACCATGCCCTCCTGAAGATTTGCTCGATATGTGGCAGCGTAAGCAAGCTTACCTTAATCGCGTGTATGAATACAACAAGCAAAAAGGCAATTGTATGGATTCAATACAACGCATTAGTTATGATTTGGCGATACTATTGAGCAGATATGATGGTTACTTGGAATGGAAAGAAAAGCAATCCCTTCTGGGAGAACAACAGCAAGAGTCCGCGAATGTTATATACGAAAACATTATACCACGTGCAAACAAACCCAATCGCCACAAAGGCGACGTATCAATTGCTGATGTACTCGACGAAATTTGAATTTCGGGGGGGGGTGAGAAAATAGAAGAAACGGTATCGAATATTACCAATGAAATTATGGTTGTTGGTTCAATTTATCGTAACCCTGATCTTATCGTTGAATATAGTCAGTATATCAAAAGCAAATATGATTTTTTCGATGAAGCCACACGTTTCTTTTATGAGTGCGCAGTTACAATATTCGAGACACGCTCTCAGGCTTTGAATAAAACAGTTGTAGTAACATTCATGAGCGAAAATCAGGAGCGTCTTGCGCAGTATAAACTTTTGCGTGGTTGGAAAACAATCGCGGACTGGATGCAGCTTGCTGTTATAGATGATTTTAAAAATTATTTTGAAGTACTGAAAAAGTATTCCTTGCTTCGAGAATACCAGCGAAATGGTTTTAATATTGAGAAGATCATGTCGCACAAGTTGTTCGAAAAGTTTACTGCGTCCGATATTTACCGTATGATTCGCTCTAAAGCTGATCGGATTAATACTGTGATTTTGACGAATGACAGTGCGGAAATACTAAACAGCAATATAAAGGATACGCTGCATCATTGCATGGAAGCTCCCGATATGGGGTTGTCAATTCCGTTCCCAATTATGAATGATGTTTTTCGCGGCCTGAAAAAGAAGTCGGTTATGGCGGTTGGTATGCTCAGTAATGCGGGCAAAAGCAGATATATGGCAAAACTCATTGCATATATCACGCTTGTGCGTAAGGAAAAGGTTCTGGTTATGCTCAATGAGATGACTGTAGAAGAAATGCGATATGCACTTATCACAACAGTGATAAACAATCCCGAATTTCAGCAGTTGCATGGTATCAATCTGAATAAACAGGAAAGAGAAATCACTTTAGGTCTTTACAAGGACAAAAACGGAGAATTCATTTATCCTGAAAAAGATGATTGGGGTGATGTCACAGAGCCGATTGAGCATTACATCGAGCGTGTATCAAAGCTGTCATCTGAATATAACGATATCATGCATATCGCTGAATGGATTGAAGACCAAACACAGGGGCTGATTTTTACCAAGGATGTTTCAATGGCTTATGATGATAAAACTCTTGAATTTGAAATACGAAAAGCAAGTATGACGCAAGGCATTGAGTACGTTTTCTATGATACCATGAAAAACGATATCGCGACAGTTGGAGATTGGGCGGCAATGATGGTAAGCGTTACTAAGATCACGGAAATATGCAAACAACTGAATATGTTTGGCTATTTGTCCATTCAGCTTACTGACGATGCCAATTATATTGAACCGGATGAACTTGTCTCCAATCAAATCGCGAACTGCAAGGGATTGAAGCGTGTGCTGCATACATTGTTGTTATGTAAGGAGATACCGCCAAATAAGTTTTCGAAATATGGGTATGTTGCTTCTGAGACGGATTGGGGAGAACCGGCAAGACATGATTTAAATCCCAATAAAAGGTATTATGCCTTCAATGTTGATAAAAATAGGTTTGGCACAAAGCCACATCTTTTGTTTGAAGTCGATTTAAACTTGAACACATGGATCGAGGTCGGAGAGCTTGTAAGAAAGTGAAGGTGAGCTTTTATTGAAGTTCAAGACCTGAAGAATTATATTCTTGAGAACAATCAAATTGAAACAGTTTTAGAAGAGCTTGGGTGCCACCACATAACGCACAAAGGAGGATACTATTCCTGCGGGAATCCGGACGGAGATAATAAATCAGCAATTACGGTATATGAAAACGAATTTATCTCAGTCGTAGATTACACGAGGGATATACCAAAGGTGGGCAACGGCTCAGACTTGTTTTCTCTTGTGCAATTTTTTAAAGATGAATCCTTCTTTCAATCAATAAAAATGGTATGCGAGTGGATTGGAATCGATTATTACCATGATTTTGACGCCGATCTTCCTGCCAGTATACGAATTGCACAGGAGATTATTGAACTTAGTGGTGATATTGAAAAGGATTATGACAGTAAACCATTGCGTCCAATCAGTGAGAATGTTCTTTCGTATTACATGCCGTATGTAAATGATTTGTTTTTCAAGGACAATATTGATTATGGCACGCAGGCTAAATTTGAGGTTGGATATGATGAACAGACAAACCGGATAACAATCCCAATCCGGGATGAAATCGGTACACTGGTTGGCGTGAAAGGCCGGATGTTTGGGAAGGCTCAAAAGGATGGAGAACTGAAGTATTTATATATTGAGCCAACCAATCGATCAAAAGTGTTATATGGTCTCAATCATACATACGATGCAATTCAAAGGGCGCATAAAGTTTATGTAGGGGAAGCAGAAAAAAGCGTTATGCAGCTTTGGAGCATGGGCATGTGCAATGCAGTCGCTACTGGCGGAAAAAGGGTGTCTCGACAGCAAATTGATATGCTCACACGTTTGTGTGTAGATGTCGTGTTCCTTTTTGATAAAGATGTGTCGCGAGAAGAGCTTGATACATTGGCGAGGCGATTTATTGATGAGATACACGTGTATGCTGTTATTGACACCGTAGGTATCTTGGAAGAAAAAGAAAGTCCAACCGACGATCCGAAAAAATTTAAAAGGCTTATTTCAGAGTGCATAAAAAGAATAAAGTAGGTGACATGGAGCTGGATTACGAGCTTATTCCTGGAAGCAGAAATGATGTTACGAATATCGAATTTACAATATTAAAGAATAGAGGCATAGAAAACCCAAAAGAGTACCTTTCTTTGAAAAGTGACTGCCTGATTCCATATCAAGATCTTGAAAACATAGACGTGGCTGTTAGTTGTCTGCTTGGTCATTTGGACGATGAAATTCATGTTGTCGTAGATTGCGATGTTGATGGTTATACATCTGCTGCGATGCTGATTTCATATTTAAAAGATCAGAAGAAAGATATAAATATTACATATCACCTGCATAGCGGAAAACAACATGGTCTTCAAAGTGATATTGAAATACCAAAATCTGCCCGATTGGTGATTGTCCCTGATGCTGGCACGAACGATATTGAATCATGTAAGGCATTAAATGAAGCAGGGATAGATGTAATAATTCTTGATCACCATATTGCTGAAACTGAAAATCCATATGCAATTGTTGTAAACAATCAGACATGCGGATACACCAATAAAGAATTTAGCGGCGCGGGAATTACATACAAATTTTTGCAGGCGATTGATGAAGAATTGTGGACGTCATTTGCAGATAAATATATTGACCTTGCGGCCATTGGGAATATCGCTGATGTGATGGATATGCGTTCCTATGAAACAAAGTATATCGCGGACAAAGGTATAGCATTGATTTCAAATCCTCTTATAAAGCAGTTGTGTGAGCAAAACAGTTTTAAAATCAAAGCGGATCCTACAATACATGACATTCAATTCTACATTGTGCCGGCCATTAACGCGGTGATCCGGGCAGGAAAATTGGCAGAAAAGGAACTTATGTTCAGAGCTTTGCTCGGAGAGTATGAAACCTTTAAATATAAGAAACGCGGTGAAAAAGAAGCAACGGAGGAAAGCATTTGTGAAAGAGTTGTTCGTCTTGCTACTAACATAAGAAACCGCCAAAGTAAGGCGTGTAAGCAAGGCCAAGATGCCATTCGCGATTTTATAGAGCGGTACAACCAGCGTGGAAATAAGATTCTTTTTGTTAACGTGACCGGGCTTCTTGACGAAGCGTACACTGGTCTGACGGCAACACGAATCGCTGAAGAGTATACACGGCCATGTCTGCTCCTTCGTAAGCGGAATGAAGATGAGACCTTGTATGGTGGCTCTGGGCGAAATATCAACAACGGTTCAATCGACAATTTGAAATCGTTTTTGGAATCAACAGGATGCTTTGAGAGCATTATGGGACATGAAAATGCCTTTGGGGTTGAAATCAAAAAAGAAAACATTCCCAAAGCAATTCAATTGTGTAATGAGAGATTGAAAGATAGCCCAATCTCGAAGTCGTATAAGTGCGACTTTATCATTGGCAATCAGGATCTTACTTTCCCACTTGTCAAGAAAATTGATGGAATGTCCAGATGTTGGGGACAAATGGTTGAGGAGCCGTACACTGCGGTTGAAGGTGTTCATCTTGACAAAAAACAGGTTTCACTTATAGGAAAGCAAAGCAATACTCTGAAGTGGAAAGACGAGGAAACCGGAGTTGAGTTTGTCAAATTCTCGTGCAATGAAACAGATCCAATCTATCAGGCACTCAACGAGCCATATGATTCAACGGCAAGCTTTGATATTAATATCGTTGGCCGCGCGTCGATCAACGTTTATAAGAGCATGGCGACTCCTCAGTTTATCATTATAGAATATGAGGTGTTGTGATGTACAGCTCTCTTCACAATCATTCTGAATTTTCTGTACTTGACGGATACGGACATCCGCAAGAGTATCTCGAACGAGCAAGGTCAGTAGGACTTAATGCATTTGCAATAACCGAACACGGCAATGCATATAGCTGGATTTATTTCGATGAACTAAAAAAAAATTATCCTGAAATCAAGATGATTTATGGTGTTGAGCTGTATGAATGTTTTGACATGTCAGTGAAAGACAGCAATAGTAAATACTTTCATCTTGTGGCTCTTGCTAAAAATGAGCGCGGTAGAGTGGCTCTCAATGAAATTGTTACACAAAGCAATTTTGAAGGCTTCTATTTTAAACCGCGAATCGATTTGGCGCATTTAAGACCGTATGCGGATGATCTTATTATTTTGTCTGCGTGTTTGGCATCAAAACTCGCCAGAGAATCAGACTATGGTCAGTGTGTTCAGTATATCGATGAGTACAAAAGTGCATTTCCTAATTTCTTTCTTGAAATGCAAAGCCATAATACAGATGAACAGTGCCGATACAATCAAAAAGTGTTAGAACTGGCTGAGGCAACAAACACTGAGTTTGTTATTACTACGGATAGTCATGCTGCGACGAAGGATGATTTGTACTATCAGGCGCGCCACGTTCAAATTGCCCACGACGATGAAACCCTGACAGAGCTGTACGATGGCTGTTACATTCAGTCAGAAGCTGAGATTTATGAGGTTATGTCTTCCCAAATTGGAGAGGAGAACGTAAAGCTTGGCCTTGCAAACACCAATAAGGTTGCTGATATGATAGAAAATGTGGATATGCCATTTCAGGCACCGCAACTTCCCACATATCCGTTGCCAGATGGATTTGAAGACAATCTTTCCTACCTCAAACATCTTACGGAGAAAGGATGGAAACAAAGAGGTTTCTATAAGCTCAACGGCGACGCACAAAGAATAAGGGAGAAACGGCTTGAATATGAACTTGGAATTATTCACCAAATGGGGTTTGACGGATACTTCCTTATCGTGTGGGACTTCATTAAACATGCGAAAGAAAATGGACAGGCGGTAGGAGATGGCCGTGGTTCTGGCGGCGGCTCTATTGTGAATTTTTTGCTTGGAATATCAGAGCTTGACCCTATTGAAAATGATTTGATTTTCGAACGCTTCCTGAATCCGGAGCGTGTAAGTATGCCTGATATCGATTGTGATTTCTCGAACCGTGAGTTCATCATAGATTATCTTACACAAAAATACGGTGAAGACCGCGTATGCCAAATCATTAATTATTCGTATATAACCCCTATCGTGGCAATCAAAGATGTAGGAAAAGTACTTGGCATTCCGTATAGCGTCTGCGATCGAATAAGTAAAAAATTCACGTACAAGACGTTTGAAGAGTGTATTGAAAATAATAAATCATTACTCGATGATTATAGTGAATACAATGAGCTTTTCCGAATAGCTTCTCATATTTCCGGCCGGTTGCGCAACGTAAGCATCCATGCCGGCGGAGTTGGCATTGTTGATACAAAAATTACAGATTATATGCCAATGAAACTTGGAAGTAAAGGCGAACATGTCATTCAAGTCGATAAGAAAAAGGTTGAGGAAATCGGAATCATTAAGTTCGACGTACTTGGCGTCGCAACTTTGGCGGCTGTTCAAGAAGCAATGGAAGATATTGGACTGTCAGAATGGGATCTTAGCATAAACAATCCTGAGTTCGCAAATGATACAGCAATGTATGAATTGCTTGCAAGCGCAAGGACGAATGGCGTGTTCCAGGTTGAAAGCAGCGGTATGCGAGATTTGCTTTTGAGGTTGAAACCGACAAATCTCGAAGATGTTTCGGCCGTGCTGGCGCTGTATCGTCCAGATAGTATGGGTGCCCTTGAAGACTATATTGAGCGTAAAAACGGCGGAAAAGCAATAACCTACATCCATCCCGACATGGAACCGATTTTGAAAAAGACTTATGGTTGTATGATTTATCAGGAACAGCTCATGGATGTTGTCAGGAAATTTGGAGGCCGTAGCTACGGAGGGGCTGACAAGTTTAGAAAGGCTATCGGCAAAAAGAATATTGAACTTGTAAAAGAAGAGTCTGAGAAGTTGTATGGAGAAATTATTGCAAACGGATATCCTGAAGGGATTGCAAAACAAATCAGCGATGATCTCAAAGAAAAAGGCGGATATCTTTTCAATAAATCGCACTCTGCGCTTTACTCCATTCTAACGCTCAAGACTGCGTATTTGAAAGCGCACTACCCGGAATACTTTTTTAAGGCGTTACTCAACCAGAACCGCAATGATTATGGCGTAATTAATAAGTACATCATAGACACAAAGGCGTTTGGCGTTAGTGTATTGCCTCCCAATATCAATCGGTCAGAACGATATTTTACGGTGCATAACTCTAAGATACTGTTTGGCCTTGAGGCCATCCGAGGGGTTGGGGAAAAGGTTGTGACACAGATTCTGGAAGAACGTAAAGCAAATGGGTTATTCACAGGACTTAACGATTTTATCACGCGTGTTTCTCCGTCCACTGCGGTGGTGGTATCGCTCATAAAAGCCGGCGCGTTACCATGCAAAGACAAACGTGAGTTGTTGGAGCGTTATGCGCAATCACTTTTTGAGCAGAAAGAATACACACCGGTAAAAACCATTTACACGCATAAAGTCATGCTCAATAAATATGGAATTGATTGTTCGGTGATTAAAGGCAAGGAAGAACGCCTGGCTTTGCTTAACAGTAGAAAACGCATTGAATTTTATACCTATCAGGAACAAAGACGCATGAAAGAGATGCATGAGTTTGAAGAAAAGTATATGCAGAACGAAGCGTTTTGGGAATTTGAGGCGTTGTCCATTTTTCTTGGCGTCAATCCATTCGAATACGCATATCAGTACATCAATGTGGATTATGATGAAGCTGCCCCTGATACCAATGTAACAATCGTAGGTATCATTGCCAATGTTCAAAAGAAGAAGGACCGAACAGGAAAACAGTTCGCTTTTTTGAATATGTACTCTGTGTTTGGTTTAATGGAGGTTGTTTGCTGGCATACACAATTCAAACAGAATGAAGATATTATCAACAGAGGTGCTCAAGTGGCAATGCTGTGCAAAAAAGGAAGCGATGAAAAGCTTACGGCAGTAAAAGCAATTAAGCCATATACACAGTGGTTAAAAGATAGAAAAATATCAGACATTTAGTGTCGGAAAGGAGTAGCAAGTATTTCTGAAAGATTAAAATTTACAATTGTCCCTCAGATACAGCGATACTATGGCAATGACTTTGGAGTATATGTTTTTTCAACAACTGATGATATTCCAAAATTTGACGAGCGCGAGGTTTCGCCTTTTGACGATGAAGAAGCAACCCAAAAAACAAAATGGTCAATTCTAGTTGGCAATATGCAGCAGTTAACAGTCGGCCAGGAGTATGACGTTGAAGCGGAATTGGTATTCAATAAGAAATATAAATCTTATCAGTATAAACCGTACGTGGTGATTTCAAAGCGGCCATCTACGAGGGAAGAACAGGAAAAGTTTTTACATGCATTACTGACTAATAGTCAGGCAAATGCTCTTATCTCTGCTTATCCCAATATTGTAAATGAAATTATAGAGGGAACAGATAATGTAGATTTGCAGAACGTCAAGGGAATAGGATACGCAACATATGAGCGTATCAAGGATATGGTGCTCAGCAATTATGTGATTTCCGATATTCTTTCTCTTCTTCAGCCACTTGGGGTCAGTTATAAGATGATTCAAAAGCTATTGTCCGGAGAGCCTAATCCATCGCTCCTCAAAGCTCAATTGCTGGATAATCCGTATATCATGACACGCATCAGAGGGCTTGGCTTTAAGCGTGTCGATGGTCTTGCGCTCAAATTGAATCCACAAATCATTGATTCGCCTAAGCGTGCGATAGCGTTCGTTAAATGGTTCCTGAATGAATCAGCCGAAACAGATGGCAATACTTGGGTCACAGTTGATGTGCTCGAACAAGCTGCAAAAGATAATATCCCGGAATGCAAGGACGCATATTACAGGTTGATATCTCAAGAACAGCAGAATGAAATGCTCCTTCATTTTGATTATGCCAAAGTTGGATTGAAGCGGTATTTTGAGTTGGAGACAGGCATTTATGACATTTTGAAGGAAATCGATTCATACAGCGATGATTGGAATCTTAATGCAGAAGACGCTGTCGGTGAAGCAGAACATGACCTTGGCTTCACTTTTACTGAGGAACAATGTGCGGCGGTCAAGAGCGCCTTGAATCGTAACTTTTCGTGTATTTGCGGATTTGCAGGCACAGGTAAGTCCACATTGCTTAATGCGATTGTAAAAGCGTACAAATATAAAATGGTGTCGTGTTGTGCTTTATCGGCTAAAGCCGCGCAAAGAATCGTAGAAGCCACTGGGCATGAAGCGTCTACGATCCATCGGTTGCTTGGGTGGAACGGAAAGTCATTTGTCCATGACAACAACAATCCGCTTGCGGCTGATGTTGTTATTCTCGATGAGGCGTCAATGGTAAATGTCGAGTTGTTCTATGATCTTATCAGAGCTGTGAAGCCGGGCGGAAGGCTTATTGTGTGTGGAGACAATCGGCAGCTCCCTCCGATTGGTGCTGGCAATGTGTTCAGTGATGTGCTTGATAAAACGAATGTATTCAATATTCTTATGCTTACAAAGGTCATGCGCCAAGCGCTAGACTCTGGAATTTTGATGGATGCTAACAAAATTCGTATGGGGATAAATCCAATTAAAGAGCCGGAGCTGAAAATTGTAAGCGGCAAACGTGAGGATATGGTTTACATGTTTCGTGACAGCAATGAGGCCATTCAAAACATAGCAATCAAAACGTTTCTCTCTACGGCAGAAAGAGAAGGAGCGGATAATGTGGTGATCGTAGTGCCCAGAAAAAAAGATTGTCCGAACTCAACGACTGTGATGAACAAAATCATTCAGGACGAGTTGCTGCCGGCATCTGAGCACAAAGAGCATATCGATTATGGCACAAAAACATTTCGCATTGGTTCAAAGGTCATTCAGCGTGAAAACAACTATGATAAGAATGTCTTCAATGGTGAGACAGGATATGTCACGAGCATTTTTGAAGATGGTGAGGGTGATGAAAGAACTCAATGCTTTACGGTTGAGTATTCATCCGGTGGAGATAAGAAGCTTATTACATACAAAAGAAGCGAAATGGGCCAAGTGGAACTCGCATATGTTCTTACGGTTCATCTTGCTCAGGGCAGCGGATATAAAACTGTAATTGTGGCAATTGATACCACACATTACATTTTGTTGGATAGCTGCTTGTTGTATACCGCGCTTACGCGCTCAAAAGAACGCTGTTTATTGCTTGCGCAGCCGAAAGCGTTTCTAAGGTGCATTCATAATAATAATTCTATTTCGCGCCAGACATGGCTTAAATTGATGTAATTGGAGGACTAACGATTTGCGTACACTGGCAAGTATTAAGGAAATTGCAGCACTGCATCCAATTGAAGGGAAAAACCGTATTGAGCTTGCGATCATTGATGGATGGAGTGTTATCGTAAAGAAAAACGAATTTCAGGTTGGCGACAAATGTGTTTATTGTGAAATTGATTCGGTACTACCTGAGAAGCCCGAGTTTGAATTTTTAAGAAATAAGAACTTCCGAATCAAGACGATGAAAATGGGCGGCGTTATCAGCCAGGGCATTTGTTTTCCGTTGAGTATTCTGCCGGAAAGCGAGTACAAAGTTGGTGACGATGTTACAGACATCATGGGTGTTAAACAATATGAACCTACCATGGACAGAGAGCCGAAGTCACTTGGTGAAACGCAGCTTGATTCAAAAAAGTATCCAAAATGGCTCATGAGGTTCAAATGGTTCAGGAAGCTCGTGCGTCGCTACGACAAGCGCGGATCGAAAGCCTTCCCGGCATTCGTACACAAAACAGACGAAACACGCATTCAGAACATTCCTTTTATTCTAAAAGAAAAGCAGCCATTTGTTGCTACGGAAAAAATTGATGGACAAAGCGGAACATTTTGCCTTGAACGGCACAAATCTAAGATACCATTCGTTAAAGATAAGTTTGAATATATGGTTTGCTCTCGAAATCTGCGTTTGTTCAACAAAGACAACTCTTCATACTGGTCCGTGTCAGACCGATACGACATTGAAAAAGTGCTTAGAAAGCTTATCGGGAATTTTGATTGGATTGCCATTCAGGGAGAATGCATTGCCCCCAATGTACAAGGCAACAAGTACAAAGCTAAGATTCCGGATTTATATGTGTTTAATATCATCACTCCAGAAGGGCGTATGAGTTCTTTGAACGCCAAGAATATTTGCGAAGCAAATGGTTTGAAGTTTGTTCCAATTATTGACACCAGCTACATTCTTCCGGATACAGTAGACAAGGTGCTTGAATACGCGCATGGAAAGAGCACGCTCGGCTCGACATTGCGCGAAGGGATTGTTTTTCGTTCGCAAGATGGGAAAGTAAGCTTCAAGGCTGTAGATCCGCTGTTTCTAATTAAATATGACGAATGAGGTTTGTTATGAAAACTCTTATTCTTCAGGAAAGCAACAAGTGATAAAAAGTATGTGTGAAAAAATATCTCAATGCGAATCAGTGAACGCTCGAACAGAACAGTTTTGTCCATGCCGGCACAACATCAAAGTCGTATATGAACGAGATTGGATAAATGATACTGAAGACAAAATTCCGGTATGTGTCGAAATTGATGGTGTGCATATTGAGACTGAAAACATTACAACAATGCTAGATAGAGTAAGGGACCAAGAAATGGGATTTGTTTATTGCGCGCTTATAGTATTTGGAGTTGCACTTATCGTCATTCTTATAGCGATAGTAATTTTCGCAGTGACTGTTTTACCTTTTGTTTAACGCTATTATCGAAAGTATGAGAGAAATCAGAGAGATAATAGAAGCTATAATATCTGTCCACTTGTCCGCGATGTATTTTAGTATGGATTTATAATAAGACTCTCTCCACTTTAATCCAGTATACGACAGATGTACCCCTATTGGGTTCGGTACGCCCATTTCATATGTGAGGTAGCCTTCTTTTACTAAGTAGCTCATTGCAGCACGCACATCGGCCGAGTTCATTTCGATGTCCTTCGCGAAATCCTCAATGAAAATATTACCAGATGAAGTTATAAAACTACACCAGTATTCAGTACCATCTCCAGCTGAAATCATTTTGTCTAAAATTTTTTTGCATACCTTATCCATTGGATCACTGCCTTTTACACCTTTTTTAAAAGCATATCACATTTAAAGTTATATGAGAAGATACAAAATAAGATAGGAGCTAATTATAGTTTGAAAATTGATGTATTGATCTACAGCATGGACACAGGCGAGGAATGTATTCCAAGAGATATGCCGATGGAGCGCACCATCAAGATTAAGGAATTTCGTCCCTGTTGCCGGGAAGTTGTTAAAGCAAAAAATGTTGACATCAAGTTTGCTGAGCCTGAAGATGAAACGCCCGCTTTGGTGCTCATTAACAGACATGTGGATTATTCGTGGGGTGATACGTTTGATTGGGAGGAATATCAAGAGATCAAATTCTGCCCGTTTTGTGGCAAACCAATTGAAATCAATGTGTTAAAAGAAATTCCGATTGCACAGGTGTATGACGCATTGAAAGGACGCCGAGATTTGATTCTTGAGCAAGTTCGAAAGACTGACAGTAAAAGTGCGTGCAGTCAAATGGAAAATGAAATTAAGGAAATCGATAGAAAGATGGACTGGTATCTGGAGGATAGCAGTATCCACGATTTTGTAATATATGAACTATGATGGGAGGAATATATGAATATAAATTTGAATGATAATTTGACAGATGAAGAAATCGATCAATTGGTTAAAACGCGAAACGAACTTACGCTGAAGATTGATTCGTATTTCGAAAAAAAGAAAATCGCCAAAATAAGCAACAACAGAAAATACATTGGAAAATGTTACAAGGATACGAGAGCAATTGACCACATTACTTATATGAAGGTTATTGGAGTTGTGATGAATAATGAATATAGAGTAAATGTGATTGCTTTTGAAACACCGTTCAAATTTTTTGCGGATGCTCCAGATTCTACGCTTTGCGGAGACGAGCTGATTTGGACAGAGGACTTTGGATTGTTTTGCTTTGATGTTGCTCATGGTGAAGGCCGTGTGATTGACAATCTTGAAGAAATCAGCTCTGAGGAATGGCTTAAAGCGCTTGATGATTGTGTTGCGAAAATCCGGTGTTACTGATGAATTTCAATAGTATGCTGGCAATACTATTAGCGCTTATTGCTGGTGTGATGGCATATCAGATTTTGGATTATGAGAAAGAGCGAATTTGTACTGCTACTGGTAAACATGTTGATTTCAAGGGCGTTTTCAAATACATAGTTGATGATATTTTGCTCACACTTGGTTGTGATGGACACTATGAGTATGACTCCGAAGAGGAAGGATTTAGCAATGAAGACAATGAAAATTAAAACACCCAAAAATCAAGAGATTGTCCAAACCACTTATATGAATGGTTTTGAAAATAATCCCACGCATGTTATTACCTACAATAAAATTACTGGGATGTATATTTTTTATCGAGTAAATAGTGACGCTTCGCTTGACAAGCTGGATTCTGGTAGAACACCAGTTTTTGATTACAGATAATGGAGGAGGAGAAACAAGGTCGTTTGAATTTAAGTAGAGAACTGTATAGAAAAGAGCGAGCCAAAGCCGAAGTCAATCGGATAGTTCAAAGATATGATTCTGAATGTGGCAAAGTTCATACATACAAAGTAGATCCGGAAATTTTGAAAGACTATTATCCCGGGAGTGAACTGCCTGGAAGCAAAATTGAAGCTGGAAACGATATGTCCGGAAAAGAAAAAACAGAAAAGGAGAGACGGTAATTGGAAGTCGAACTTGTTGCACACACACCAGACCCAGCATGGGTTATTGAACAGGCAGCCAGTGTTTGTTATGACAGTACACCGACTAGAGAATGTAAGCTTGTAATGCAGTGTTACCGCAGCGGGCACCACAGCGTGCTTGAGCATGCGAGTTTTACTTTTAAAATTAGCGGTATATCGCGTGCGTGCAGTCACCAGCTTGTGCGCCATCGTATGGCGAGCTATTCTCAGCGCAGTCAACGGTATTGCGACGAGGATGGATTTGAATATGTAACTCCTCCTTCAATCGAACTGTCATCGTATCATGACTCAATTGAAAATGCACTGGATGAATATGTGCATTTAAAAAACAGCATGGGCAGGCCTGCGGAGGATGCACGTTATGTTTTACCCAATGCTTGTGTCACTGCGATCTATGTGACAATGAATCTGAGAAGCTTGATTAACTTCATGCGTGAACGCCTTTGCAATCGCGCGCAGTGGGAAATCAGAGAAGCAGCAAAAGAAATGCGCAAGCTTGTTGTTGATGTTATGCCGCAGGCGGATGAAATGCTTCGTCCAAAGTGCGAAACGCATGTGGATTATCCGTTCTGTCCAGAACATAAGAGCTGCGGCAGACATCTTACACTGAAAGGAGTGTACAGGACTGAGTAATACAGTAGAACATCCGTCTCACTACAATATTGGGAAGTACGAAGTCATAGATGTAATAAATGATTGGAGGCTGAACTTTCAGCTCGGTAATGCGATAAAATACATAGCCCGCGCCGGACGTAAGGATCCGTCTAAAACCGTAGAGGATCTTGAAAAGGCTATGTTTTATATAGATTATGAGATCAATAGACTGAAGGAGAGTAAGGATTGACAGTACAGGAATGGCTTGGAGAGGACAACCAGCTGGGAATTGATATCTGGGAAAGAAAATACCGCTATAACAGCGAATCGTTTGAACAATGGCTTGAGCGTGTATCTGCTGGTGATAACAGAGTGCGCAATATGATTATAAATAAAGAATTTCTTTTTGGGGGACGTATTCTTTCAAACCGTGGACTTGATAAGTTTGGTACGAAGGTAACTTATTCGAATTGTTACGTAATCGAACCGCCAGAGGATAATATTGAATCGATTTTTGAATGTGCCAAAAAGTTGGCACGAACATATAGCTTCGGAGGAGGCTGCGGAATCGATATCGGCAAACTTGCACCGCGCGGAGCAAAGGTCCACAACACAGCGAAAGAAACATCTGGTGCGGTTTCATTTATGGATTTATATTCTCTTGTAACCGGGCTGATTGGTCAGAATGGCAGACGCGGCGCGCTGATGATTTCAATTCCTTGCAACCATCCGGATGTGGAAGAGTTTATAGGTGTTAAATCAGATCTTGAGCGCGTTACAAAGGCTAATATTTCCATCCGGATTACCGATGATTTTATTGAGGCTGTAAAAAACAATGCAGATTATGAATTGTCTTTTACACGTAGCGAGACAGGGGAGACGATCTCTAAAGCAGTTAATGCCAGGCAGCTCTTCAACAAAATCGCAGAAATGAACTGGGATTATGCAGAACCGGGAGCGTTGTTTTGGGATAGAATTGAAAGCTACAATTTGCTGAGCAATGATCCGGAATTTAAATATGCTGGAACAAATCCCTGTGCTGAAGAGCCTTTGCCGGCTGGCGGTAGCTGTTTGCTCGGAAGCATAAATCTTTCAGCGTTTGTAGGAGATGATAAGAATTTTGATTACGACCGCTTCTCACAGGTCGTGAGAGACGCAATAGATGCTCTCAATGATGTTTTGGATGAAGGAATGCAGCTGCATCCACTTGAAGAACAAAGAAATAGCGTGCGAGACTGGCGTCAAATTGGTCTTGGCATTATGGGACTCGCAGATATGTTGATTAAAATGGAAGTTGCATATGGGTCTGCTGAGTCTATCGAAATCTGCGACACAATTGGCAGAGTGATGGCATATAACGCAATTTGGGAATCTGCTGAATTGGCGTTTCATTATCGTGAACCATATCCAAAATACAAAGGCTCAGTAAGAGATTCTACGTTTTATACAAAGCACATAGAACGTATGAGCTGTGTTGATGACTTGGTTAAAGCTCATGGAATAAGAAATTCACAGTTACTCACAATCGCGCCAACAGGCACACTGTCAACGATGCTGCGCATTTCAGGAGGTATTGAGCCTGTATTTGCCAATTATTATGAACGCACAACACAGTCGCTTTATGGTAAAGATGTTGTTTATAAAGTCTACACAAAAATTGTTGATGACTATATGAAAGCAAATAATATCACAGATGATAATGATTTGCCTGAATGGTTTGTCACTGCTCAAACGCTTAATTATAAGGATCGTATCAATATGCAGGCTGTATGGCAGAGTCATATTGATGCATCCATCAGTTCTACTGTGAATGTACCCAATGATTTTACAAAAGAACAAACGTATGATTTATATATGCTTGCACACGATAAAGGCCTAAAGGGAATTACGATCTTTAGAGATGGATGTAAGCGCACGGGAATACTTAATACCTCAAATGCTAACAATATGGAACCTTCAAAAACGCCTGAAAAATTGTCTCGTGGAGTTATCATTGAAGCAAATGATAATGTGATTGGTAAAAAGCGAAAGCTCATCACTGGATGTGGCAGCCTTCACTGTACAGCGTTTTTTGACCCGGATACGGGCGAATTGATGGAAACATATTTAAGCAAAGGAAGTACTGGTGGCTGCAATAACTTTATGATTGGACTATCACGTATGATTTCGCTGTCTGCACGTAGTGGATGCGATGTTCATACAATTGTAGACCAACTCAATAGTTGCGGCGTATGTCCATCGTATGCGGTACGGAAAGCAACGAAAAATGATACTTCCAAAGGATCGTGCTGTCCAATTGCAGTAGCAAATGCTTTGCTTGATATGTACAATGAGTTACAGGAAGAATTAGGGCTGGGGTCAGAAAAAAGAGCTGACATGAATTCCGATGAAACATCGATTTCTGATTCTGACGAGGGCGTTGAACAGCTAAAGACATCCAGCAACGAAATTTGCCCCGAATGTGGTGAACCGCTTGTCTTTGAAGGCGGATGCAACATTTGTAAAAATTGCGGATGGAGTAAATGTAATTGACTCAAGATGAATCCACAATATTAAATTAACCTACTCCTTAAGAGGAATGTGTGGGTATTGTATTCTGCAGTCTCACTTTGGTAAAAAAATTTCCGGCAGTAGAAAATAGACTGCCGTGCCGTCGATGACCTCAACGCTTTGGCTTATGCCGCCTGGGTCTACCTTTGGCTTGAAAGGTGAACCCAAACAACTTATCTTCAAAACTGATTTCATCACGATCAGCTTTGAGCACTTGGCTAACCGCCAGATGCCGTGCTAAAAGCACGACAAACAAAACGATTAAACCAAATATTCCAAAGTTGCAGGTTGCGAATATGATATTCACACATTTCCTCCTTTGTTCTATTTCGCTGTTTCGTCGCAGACGCCGCTTCTTTTTTCCAAAGCGGGTTTGTGAATGAAATCAATCACTGGCGATTAGGTACAAAGGCTCCTTGACAATAGAGAATACCATTAATAAAGAAATAAAATAACAAATGAAAAGAGGAATAACATGAAATACGCATTTTACTGTAAGAAGTTGCGCCCGGATGCAAAAATCCCGACGAAGGGCTCCGACGGGGCAAATGCTTATGACCTTTATGCTGTTACAGACGCAATGATCAAACCCGGAGAAACGGTAAAAGTTGGAACTGGCATTGCGATCAAGCCGCCGCCTTACCATGCTGGTTTTATTTTCGCTCGAAGCGGCCTAGCTGCGAAGCAAGGGCTTCGTCCAGCTAACTGTGTGGGGATATGTGACAATGATTATACTGGTGAATATTTGGTGCCTGTATACAACGACAGTGGGGAAACACGTTACATTATAAAAGGTGATAGGATCGCACAGCTTGCTTTTATCAAAACACTTGATGGAGAATTTGTTGAAGTTGACGAATTGGGGAAAACAGAGCGTGGTGCCGATGGGTTCGGAAGCACTGGAAAGTAGACGAACCCTCCTCGTTTGGATAAATAAAAAAGGCAGTCCGTTTTATGGACTGCCTTGCATTGTGGTTAACATTCGATTCAAATATTGCTTGGGGCGTATCGTATTGTGATGATATGCACTTCTTTTTGTGGCTTTAGCACACGATAAATGATAACATATTTTTTTACAAACAAGTGACGGTATTCGCTGTCGGCATAAGCTCCAATGCGTCGAATCGGCCCACGTTCGGGCAACTGCTCTAAACTAAAAATAGCGGTTTCGAGTTCGTCAATGAGTCTAACTGCAGTGCTTGGCTCCATCAAGCTTTTGGCTATATGAGTATAGATATCATCTAAATCACGATATGCACGAGCATAAAGCTTTACACTATAATCATCCAAAATGTTTCCTCCGCAAAGATGGAAGTGTCTCTCGTGCGTTTAGAAGAACTCCGTCGGCAGAAAATTCCTTTTCAGCCTCGCTGATTGCCATATCCGTACGTGCTGTTTCAATCATTTCTTCGTACATTTCAATACTCATAACTACTAAGTCACCATAACCGTTTTTGGTGATGAAAAGAGGCTCTCGGTTCGCATGGCAAAGTTCTGAAATTTCAGTTGTATTTCTAAGATCCGTAATGGGCCTAATTTGAGGCATAACAAAATTCCACCTTTCATGTACATTATTATAGCATAATTATGCGTAAAGTGCAACGTCATGTTTGATCTCAACTATTTGTTTAATCTGTGAACGGTTCTTGTTTGATTGGCTTGCGCGATGTTTAAATCTTCAAAAAAGGATACGTAGGTGATTGGTGCATCTACGTTGCTGGATTACTTCGGTTTGGAGGTTGTAATCTCAACACCAATGGCCTTGAGTAGTACCTTCATGCTTATACCATTCTTGGCGCAATGGCCGTATATTGAGACCAGTACGAGGATGGCAGCAAGCATGGCTTGCGGATTCAATGTGAACAGTGATTATATATATGGATTATGCTTTTAGTACCGTATGCATTGAATTTTGGATGAATTTTAAACAAAAATATTGTTTAAAATCTATTTGCGTGCTATACTGTATGTAAGTAAATAAAAGGAAGGGTGTGTCCAATTGAAACTTTTGAGAGTTCGCGCGTCGAATTTTAAAAATTGTTGCGACAATTTTACAATTGACCTTATAGCAAAGTCGAAAAAAACAAGTGAGGATAAAGAATACGAATTGCAAATGATCGCCGATGATTTGTACGTGTTCAATACTGCGGCGTTTGTGGGAAGGAATGCGTCAGGCAAGACAACTGCAATAGAACTGTTGGAATGTGGATACACAATCCTTGGAGAATTTAGCCTAGAAAACAAGCATTACAGCTATGAAAATGTAACACTGGAACTGATTTTTTATCACGATGGTGACATTTACAAATATACAACTGTTCTGAAAGCAGATTCTAGCTTGGGAAATCGAGCAAACTTCACAGAGCAACACCTTTATAAAAAGAAATATTATAAAACTAAATTAAAGGAGATCTATGTAGACGCTGGATTCGATGAAATTATAGGGCTTGGAGAGCTGCCTGAAGATACATCTATTGTTTTTTTTGTCCTAAAAAAGAAAGCCACACGTGCGGTGTACTTTGACTGTGACGGGAAGGGAGCTGACACATATCGATTGCTATTCAGAGCATTGAAGACGTATATGATTCCAAGAAGTACTTTAGAGAAAGTCATTAGGATATTTGATGACAAAATTCAAGCGTTAGAGATGCTGGATGAAAAGCATTATAAACTTGTATATCAAGATTATGTAAAAGAGCTTTCTGACTCTGAACTGGTATATATGTTATCCAGTGGAACCACGAAAGGTGTGTTGCTGTATGTTTTTGTAGTGGCTGCTCTGGAAAATGGATTCGATTTGTTGATTGATGAGGTGGAAAACCACTTCCATAAAGCCTTGGTTGAAAATATGATAAGTCTGTTTAAGGACAAACGAGTGAACAAAAATGCAGCAACTCTCGTATTTACTACACATTATTGTGAGGTCTTGGACCTGTTTAATCGGCAAGACAATATTTGGGTTGCAAAATCAGACATAAAAATTCATTTGGACAATATGTACGAAACTTACAATGTTAGGCCGGAGCTTCTTAAAAGTAGACAGTTCTATAGCAATGCCTTTGATACTGCGGTTAGCTATGATGCTCTTGTGGCGTTGAAAAAGGAGCTGTTGAAATGAAGGCCTTGATTATGTGTGAAGGCCCAAACGAGCTTGCAGTCATACAAATGCTGTTGGAAAACAATAAGTTGGTGTTGACCGAGGATGATTTACTGAACTTAGTTCCGTACCATGCAAGGCAGATCGGCAATAATGGTGCTGTAAAAACCGCGCTGAATTTATACCATGGAGACGTACGGATACTAAGAATTGGAGACAAATTAAGTGACGAACTTAAGATTCCGAAAGAATATAAGGAGCAAATCGTTGGCATTGAAAAATATTGTACCAAACCAGAGCTAGAAATGCTGCTTATTATTTCCGAAAAGCTAGATAAAGATTTTGAAAAAGTAAAATCCAAAGTGACACCAAAAATATTTAGCAAGCAAAATATTGTGTGCAACGGTATACGCTATGACAACAGTACAGCATTTTATCACGCATATTATGGCAAACGAATCGATTTTCTTGTGGAGACAATTAAAAGATATAAACATTTGAAAGGGCATCATAAAAAAGATGAGCGATATCTTGCAGATCTTCTAAGACAATGAGCGTGATAAGATTAAATACAAGATTCCTGTAAAGAGCCAAAATCCAAGGTTTGCACAAAAAGAGATACCTCCTTACAATCAAAGTACACAAGCAGGGTCAAAGCCCTAATAAAAACGTACGTTGAGATTGAAAGGAAGTATCCGAAATGAGTGTAACACAGAATGAGAAAATCCGTCAAGTCACAGACACAACAATGGTAATCGGTGTGGATATCGCCAGTGAGCTCCATTGGGCAAGAGCATTCGACTGGCGCGGCCTTGAACTGAGTAAGGCAGTCAAATTTGAGAACAGTGCAGAAGGTTTTAACTTCTTTCTGCGCTGGGTATCGGAGTTGATGGTCGAACAGAAGAAGGACAGCGTCATGGTAGGGCTTGAGCCCACAGGACACTACTGGTTTACACTGGCAGCCCATCTGCAAGGGGGTGATTTTAAACTGGTGCTGGTCAATCCATATCATGTGAAACGCAGCAAAGAATTGGATGATGGCCATCCCAGCAAAAGTGACAAGAAAGATCCAAAAACAATAGCGAAGCTGGTGTTGGAAGGACGCTATGTATATCCGTACATTCCACAAGGACTATACGCAGAATTACGGGTTGCGATGAATTGCCGCTGGAGGATTCGCAAAGAGCTTGCTTCGCTCCAAAATCAAATTCAGCGCTGGTTGAAAATCTATTTTCCGGAGCACAGTAAAGTGTTTGGGCGTTTCACCGGCGCCGGCAGCATGGCGCTTCTTCATTCCGCTCCGTTTCCAAGTGATTTAATTTCTCTTGGTGTAGAAGGAATCAGTGGGATTTGGAAGCAGATGAAACTTCGCGGAATAGGCCGAAAGAGGGCACAGCGCATTTATGAAGCTGCCCAAACCAGCGTAGGGTGTACCACAGGTATGGAAGCAGCCCGTATGGAACTGCAGATTTTGTTGGAGGATTATGACGCTAAACTTCAGCAATATGAGCGTGTCATGCAGGTTGTGGAGAATCTATGCAGTCAAATTCCAGCGGTGGCTGAATTGCTTAAGATACAAGGCCTTGGTCTGGTGACAGTTGCTGGACTTTTTGCCGAAATTGGCGATATCAGACGCTTTGAATCTCCTCGCCAAATCCAAAAACTGGCTGGCCTTGCCATTACTGAAAACAGTTCCGGTAAGCACAAAGGACCGACAGAGATCAGCCGGCGAGGAAGATCGAGGCTTAGAGCAATCCTGTTTCGGGCAGCAATACCTCTACTTGCAAAAAACCGGGAGTTTCAGCTTCTTCACCGTTATTACACCACACGGCAAAATAATCCATTGCAAAAAATCCAGTCGGTAATTGCGATATGCTGTAAACTGCTTCGAGTGTTCTATGCGCTTGCCACAAAAGACTGTGCATACAGTCCTGAAAAGGTGCTTGCAGATATCCAAAGAAACCAGCCGTTAAAAGCGGCATAACCCCATTACAGGAAGCGTCTCCCTGTTGCGTCGCGGGAAGACTCGTCAAACTTCCGCTTAACATGATTCCATAGAAAAATACAGAGCCGGTAGTTGGTCATTGATTCCATCCATCAGAGCGTAGACTCGGTATACAAGAAAAGACCGACACCACTTTGCAGGCAAGCAGGACGAAGGAATGTAGGGCTATGACCCTGATAGAAATGTGAGGTTTGCTGCTGCAAAAAATGTGGTTTATCGAAAGCCTGTCATCCAAAAACCACTGGACGCTGGCTTTGCCTTACACATTTTTCGCCGGAACTTGCACTTGATGTGGTTCCTGCCTGCATTTGCTCTGTATGAACTTTATGAAATCCTGTGAAAACGGGAGTATTCAAGAGTAAATCTAAGATTATATAGTGAGGAAAGCAACTTGTAAAAAATGCCCCGTGTAAAATAACACGGGGCAAATAAAAAGGAAAGGTTATAGGAGAAATCAACACATCAGAAGATAATTTGTATAAAACCGAGCTATCATTGCTTGACTTTTTACTAAATGAAAAATTGATATCAGAATATGAGTATAGATTTTGTCGTGAAGAGTTAAGTCCAAAAAAATTGTCCCGTAATACACAAACAATAAAATAATAATCTTATAATATAGATACATAATTTTTGGAGGTGGTATTACGAGAAAAGCAGTTTATTATGCGAGAGTTTCAACCGAGGAAGAGAAACAAATAAATGCATTAAAAAAACAGAGAGAAGAACTTGAAGCATTCATTAATTCGCATGAAGATTGGGTTTTAGTCGATCACTATTATGATGAGGGGAAGTCTGGTACTACACGCAATGGGCGAGAGGGATACAATAGGCTATTTGAAGATATGCTCGAAAATAAATTCGATATCATCGTCATTAAGGATCAAAGCCGCTTGATGCGTAATGTGTTAGATTGGTATTTGTTTGTTGACCGTCTAAATAGAACTAAAAAGAAGTTATATCTTTATTTGGACCATGCATTTTATACACCTGATGATGCGCTCATAACCGGAATCAAGGCAATGATGGCAGAAGAATATTCTAAGGATTTAAGTAGGAAGATATTATCAGCAGCCAAACGAAGTCAAAAGGGCGGCACTGTTTATGGCAATAACCGATTATGGGGATATGATCAAAAAGACGGAAAATTGTTTATCAATGAAAAAGAAGCCGAAATAGTGCGATTTGTGTTTTCATCCTATGTCTCTGGTAATGGATTTCGCAAAATTGTGACTCAATTAGATGACATGGGAATCAAATCAAGTACAGGAACAATCTTTTCAATCTCTGTTTTGAAACGTATGATTCGCAATGAGAAATATAAAGGCGTATTGGTTGGCGGAAAAACTCATAAGGATTTTTATACCAAGAAAACTACATTTACAGATGAAGACGAATGGGTGGAGATCCCTGGCGGTGTACCAGCGATCGTATCGGAAGAAATATGGGAACAAGCCAACCATATTCTAAACGAAAGGCGAAAGAAGAAAATAGAATCAGATAAAGGCGCGGCAAAAGAGGTATACATTGGACATTTTTCCGGTCCATATTGCCTTAGTGGTAAGATGAGATGCGGAGTATGCGGAGAGATAATGTGGCATACATCGTATACTACACAGAAGTCAAAGATTAAACATGAAATTTGGATTTGTCGTAAATACAAGATGTACGGAAAGAGTACAAAACGTGGCTGTAATGCAAGAACAGTGTTTGAGGAAGATATCATTCCAATTATTAAGACATGTATTTTTGAAGCTTTAAACAATGAAAAAGATGCGATTGAAGCTGTGATTGCAAACATCAAACTTGTCACACAAAGAAATGCTCCAACTCTTTTCAGTGAAAATATTGAGCAACGGGTTCGGTCCCTTAGGCAAAAAACGGAAAAAATTCTTGATTTGTATGTCGATGGCGTTCTGAATAAATATGAGTATAAAACAAAGAAAGAAGAGATCGATTCACAGATGGCAGACTTAGAACGTAAACAGGTAGGAGCTTTTGGCGTCGAGGAAATAACGCGAAAACAAGATGAAAGAATAGTAAATTTGCGAAAAGTTTTAGCGTCAAAATTTGAATCTCCAGAAAAATTGCCAGATTCGTTTATCCGCAACTTCGTTTATGATGTTACTGTATATGATGACAAAATTAAAATAACACTGTATGACGGCAGTGAATATATGCGTGAATTAATTGAAAGAAAACACAGAAATAAAGGGGGAGAAAACACCGAAAATTTTACGAATGTCAGTGCGTGACCGATAGCGTCCAGCAGCGGACCGGAAACGCGCTGCAGATAGCGCTCAATGGCATAGGGCGTGCAGCTGCACGCGCGGGTGGGGTGCCCAAAATAGCCGCATGGGCAGGGATTCATGGCGGCGGCCAGCATGATGCTGCTGGGGAATGACGCGCTGCCCGCCACGCGGCTGACGGTGACCGTGCCGTCCTCCAGCGGCTGGCGCAGGATCTCCAGCGCGTCGCGGTGAAATTCGGGCAGCTCATCCAAAAACAGGACGCCGTTGTGTGCGAGGCTCACCTCGCCGGGACGCGGCGTGCTGCCGCCGCCCACAAGGCCCGCCGCACTTACCGAATGATGCGGCGCGCGGAACGGGCGGTGGCTCACAAGCCCGCTGCCGCGGGGCAGCATGCCCGCCACAGAATATACCTTCGTCGTCTCCACAGCCTCCGTGCGGGAGAGCGGCGGCAGAATGCCCGGCAGACGTTTGGCCAGCATGGATTTTCCCGTGCCCGGCGCGCCGATCAATAAAATATTGTGGCCGCCGGCGGCGGCGATCTCCATGGCGCGCCGGGCCTCCAGCTGGCCCCGGACATCTGCAAAGTCCGGTACGTCCCGGGGCCCGCCGGGTGCAAAGGCCGCGGGCTGTGCCGGTTCTATGGGCGCTTCGCCCGTCAAATGGCGCACTGCGTCCAGCGCCGTATGGACAGGGTAAACGCAAAGCGCGCCGGCTGCCGCGGCCTCGGCCGCGTTTTCGGCGGGAACGAACAGGCGGCGCACGCCCTGCTGCACCGCGGCCAGCGCCATGGGCAGCACGCCC